>Ga0114996_10006828_pt1 | contig 13052 bp, 16 predicted proteins | sample ArcticOcean_MG_C_4_FD_87039 | JGI IMG/M metagenome (GOLD analysis project Ga0114996, IMG submission 87039) | Marine microbial communities from western Arctic Ocean - ArcticOcean_MG_CB4_134 | ecosystem: Environmental > Aquatic > Marine > Oceanic | place: Arctic Ocean: Canada Basin | collected... | reverse complement strand
GTTATCTTCTACTCGAAATATATGCCATAGTATAAATCCTATAGAATTCGACTGTGTGGTTGGCTTCCATAAAAACTGTTCTGAATCAATATTTTTTACAATATCTAAAAGTCGTTTATTTATAATATCCAGATTACGTTCGATAAGCCATTTGACATTCAAAAGCGCTCTCCTGTTGTAATAAATCTGCCTAAATTAATAGTGAGGCAATTTAGTTTCAATAATACCGCCGCCTAAGACTTCTTCATCTTTATAAAAAACAACAGCCTGACCAGGAGTTATAGCTCTTTGTGGTTTTTCAAAATATATTTCCATGAATTGTTTCTCATACGATATTGTGGCTTTGGCTTCGGTTGCCTTGTAACGAATTTTCGCAGTAACTTCCAGAGGATTATCTGGTAGTGATCCAGAGATAAAATTTACAGCTGACGCCCAAAGTTTGTGTCGATATAATTGAATTTCTTCACCTACAGTAACTTGATTAATATCCGGATTTATTTCAATGACATAGACCGGCTTTGGAGTACCTTTATTTAACCCTAGATTGCGACGTTGCCCTACGGTAAAAAATTGAATGCCTGGGTGTTCTGCAACTATAGCACCATTACTATCGACTATATATCCTGGCTTAGGTTTTAATTTACCAGCTAAAAAGCGTCTATAATCTCCATCAGGAATAAAGCATATATCCTGACTATCTGGTTTGTCAGCTACAGACAAGCCAGCTTGGGCAGCCAATTCGCGAATTTCTGCCTTAGGATACTCGCCAATTGGTAACAACAATTTATTTAATTCTTCCTGTTTCAGTGTAAACAGTACGTAAGACTGATCTTTAGAAGAGTCTACCCCTTTTAACAACTTAAAATTATCTTTGTTATTATTAATCCGTGCATAATGGCCAGTTGCAATATAATCAGCATCCAAAAACATGGCCCGCCTAAGAAGAAAATCAAATTTTATCTTATCGTTACATGCTAAACATGGATGAGGAGTTCTGCCTCTATCATATTCCTGACAAAAATAATCTATTACATGTGTTTTAAATTCACGTTCAAAATTAAGGAGATAGTGAGGAATACCTATTTTATCGCAAACTCGCCGAGCATCCTGTACATCTTCCAAAGAACAACAACTTTTATTCAAGGGAGAAACCTTATGATCTTCAACTCCCCACAGTCTCATTGTTACTCCAACTACATCGTACCCTTGTTGTTTCAAAATTAAGGCTGCGACAGATGAGTCAACTCCACCACTCATAGCAACTACTACTTTTCCTCTATTCAATAAACCATCCTCTTACACGAGAGATTAGCATAATATTTAATCCTCTTCAATTATATTACAGGCCATACAAATTAAGTTTAAACAAATCACCTAAAGATTGAATATCAATTTTCATTAATAAGGGTCTTGACCAAAAACACCTTATACAAATATAATTTCGATATATGACAGACCACATTTTAGGAAACACCCTTAAATATGCCAATATAGCTGTAGAATTAGCTTCTAAAAAACAAGCATCTAACATTGTTCTACTAGATATATCTAAGATTAGTACTTTTGCAGATATGTTTATAATTCTAACGGTTGGATCTATTCCACAAATGAAGACAATAATTGAAGAGATTCGAAAAACCTTTAAGGAAATTGGAGTAAATATTAACCACAAAGAAGGGAAGGATGATTCTGGATGGGTTCTCTTGGATTATGGAAACCTTGTGGTACACTTATTTAAATCAAAAGAAAGAGAACTATTTCAATTAGAATCTCTTTGGAATAATGGTCAAGAGCTAATTAGGATTCAATGATCCATTTATCTATATCTCTCTTATAACTGATTATTTCTTCACATGAAAAAAATAATTTTATTTCTGATTTAGCTGTTTCATTAGAATCTGATCCATGTATCAAATTATTCCCTATATCTAAAGCAAAATCTCCTCTTATTGTACCTGAAGAAGAATTTAAAGGGTCCGTTTCTCCCATAAGGGAGCGAACGCTTTTCACAGCTTCTCTACCTTCTAAAACCATAGCTACTATTGGACCTGAAGTTATGAAATCTACTAACCCTGGGAAAAATGACTTGTCTTTGTGTTCCCCATAATGAGTTTCAGCAATATCCCGGTCCATATGTGTCATCTTTAAAGCAATAATTTTTAATCCTCTATATTCAATTCGAGATATGATTTCGCCTATCAGTCCTCTTTGAACACCATCAGGCTTGATTAGAACTAGAGTTTTATCCATAATTCTGACTCCTCATTTAACTTAAGATTTCCATTTTTTTGATTTTGTGATACTTGGGCCTCTTACATAAATTGGTTCCAACTGAGATGTATCTTTTAATGAATCAATGCTTATTTGATTTCCTAAATGTGCAAGGATACTAGCTCGTCTGGTTGGATTATTTGCACTAACCCATAATACCATTCCATTTGATTTATCCGTAAATGCTTCTTTTTTCAGTATAGAACCCTCGCCACAAAATATAGCTTTACCTTGAAGAGATTCAATAAGATCTTCTATTGTTGCAACCCAAGGTTCTATAGAATTAATTGCTTCCTTATGGGAAACATACTTAGCAACAGCAACTTGATTACGTCCTGCTTCTATCATTGCATAAACTGGAATCCCAATTTTTCTATAAGGAAACGCCTCAATATCTAATGTGTTAACTCCAACTGTAGGTATTCCTAGTGCCATTGATAATCCTTTAGCAGTAGCTATCCCAACTCTTAAAGCACTGAAACTACCAGGACCTCGTGCTACAATTATTTTTGTCAGATCTCTTAAGGAAACATCAAACTGTATCCTAATACGTTCGATAGCAGGTAATAATTCCACTGAATGATTTTGTTCTGAATACCAATTGACCTCTACAATAATATTACCTTGATTGGATAAAGCTAGCCCAGTCCATTTAGTTGAAGTATCTATTGATAATTCCATAAAACTTAACGTCCTTATGCTAGAAAAGTATCTTTTAAATGTTTTTGAAATATATTACCTCTGATACCATTGGATGAAATCAAAAGTTTTCTCTGAATTTCGTCTATGTATTCTATTTGTATTATTAAATGTTCATCTGGGAAAACATCAAGGCCTTTTTCTGCCCATTCGGCAACAAACAAGCCATTTCCGGAAATATACTCATCTATACCTAAATCCCAAATTTCATCCAAATTATCTAGTCTGTAAAAATCAGCATGATATAACTTTAATCTTCCCTGATATTCATTTATCAACATGAATGTTGGACTTCGAATTAGTTCGTTTACACCTAAACCTTTAGCAATTCCTTGTGTTAAACAAGTTTTGCCAGTTCCCAATTCTCCTTCTAATAAGACCACATCGCCATTGGTCGCAATTGCACCAATGGCGATCCCAAATTGTTGAGTTTCATCTGGACTTTTAGTCAATATTTCTAGTGTACTTACCATCTATATAAAATGATCCCATCCTTTACCAGGCGAATAGTAAAGTTTTCCATTTTCATCAAATATTTCGGCTCCTTTATTAGGAACAATTTTACCAATAACAATTATATCAATTTCAGATGCAATATTCGCTATTATGTTTTCAGGTGCGGTAAAAAGTAATTCATAATCCTCACCTCCATGCAATGCTAACTCCAGCCAAGCATTTGGGAAAACTTGTTTAAGTGTTTCATTTACTGGTAAATTAGCAGTATAAATTATACTCCCTACTTTACTTGCCTCGCAAATATTCGATAAATCACTAACTAATCCATATTAGATATATATTGCTGCCTTAACCCCATAGGCCCGAAGCATTTTGCCTTGTTTAATTTTCGGTAAAGGCAAATTATGAGCTTTTTTTAAAATTGTAGAACTTTTGGTTCCTACAGGTATATTCCCTAATAGCATGCGCAGTCCTCCAGCAGATAATCCTAGCGAACCAGTAACCGCTATCTGGTCACCTATTTTAGCCATATTTCTAGTCATTGGAGGGTATACACATTGCCCGACAACTGCGACAGAGACAAATGTTACAGGGGAATTCACTACATCACCACCTACAATTCTACCACCAAATTTAGCACATAATGAAATCATGCCTTTATACAAATTTAGTACGTCTTCAACATTTGTATTTGATGGCAATCCTAGAGTAATAAGAGAGTAAAGGGGACGCCCTCCCATAGCAGCAATATCACTATAATTTGATGCTAATGCCTTCCATCCTAATTCCTCAAATTCTATTTGATCAATAAGAAAATGAACACCCGATACCATCGTATCAGTTGTAAACAATTCAATTTTAGATGAGTCAACTTTCCAAGCAGATGTATCATCTCCAATACCAAGTAGTAGTGAATTACCCTGCTCATACTTTTCATTAGTATTTTCTTTATTTATCAGTTCAGCAATCATCTTAATGAGGCCAAACTCACCTAATTCACAAATTTTCATTACTAATATTATAATTGGGGTTATATATATCCACAACTCAGTACTTATTAAATATATTTGGTTGTAATTTACAAATTCATTAATCCCAATGAAAATATTTGGTATCACCTCTTGCTATCAGTTCGTACCAGAGATAGGATGTTAAATATAGAGATTTCATTTATAGATTAATCACTATCCAATAATCTATTTAGAGCATAACAAGTAATTATGTCAACAAATAAATACGTATCGATATCCTTGTCTGAAGCCGGGTAGATTGCCAAATCAACATTCAAATAAAAGTATACCTAAAATCTTCGAATCTCTTAGTATAAGAGATTTCCGTTGGTATTTTCTTAGCTCGATAACTTTTTTCCTGCCTATGCAAATGCAGCAAATTGCTCGTGGTTGGTTAGTTTATGATTTAACAGAGTCACCATTAGCCTTGGGAATCATTATGCTTTCATTTTCCGGCCCAATGGCAATTTTCTCTCTATTTGGTGGGGCATTAGCTGATCGAGTTCCTAAAATTAAACTTGTAATAATAATACACTGTTTAAATATAATCCTTGTATTCATGATGGCAACATTAATAAGTTTCGGAATAATAAGATTTTGGCATCTAGTTGTATTTGGCCTAATCAATGGAAGTTTAATAGTATTGCAAGTACCCAGTCGCCAAAGCATAGTGCCAGAAATAGTTAACGAAAGCAGATTAATCAACGCAATTGCCCTTAATGCCTCTGGACAAAACCTAGCCCGAATAATTGGTCCAGCTATCGCAGGAATTATAATTGCAATATTTGGTACTGGTGTAGTTTTCTACACTATCGGATTCATATATATTTTTTCTGTATTGTTTATATATCAAGTAAGAGTTAAAGAAAGAATCCTGAGAAATCCTAACGGTATATTGAAAGATATATCACAAGGATTTAAATATGTCATTGGAAACTCCACATTAAGAAATTTAATTATACTCGCATCTATGTGTATATTAATTGGAATGATGACTTTCCAAAGCTTAATTCCTGCATGGTCTGTCGAAGCATTAAATGTAGGTGCAGAAGGGCTAGGACTTTTAATGGCCATGATGGGTATTGGTGCAGTATTTGGAGCTCTCTTTATTGCATCTTTAGGTGGTAATCACAGAAAAGGATTAATACTTATTGGATCCACAATTGCGTGGGCAGTTTTCCTATTTATATTTTCTAAATCAACAAATATTACCTTAGCATTTGGACTTTTAATAATAATTGGTTTTTTTAGTGCAACTTTCCTAGCCCTAAATCAAAGTTTAGTTCAATTATATTCTGACCGAGAAATGAGAGGAAGAGTTATGAGTATAACTGTAATGAGTTGGGGCCTAATGCCTTTTGGAGTATTACCTATTGCTGCTCTTGCTGAACAAATTGGAACCCCTAACGCTCTAGCTGCAAGCTCAATAATACTTTGTGTTTTTGGTATAATATTTGCAATATTCAACCGTAAATTTACTACAAGTCTTTAAAAATATCCGAATATTATCGCATGTATAAACCTAATAAAGAAAATAGTGAAATTAACAGAAGTCGCTGGGGAGCGCTTCTTTTACCTGGATTCAGGCTATATCTTTTCGGGTTGTCATTTACTTATATAGGCTTTTGGGCACAAATAGTTGCCCAAGGCTGGCTTGTTTCAGGCTTACTGACTCGCCACTATTACTTGGAGTAATAATGTCAACTAATACTCTTCCTTTCTTGGTATTCGCACTACCGGGAGGTATTTTTGCAGACCAGTTCAATAAACGAACAATTATACTAATAAGCCGTAGTTTAACTATATTTTTAGTAACTATTTTAGTGATATTAACTTCAACTAATTTCCTGCAGGTTTGGCATATTTTTACGATAGCTCTTTTAATTAGTTCTTTAGATGCTATTGATATACCAGCTAGACAATCTCTTATCCCTGAATTAGTACCTGAACATGCGATTGTCAGTGGGATATCTTTTGCAACAGGTTTATTCCATGGAGGGCGAATCATAGGACCAGCAATTGCGGGAGTAATCATTTCAAAAATCGGTGAATCTGGTGCTTTTGCCATCTTTGCTGTTGCCAATTTAATCTTAATAATATGCCTTCCATTCATAACGTCTATCAATCAACCCATTAAACAACCAAAACGATGGGCAATTCACAAAGATATATTGGAGGCTTTGAATTATATTAGATCCAACAAGAATACTCTATCAGTATCGTTATTGGCTGTATCAGCCTATTTTTTCATTATGACTCCAATGTCATTACTTCCAGATTTTATAAGAAATGTTTTAATGATGGATTCAATAGGGTTAGGGAATCTGGCAACCGGTCAGGGAGTAGGAGCTTTAATAGCCGGGCTATTAATAGCCATTTCAAGAAATGTTAAACAGAAGGGCCGCTTAGTTTTATTTGCCTGCTTTGGCCTTGGTATTTCACTTTTACTCTTTAGCCAAACAACAAATTTTATTTTTGCATATATATCATTGGTTATATTTGGGTTTGCATTAGGATCGTTCAGTACTCTTACTATGAGTCTTCTTTTTGAACTAGTTCCAAATTCATTCCATGGTAGAGTTATGAGTCTTGTGGTACTTTGTTGGGGGTTTACTGCATTCGGAAATATCCTTACTGGATTTATTGCAGAGCAATTCAGTACTCCCCTATCTATTGCAATAGCTGGAACATACATGTGTATTTGTGGAATATCAGCCTATATTTTTCTACCATCTTTAAAGAATATATAATATTATATATTACTAAAATTGGAAAATTATTTTTATTAAAGCTGATTAATGGAACACCCTTACAAAGCAGAAAAGTCACCTAGAAAACCACAACGTTTGAGTGCTATTAGATATCCATCCTTCAGACTATATATAACTGGTCTGACATTTACCTATATAGGATTTTGGACACAGGTTATTGCCCAAGGATGGCTTATTCTACGTCTCACCGATTCTCCACTATTACTTGGATTAATCATGTCAACAAATACCCTACCATTCCTTGTGTTCGGATTACTTGGTGGTGTGGTAGCAGATAGATTTAACAAACGTAAGATTATACTGATAAGCCGTATATGCACTATGTTTCTAGTAAGTATTCTTATTGTTCTAACTGCTACTAATTATGTAGAAGCCTGGCACATATTTATAATAGCACTGATGGTTAGTTCGTTTCACGCATTCGATATACCAGCAACACAAGCTTTAATACCTGAGTTGATACCAAAGCATGCATTAGTAGGTGGACTTTCTTTATCGAGTGGGGTCTTTAATATTGGTAGAATTATTGGACCTGCAATTGCTGGCTTTATTATTGCTGCGATTGGTGAAGCAGGAGCCTTTACAATTTTTGTTATCACTAATTTAATATTTATAGCTTGTTTTGGTTTTATACGTACGAATCTGGAAATAACTAAAGTACAAGGAAAATTGACAATCCATAAGGATATTTTAGAAGCATTAATTTACGTTAAATCTAACCAAAAAATATTACCTATAGTATTACTAGCCATTCTATCTTACGTGTTTGTAACTAGTCCTATGGCTCTGTTACCAGACTTCACAACAAGTATTCTAGGGTTAGATTCTGTTGGACTAGGTAAATTGGCTATGGCTCTTGGATTAGGCGCTGCCACAGCCGGAATAGCAATAGCAGTTGTAGGAGATATACCTAGAAAAGGGCTTGTTGTATTAATTACTTGTTTTTGTATGGGGATTACACTATTTCTTTTTAGTCAAACAACTAGTTTCCCATACTCTTTCGCTGCATTAGCCTCATTTGGGCTTTTCCAAGGTTCATTTAGTGTTACTAATATGAGTCTTCTATTCCTTTTGGTACCAAATTCGTTTCATGGGCGAATCATGAGTCTTATGGTACTAACTTGGGGATTCACAGCATTTGGTAATATAGCTGGGGGAATAATCGCTGAACATTTTGGCACTCCAGTGGCACTTACCTTTGCAGGGATATACATATCATCATGTGCGGTGATAATTTCTATAGTCCATCCATCACTCAAAAAAATCTAATCTTCTTCTTCTTCTTCTTGTTCTTCTTCATTTCTACTGACCCTAAATCCTGCTGCTGTAAGAAGACCATCTCTGGTTCCTGCTTTTGTTTTTCTCTTTGGTAATCTATCTATTGAATCTCTCATAGTTCTAATACCTTCATACCCAACGGTTTTTAAATCTACCAATATGGCTTCAATCCCAATATCCCTTAATGACACAAGTTCATTATTAGTGAGTATTATTGATGTTTCTATTAAAGCAAATGTGGATACCAAGCTACGGTTAGAGTGTATATCCATCAAATGATTAACCATAATATGATTCATCTTTGATGGCTTAGGCAAAATTACGGCATCAATTCCTAATCCTTCTATTCCTCTAGAAGAATTCTCGTCTATGTCATTATTTAAAACCAATATTTTGCCAATTTCATGATCTATTAAAAAATCTACAGGGGTATCATTCGCAGTAAATGCCACAAAATCCATTCCTGCATTTACCAATTCTTTAAGTCCTGTATTAAAGAGTGTTCCTTCAAGTTTTAGACCCCACACTAATGATTTTAATTTATTTATTTTGCTTAGTTGTTTATGTTCATCTCCATTACTAGAAATCAAATAGGCATCAACTGGGAATTTCTTTATTGATGTCATCTCTTTAATCTCTTTTATCGTTACACTCCCTATGATTAGCATTTTTGCTGATTTCCCTGAATTATTCGATGATCCGAAACCTAAACTGATAGGCCCAGCTTCATCAACTCTTTTAAGTTTCTCAATAAGCTCACTCATATTAACCTCTATATTAAAAATCTAATAACAATGTATCCAAAATGAATCGTCTACAACTAACAGTTTAATAGATTATACGATACATTAAACATTTGTGGTCAGAATAATACATCAGAATCAATATTATCTAGGGCTCAACAACCACAAATTATGTGGCGCTAGCTTAACGTGACTTTAAAGATTCCATTATTTCAGCAATATGGAACCTTTGATTTAAAACATAAAAATGTATCCCATCTACTCCCTGGTCGAGTAAATCATTAGCTTGATTTATTGCATGTTCAATACCAATTTTATGAACAAGTTCGATATTGTTGCGAGCATTATTCAAATTTTCCATTAAGGATAATGGTATCTTAACTCCGCACATACGCGATATTTTAATTACTTGGTTAGCACTGAGTATAGGCATTAAACCAGCAACAATTGGCACATTAATACCAATTTTTCCACATCTCTCAAGAAAACTATAAAAATCATTATTATTATAAAATAATTGGGTTATTATTATTTCTGCTCCTGCTTCAATTTTACGTTTTAAGTTTCTAATATCAAAATCAAAGTCGGATGCTTCAATATGCTTTTCTGGGTACCCAGCCACAGCAATACTAAATTCATCATCAAATTCCTTGATATGACGTACCATTTCATTAGCATAATTGTAACCATCAATGGGTGGATTAAACTCAGATTGACCTTGTGGTATATCTCCACGAATGGCGACAATTTTATCAATGCCATGGGATTTAATTTCTTTCAAGGCCTCATCAAGTTGTTTTTTATTCAAAGCAACACATGTAAGATGATGAGCAACTTCAACGTTATATTCCATCTTGAGTTTAGAAGCTAGCTTAAGTGTACCGTATCTTGTAGTTCCTAGAGCTCCATAAGTTACCGTAAAAAAGTCTGGGTTCAAATCTATTAACCTAGGTAGATTGGCTTTAAGATCTTCTTCTGTTTTTTCAGTTTTTGTCGGAAATAATTCAAATGAAATCGCGGGTTTTCCTTTTTTGTAGTAATCCTTAAATTTCATATGAACACCAACTCCTGATGACTAATTAAGTCCCTCAGGTTAACACTGGAAATATAATACAACAATCAACTCTACTCAGGAATTACTGCTATAACATCTATTTCTACTCTAGCTCCCCTAGGGATAAGTCCCGTAAGTAAACCTGTACTAGCAACAGGGGATGTAAAATAGGGTTCCATTATCTCGTAAACCAGATCAAAATCAGAAGCGTGTGTAATATAAACATTCCTCTTAACCACGTTGTCAAAGGAAGTTCCAGCCTCTTCCAATATAGCCTTTATATTCTCCATGACTCTTGTTGTTTGATCTTTAAGTGTGCCCAAGTCTGAGGGTCCCTGACGATTATCTTTCGGGTTATCATTTATAGCACTTGCATATTGCCCTGTGACAAAAAGAAAATTGCCAGCTTTAACTCCATGTGCTGAACTACTAGCATATGTTCCACTAATTTTGTTTGTGTTAATAATTTCTTTTTTCATATCATCCCATCATAAAGACTTTTACTTAATGATTTATGTTAACAGTTACTGATTTATTTATTTAAATCAGTTTTAAAAACCCATCCCAACCACTTAATTAATAGTTATTTAATACAGAATTACATGCAAAATTATTATCGCAAGAAGTTCAGTCCCCAAGTAAATAAGATTAACTTATATGACTTGATAGGCAAAAGCCCGATTAGCCATCTTATCGTCACCTAATTGAGCAGTAAAGCTCCATCTTTTAACTCGTTCTGTCACATCGACAAGCTTCCATTTATTATCGGATTCAAGTGCCGCTAATTTTTCCTTAAAGCCTCTTTCTTCAAATGCATCATCTCTAACTGTGAAGATTATATACCCCTTAGGTTTTGTCACTCTTATCAATTCATCAAATGATTCAGGAGGAGCGTGATTCACATTAAAAACTCCGGATGCAACTGTTGATGAGAAGAAAGCATTTGGAAAATCTAAAGGTTCTCCAAGAACCATTTGCCTAAGTTCCTTATAAATTCCTTTAGCTCGTGCTAACTCCAACATACCTTCTGATAGATCAATGCCAATTATATTTTTATAGCCAAGTGGAGCAATCATTTCAGCTATTAGCCCTGTGCCTGCTCCAGCATCTAAAATAGAGTCATCACCTGGCTTCAAATACCTACAAACAAGCCCTGTAATTAACAATGGTAATTTTTTAATATAGCCAGATTTGGCTACTCGTTCTTCATAACCTTTGGCTCCAGAATCATAACGTTCTTGTAATTCGTTATTATCTTTTGCTTCGAAAACGCCTTGACAATATTCTGTATGATATCTACCAATTTTTGAATCTTTCATAGTCGTGGTATTGTATCAAAGTAAAGTATTAGAGTAAATAAAATACATATTAAACTAAGAAAGCAAAAACAAGCTAACCAAAGCTATCAAATCGTAAAATCAAAATGCCTATTACTGTTAAAAATCTCTTAATAAAATCTAAGTGCAATAAGGTCAATCGGGACAATAGATTGCAACCATTCCAATTTAACTCTCCAAATACGTAATTTTTTTGCACCATAGTCTAATTTGAATTCCAATTAAGTATTGACTTAAAGGAACACTTGTTCTAATCTTATTCGAACAAGTGTTCTATTAAACATTGATTTCAGGAGGTTTAAATGACTGTCATGTCCAATAGTGTTGAAAGCCTAATGCGGCCTAATAAAATAGGAGAACAAATTAATTTACAAGTTTTTTTCTCTAGGCACGGATTAAAATGTCGAAAATTTGGAGATTCATACATTATCAAAGATAATCAAGGGCTTGAAATCATTTTTGCTACCTTAAAAATTAAGTCAATCGTATAAAAATAGTCTCAAAATCACACGTTTGAAATAATATTTATAGCTAAATCTGAGACTATCATGAGTTAATATGCTCATTTTTTATCATAATAAGGTGTATAATGGTTCTGAACTCATTCTATATTTGAAGGATTAACTAATGCCAATACAAGCCCAGAAGCATATCCGTAACGTAGCCATCGTAGCCCACGTGGATCATGGTAAAACAACTCTTATTGATGCTATGTTACGATTCAGTAAAATATTTAGGGACAACCAGCAAATTAATCAACAGATCATGGATTCAAACCCTCAAGAGCGTGAACGCGGCATCACTATATTAGCGAAAAACACGGCTATTAAATATCGAGACATAACTTTCAATATAATAGATACACCTGGTCATGTCGATTTTAGTGGTGAAGTGGAACGAGTAGTAAATATGGCTGATGGATGCCTTTTAGTTGTCGATGCGGTTGAAGGACCAATGCCACAAACGCGTTATGTGTTGAAAATTGCGATGCAAAGCGGACTAAAACCAGTAGTTGTTATAAATAAAATAGATCGCTCTATGCAAAATATACATTCTTCTATCGAGGCAGTAAACGATCTGTTTCTGGATTTAGCTACAGATAGTGAACAACTAAATTTTCCGGTCATATATGCTTCAGGAAAAGAAGGGTATGCAATTAACCATTTAAACGATCCTCATGCAGATATGGCACCGCTTTTTGACGCTATTATAAACCACATACCATCGCCTTTAGCTGATTTGGATGGTGGACTACAAATGTTAGTTACAGCTCTAGATTATGACAATCATTTAGGCCAAATAGCGATTGGTAGAGTTTCAAGAGGTGTTATACGCCAAAGTGAATCTATAATTGTTATCAACGAACAAGGCATGCAAACACCAGCAAAAGCCGATCATCTTTTTTCATTCAAAGATTTAAGTCGACATGAAGT
>Ga0114996_10006827_pt1 | contig 13052 bp, 36 predicted proteins | sample ArcticOcean_MG_C_4_FD_87039 | JGI IMG/M metagenome (GOLD analysis project Ga0114996, IMG submission 87039) | Marine microbial communities from western Arctic Ocean - ArcticOcean_MG_CB4_134 | ecosystem: Environmental > Aquatic > Marine > Oceanic | place: Arctic Ocean: Canada Basin | collected... | reverse complement strand
TGCATTGACTCTATCTCGTATCGCTGGGTGTCTATTTTTAACTTTAACTTTAAATCCACCATTCTGTAAAATAGATAAATCAGTTCTTCCACCAGCAGATGTTTTTCTTTGTCTTGAAGCTGGATCAGGATAAATAAATATAGGAATCTTTGTGCCATACCTATCTCTTATTTCTTGCACCATTTCATCAGTATTACTTGAATAAATAACTATTTCATCTAAAAAATAAATTTTATCTTTTTCTATTTGTGCAACACAAGCTGACATTGGGTCAACATTAAAGTCCATTCCTATATGTAAAGGTTTTTTCCAATCAATTTGTTTTTTAATAACATTCTCAACTGGGTGGAAATTATAATAAACAGAACCAGCATAGTTCTCAAATGTACCTTCAAACTCTTGTCTAAAAGTTCTTATATCAATGTCTTGTTTAGCTTGTTCTATTTCCTCTGGTGTAACCATTCCACCTTGAACAGTTGTAAATTGGAAACTATCCCATTCCTTATCTTGCTTTCCTTTAAGATACATTTCATAAGACCAATTACCATAGCCTTTAGGAGTTCCACACATTAAAACTTTTCCTAATGTATCAGAAACAGAAGCCCTTAATACTTCAAACCAAGCCCTTTTATCTATATCTGCAAATTCATCTAATATAAGAAAGTTTAATCCACTACCTCTTAAACTATCATAATTATCAGCACCTTTTAATGAGATTGTACTATTGGATTTTCTTAATCTAATAGTCATAGTAGTTTCGTTAATATCTTCTATCCAATTAAACTGATTAAGCATTTCTTTAAGACTTGCCCATGCTATCTCTTTGGCCATCTTAAATGTAGGTGCTATATACCATATTTTCTGATTAGGTTGAGAAGCAAACTTCATCATCTCGGTTATACAGAGATAAGTCTTACCAAATCTTCTTCCTGATATTAATATTCTAAATCTTTTATTTGATAGGCTTACTTGATGCTGAGGTTTTGTTAGACTGATCTTCATAGCAACCAAACTTTATAAATATCTTATGTTTGTTAATTTCTTCTCTCCCAATTTCAATAAATTTCTCATGTGATTTGATATAGCCATCAACCATACAGTCATATCCATCTTTATATAAAATATCAAATTTAATAGATGGTAAGCATTGTATTCCTTGTGTTGTAGCGGCACATATAAACATACTTAATAAGAAATTCATTTCTCATCTTTTTTGTTCTTATAGTATTTTCTGTGTGTTTGAACTTTCCAAGTCCAATGAAATATACTTCTAGATATTTTTCCAATATTATTAATAAACCAATCAATCATAGTAATGCTCAATGTCATAAAATTATGGATATAATAACATATCCTTTGCTTCCTTTTTTAAATCAGTAATTTGATATGCTAATTTCTTATTATCTTCTTTAACTTCTTTTAATTCTCTTTGATGTTTATCATTAATATCAAGAGCAATAGATAATGAATTGTCTAACACTTTAACACGACTTTGTAATGCTTTCATTTCAGGAGAGTTATTTCCTATACCTTTTATGATAGTTAATTCTCCTTCAGCTTCTTGCCTTTTCTTTTTTTCTTCTTTATGAAGTCTTTCAAATTTATTAGTTAAAGATTGATTCATAGATTCTTTATTTTGTGTAATCGCCATATTTATCCCTAATTATTTTATCTTTGAAGTCCATTATTGGCAACTCTCACATTCGTTAGTGTCATCAACTACATATTGAGATTTTGATTCTGTTTCACTATTACAACTACAAGCCTTACAATAACAAACTCCATACATATCTGAATGTTCTTTTAAAGAACAATGACAGATACAATTACAATTTTTACATCTACTCATTCTAATATAAGTTTTTTAATTGATTTCTCGCCCATATAAATCTCTGTTTCTGCTTTTGATTTTATACATTGATATTGCACATTGGCATTATAAACTCTACTTGCAATTCTTTTTCCTTTAAGACAGTCACTCATTGAGGGTTGTATTCTATGTTCTTTAATTTCATTATTAACTAGCATTAATAAGGCTATGACTACTTCAGTCATTAGTACCATTACTTCTTACTTTGTCTTTAAGAACTTCTATTACTCCTAAAATTTTATCTACATCTTTTTGTAGTCTTAAAATATTTACTGCGTTATGTCTTGATTCTTTAATTTCTAATTGTATGTATTCAACATCTCCTAATAAACTTTCAATTAATAAAAATTGTTCAGAGTCGGCTGGAAGCGATCCTAATTCTCCACGAGGCCATTTGATAGAAAATTCTACAGCACTTTCTAAATCTTTTTGAATTAAAGTATTATCTGTTTCTAATTTATTAATTCTTTCTATTACTCCAAAGTATGCCCACACTCCAACAGCTACGGAACAGACTATTCCTATTAAGTTTTTAAGTGGCATATCCACAGATGTATTTGAATTAACTTTCATTACACTTCTTCTTTCCCCATTTCCAAGTTTGAGTTATAGATTTCTTTTCTTGTAACTTATCGTTTTTAGAATCTGTTTCAGTTACTCCAATTTCTATACTTGTCTTATCAGGACAGACAGCAGTATTAAGAATATTAGCCTTACAACCAGCTAAAGATAGGGATATTAAAAGCACAATTAAATATTTCATTATTCATTCTCCACCTTTTTCTTCTTTTTCTTATTTTTCTTAGTAAGTTTCTTAATATTTCTCTTAATAATATTAGTGTTCTTTTTAAGCTGTTCAGATAGAAATATTTGTCCTTGATGAAGTTTAAAAACTTCTTCTTTCATAGTCCAAGTTTCTTTTAAATTCCAACCGACTAACGTGATTAGAGCTACTAAAGCTAAACCTACGATTTTATCTTTTAAATCCATAATATTTTACTTATCATAAAAGTTTATTAATTACGAATTATAATTGATTAGGGTCTTGAATACACATACTTCCTTGATAAGTTCCTGTACCATCATTAAGATACCAACCATTTTGCATAACATTATCAAACTCTTTATAAGTTGATATGGCTTCTCTATGGTCATCAGCAAATAATAAACATTCGTGAACTTCCATTTGTCTTGCTAAAACATAACTTTCTTTTAATAGAGTTCCATCAAATAATAAGATTAATATAATAAGTGTTTTGCACATTATAATAATGTAGATTCTATTCTTTGTTTAGCAAACTTAAAATAATCTTTATCAATTTCAATTCCAATAAAATCTAAATTCATTTGTTTGGCAACTAATCCTGTTGTTCCTGTTCCTAAAAATGGGTCAAGTATTGTGCCATCTTTTAAACCAGATACTTTAATACATTTTCCAACTAATTTTTCAGGATATATAGCTGGGTGTTTTTTATCTCCAGCTATTTCTTTTGTAATTTGTTTTGTAGCTTTACTTTTATAAGTTATATGCCAACAATTAGTTGTTGGTCGCCAATTCTTACCACTTCTTTTAAGATTTCTTTCTGCATTATTGTAATCTGTATTATATGGAACTCCACTAGACTCTAAATCTACTTCAGTATTACCTTCTTTTGTAAAATGAAATAAATGTTCCCAGCCATTTTGCAAATATCTTTTACTAGGAGTGGGTGTTGAATATCCTCTAACATATCCATCAATCTCTATTGCTTTACACCAGATAATATTATTCTGTAATTTCCAATTAATATTTTCTGCTACTTTATAAGAAGTAAAAGGATCAATTTTACCTGATGCTATATTTATAAATAAATGACCATTATCTTTTAAGACTCTACAACACTCATTAAATATTTTAGAAAGCCAATTTACATAATCATTTCTACTGTCTTTGTAATTATTATAATTCATGCCAATATTATAAGGTGGACTTGTTATAATTAAATCAACACTATTTTCTGGTATTGTAGGTAATACCTTTAAACAATCATCATTGAATAATTGCATTATCTTTGAAAGAATCTTTTTCTCCACTTATTACAAGTGAAAGTATCTTTGACTCCTTGTGATTTCCAAACACCACAATAGCTTCTGCGATTCGAGTACATAGAGCAATTTCCACAGGCTTCTTTGTTTTTTGAAAATCTAAAATCTTGTGGCATTTGATATGGAATAAACTCTCCACTAGGATAGAAATTACTTCTTTTTTTGTCCATTAATCATCTCTACTATTTTGTTTAATTTTCTTAAAGCTATATCCCTTTGAATCTTAACTTGCTCTAGTTCTTCTGTTAGCTTCTCGTTCTTTAATCTTAATTTGAGATTAATATTCTCCCCTATCTTTTGTATTATTTCCATAATTATCTCCTTATAGTGTTGATTTAATTTAATTTAAAGTCATTAACATATAGATTGATAAAAGAACAAAAAACCCTAAACAGCTAAAGATAATAATAAATATATTATCCACGACCTTGCCCTTTGTATTTTTTATAGCTTTTTCTTTTTGATTTATTCATTGATGAAGTTTTGACTCTCCCACCACCAATAGAAGTTCTTTTATGTTTCTTTTCATAGACAATAATAGTTCCGTATATATTACCTTTTTTTGCTGCCATTCAAGTCTTGTATTTCTTCAGCTTTAGCTTCTATGATTAATGGTAAAGGTTCAACAATAGTTTCTTGAACTGTACGATCCTTCATTCCAAGATAGTTTTTAGATAACCAGATCATCATATTTGGATTGCCTTTTAAAGCACTAGCCCACATTCGCTTTCTTAAACTCGCTTTTCCAATGTTTTTATTATCATCTACTAAATCGGAGAATCTTCTTTGTAATGTTCTAGCAGATATTCCTACAACAGAACCTATTTCTTCTTGTGTACAACCTATTTGACTTAAATTTGCTATTACTTTCTCATCTACCTTTTTATTAGGTCTGCCCATAGATTTTGTTTTAATTGTGTCTTTTGTCTTATTTATGTCGCTTTTCATTTGCCCAATTTATACCTCATTTCCCCAAGAATCCCAACCCTCTACTTTTTGTCTAGCAAACAATTCAATTCTAGGTAAATCTCCACATAATTCTACAATCTTATTTCTGACACAATCTGGTTTCTTACTATGTTCTTGTAATTTACTAATAATTAATTGTCTAACAGATTTAGATATTCTTTTTGGTTTTCCTTTAGTTGCTAATAAACACATTTCAGGATTTGATCTTGTATAATAACCCATTCCTGTAAAATAGTTATCTGATTTTTTGTTTTTTTTAACCCAAGTGAAAGCTACTGTTTTATATTTGAATCCCCAAGACTCAATAACTTTAATAGCTTCTGGTAGCATTGGATCAATAACCCAAATAAATAACATACAATCATCATCACAAATTGAGTTAATAGGTAAATTACAAATATCATCAATAGACATACAATGATAATGCTGTATAGCAGATCGTTTTTCGCCTTTATTAGAATATGTTTTAAAATACCAAGCTGGGTCTGCATAAATAATATTATACTTCTTTTTAGGGAATGGTATCATTAATGTTTAATATTATGATCTGATTGTATAATTGCTCGTAAAAATTCAATTTGTTGTTTTAATTGTCTATTTTCAATGCTTAAAGCAATTATCCTCTTTCTACAATATTTAAAAATTCGCAGTATTGCTTTCATTTAGTATTCCTTTATAGGCTCATCTTTCCATTTATGTTTTAAATATTTTTTTGAGCCTTTTCTTAACATATCATAATGTCCTTCTTCTCCTATTTTTTCATAATCTACCTTGCTAGACTTTTTTGATATAGTATTTAGTATTTGTTTATTAGTCTTGTTTACTTTTAGTGCTTGTTGCGATAGGTGGTCGTGAGGTGGTTGCTCCGATTCCACATACTGAAATTTGTCATAGTTTATAACATTAATAATCGTTACTTTTCGGCTAGGGTGGTTAGAGGTGGGCTGTAGCTGGTGTGTCCTAGTGGTAATCATCTTCCTACGCACTAGCCGTAGTATATAAGTTCTCATTTCAGAATATGACATACCAAATCTTTTAGCTGTTACCCTTAAAGGCATTATTAATTCCCCACGTTTAACAAAAATAGGATTATCTAAAAATCTTAATGTCTTATCTTGGTGTGAAGCTGAACTTATCATATATATCCAACAACTCGCTTGTAGTAAGTTTTTAAATACAGGGTGTTGCCAAATGTTACGATAACATATAAAATACCCAGATTTTCTAGTAGCCATTATTTCTCTCCTTTATTGTTAAAAAAATTATTTGCTTGTTCTATGTTCTCAACTTCTTTTAAAGTTTTTTGTAACATTTCTTGTTCAGTTCCATACATAGATTCAAACTCTTGCTTACAGTTATGAATACTGAATTGTCCTTGATGATGTTCTCTACAAAGTGGAATTGTATGATAGTGAGATGACCTTAAACCTATGCCTACAAGACCGATAGATCGTATGTGATGCACATTAGCTGGTCTTTGACATACAAGACACCCTAAACTAGCAACCTTGCTTAAATGTTCTCTCTCGGCTTTAGTTGCTACTTTTTTTGCCATAACACACAATCTCTATTATATTTGGATTTAACTCTTTTGCCACTATCAACTAATTTATCTTCTAATTGTAATTCTCTTATTCTAGCACAAATTGATGATAAAGGTTGTTCTAGCATTTCTGCGATTTGATGATTTGCGTAATTACCATTATTAAATAATTGTAATACTTCGTCTTTTAGTGTGATCTTATTTTTTTTATTTTCCCAAGCTGATTTGCTTGTATCAGAACTTCTTTGATAGGCCTTGTATTCAACTAACATATCTAATTGTTTCATATCCAACTTTCATAATGCTGGGCAGTAGAGAGAGAAAACTACCCAGCTTATATTTAAGATATGAAGTTAAATACTTATTGTCTTGCGACTCTCTCGTTATACATATTTTTTTTTTAATTTCATATCTTTAATTGATTCGTTTTTTATAACTGATTTGGAAATAAAACAAGAAATAAAACTTAAATGCGAAAAAAAACCTTAAATAAGTCAAAAAAGCTATATTTTATGCGATAAATTAACTATTTACAATACAACTCAAATTTTATACATTTATCGTATGTTAAATAAAACTAACACTAACAAAGGAGAGAGCATAATGAATAAAGAAATAGAAAATGGTTTTATGTTAATTGCATTAAAGCCATTTAACGCAAGAGGTTTGAGTTATAAAGTTGGAGATAGAGTTAGTGCAAGAATGACATTTACTCAAGCTATCAAAAAATCTAAACAATATAATATAGGTCATACTGTTGGTTGTGATAAAACAGTTGAAGTTAAACCTTATATTAATTTTAAATCAAGTTGGCAGAAACAGGAGAGAGTATAATGAGTAAAATAATAAAAGGTAAAGTTCATATACATTTAGGTGTTTCAAATTATAAAAATTTTAGACACGAATATGATGGTTTAGATTTTCTTTATAATGATGGTGGAAGAAAAAAAGATGGTTATAAAGGAGATACAGGAGATTGTGTAACTAGATCAATATGTATTGCATCAGGATTACCATATCAAAAAGTTTATGATGATCTTTATAAATTTTCAACAAATTGGAGATTAAATAGCAATAGCAGATACGCAAAAGTTGCTAAACCTCAAAACGATTCTCCAAGAACAGGAGTCTTAAAAGATGTTTATGACCCTTATATTAAATCACTTGGTTTTAAATGGATTCCTACAATGAAGATTGGCTCTGGTTGTAAAGTTCATTTAAGAAAAAATGAATTACCAAATGGAAGATTAATTGTAAGAGTTTCAAAACATATTACATCTGTTGTTGATAAAGTTATAAATGACACTTATGATTGTTCAAGAGGTGCAACCAGATGTGTTTATGGATATTATATAAAGGAGAAAGTAAATGCTTAACAAAATATCAGAGGTTGTATTATATATTTTATTCTTTATAATAATGACTACACCATTTTTTATAATACCAATTATGGAGTTTATTAAATGAGAATACCAAGCAACTCTACATTCACAAAAGAAATATCTAAACAATTTAAACAAATCTTTAATAAGGATATGCCCTTATGTGAATTACAAAATTTACAGGGAGAATCTATAATGGGTTCTCATGTAGATAGCTTTTTTAAAGAAGCTAAACAAAAGGAAAAAGACAATGGACAAAAAACTTCCAAAATTGCAGCAACAGTACGACAAGTTTATAACGAGAGAAAAGAACTTGTTGGAAAAACTGACAGCAATAAAGGAAAAAAAAAGGACTTTAGCATTTAAGTTACACCAAATAAAAGTGCATCAAGTCTTTATATAAAAAAAAAGGAATAGATATGAAAAAAATGATACTTACATTAGGGCTTCTTTGCACTTTATTATCTGCGTGTGCTTATAATCCTGTAATAGATACGGCTGGAAAGTCAGGAACTTTTAATTCAGATCAAGCTAAAGAAATTACAAATGATATGCAGCATTGTAAAACAATATCAAAAGACAATACTAATTTTGTTAGTAATATTGTTTATTGGACTTTGAGTCCTACAATGGACACTAAATATGAAGCATATTATAGAAAATGTTTAAACAACAGAGGACATTCAGTTCTCAACTAAAAAGGAAAATATGCGTAAATGGAAAAATACTACACCAGAAGAAATTAACACATCACAAGACAATTTAATTTCTGAATGGAATATGACAGACGAACATAATGAAAAAATCTTTACTAAAATAGTTGGATTGCAATTAAAGAAGATTAGATTAGCAAAAGGTTTAACACAAACAAAAGTAAGTAAGAAAATTAATGTAACATTCCAACAAGTCCAAAAATATGAAAGAGGACAGAATGAGATTAGATTAATTTATATTAAGAAACTAGCTGAAGTCTTTGATGTAGAGGAAAGCTATTTTTATAAACCAATAACAGATCGTAATTTACGATTTATAACTAAAAAGAGAGGAATAAATGTCTATCCATTTGAGTCAGAAAACTTGGCAAGATAAACGAATCTTTGCTATAAATAGGAAGATAAAAAGAAAAAGATTAAGCACTTTTAATTATTTAGATGAATATGAAAAAGTGATTAATTCAAAAGCTAAAAACAAACAACAATATAAAAAAAATAATAAGTATATTGCAAAAATATGAAAGGGAGAGAATAATGACAATAGTTAAAACTGAACATGGCCACACAATAAACTTTAATGAAGAAAAACATAAATATATAAAAGGTACTGAATATATCGTTGGCACAAGTACAATACTTGGTAAGTTAGCGAGTCCAATGTTAGAAAATTGGAAAATTAATAATCAAGTAAGTGCTATTAAAAATGAAATGGAGAAGCAAGGTATTCCATTAGATAAGATAGATACAATAGTTATTAATGCTAAAGCTAATGCCAGAAAGCAAGGAGATGGAATATTATCTATTGGCTCTATGGTACATAAATATTGTGAGTTATGGGTTAAAAATAAACCTTTTACAGAGCCTAGCGATCCTGTGGTTAAAGGTTGTTTTGATAAGTTTAAAAGATTCTGGACTAAACATAAATTGAAACTTATAGAGTCTGAAAAAATTTTATATTCTGAACGAGGTTTTTGTGGAACTGTGGATATTATTGCCAAAGACTCCCAAAAGAACTTGTGGCTTATAGATATAAAAACTTCAAAAGGTATTTTTGTAAATATGATTCATCAACTTCATGCTTATAAACTTGCTTATGAAGAACAAACAAAAAAGAAAATACATAAAATGTATGTAGTTAGACTTCCAAAAGATGATGGAGAGTTTGAAGCTAGACATATTTTATATAAAAAAGAACACATTAAAGCATTTCTTGGATTATTAAGTTGTCATAAATCCGAGTTATTATTTAATGAATCTGTGCGTAAGTACAATCAACTAAAAAGAGGAAAGAAAAATGGAAACAAATAAATATGGTATGCCATTCTGTGGATTATCATTAAAGTTATATGCAACAGGAAAGAAAGCACCTAGTATGGAATATAGTGCTTCATCAACTAAATCTAAATTCATGTGTAGTTTAACAAAAAAACTATATGGATTAAGTCAAGTAATGGATTGGTATAATACACCTGAAGTTCAGGCTTATGCTAAAGCTGGTTATAGTCTTAAATGGGGAAGCAAAGTACAACAAGCTAAAGAAACTAAATATGGTGCAGATACAGAGCAAGTAGTAACTATGTTTATGGTTAAACCTTTTAATCCAAGTGCTAATGTAGATGGAATGAAACCAATAGGTCAAACTATGCCTACTTATAAAGAAGTTCCAATGACACAAGCAGCACCTTTTGCACCAGATCATGCAACTTCTGTTGACGAGTCTATAGATGATGAGATACCATTCTAAATATGCCTGATTTTGATAAAACTTTTGAAAATGAAGTGAGTTCTTTAAGAGATAAAGAAATATATCAATTAAAAAAAGACATGGCTATTAAAGTTGAAGAAATACAGGCTTTATATTTAGAAGTTAAATCAGTAAGAAAGTTAGAAGAAGATCATAAAAAGATAAATGGAAGATTAAGATTTGAAATAGAAGAATCTAAAAAACTTATGACGGATAATATGACTAAATATAAAAACGAAAATCATAGTCTTAAACAACAAATAAAACAGTTAGAAAAAGAACAAGAGGAGATGTTGTTATACCCATGATAATATTAGGTCGCCCAATACGACATGGATTCTTAAAGCTAATTGCTATAATATTTTTTATTGTTATAGCAGTTAGTCTAATGTCTTGTGATAAATTAGATTTTGATCCAACAACAAGTGCTTTAAAATATATAATAAAGGATAACAAATAATGTGATTGAATTATTATTATTACTTCCGATTGAAATTCAAGTTTTATTATTATTCGGAATAATAACAATTATGTTTCATATAATAAAGGAGAGTAAATAATGAGTATTGATCTTATAACTGATATTGAATTTAATGGAGAATTAACTATTAAATCAACAGACAGTAAAAATAAAACAATAGATATAAATTTTGAATTTGGAACTCAAAATATGAGTGGAGAAATTATATCTTTTTCAGGAACAAAAGGCTCAATATATATTGATGCAATATTAAAACAAATGTGTGAAGCTGGTTTAATAGTAATAAAGAGGCAATAAATGAACACATCATTATTAAAAATAAGTAATATGAAAAAATTTGTTAAATGGATGGAAGTAAGAAGTGTTCATATAGGGTTATGGGATATATATAATCCTTTAGGTAAAATATATAAAGGGTTAGAACACAGACAAAAAATAGCTGATGAAAGAGATTCTTTTATTAATAAAAAACGCAAAACCAGAAAGAGTTGGAGAATGGCTTTTACAAGATATGGAAGATTAGAAAGAACTCTTGATGTATATGGCTTTATAATTAGAAGATTAGGAAAAGGAAAATAAAAATGAGCAATTTATTAAGTAATAAGTCTTATGAAGAACTAGAAAAAGCATCTACTGAATGGAGTATAGCACATGGTAAAGTTATAATTTTAAATGAAGGATTAAAAGCTACTTTTAGTAAGCTATTTTTAAAGCATAAATTAGATTCTAAAACTAATCTTGAAGCTGAACATAAAGCTAGAACAGATGAAGATTATAAAAAAATTGTTGATGTTTATGCAGAAGCAGAAACTAATTTAGTAAAATGCCGTTATCATTATAATAATTTAGATAAGTATGTAAGTTTAAAACAATCAGAGTTAAAAAGAGATTTAGCTTTGAATAATAAAGTTTAATGAATTTCACTAGCGAAAATTGTGATTTAGTTCCCTTTGTTAATCAGCTAGTGAATAGAGTTGTTAGCGAGAGGTAACGACTTGGTAGGGTGGTTTGCTCTCTCTTGCCACCCTATTTTAATGTCTAGTTATTTCAAAATATTTTAGATTAGTTTTTTCTGTGATTGGAGTTTCTGTATAATTATAATCTATAAGATCAACTTCTGGATTCTTTCGTATATCATAAATCATTTTATTTAATTTATCTTTGTTAGGAACAACATCTATAAATCTAAAATTAACAAAATGTCCATAAGGGTGATGAGGTGTTTCTAGTTTAAATTCTACCTCTATAATTTTTGCGTCTATGTCCATTAGACATATTACTTCTTTTTGTTTCTATTTAAAACCTTATCTGTCATCTTTGTAGAGAATGTTGCAGTAAAGACTATAATTACAAGATACCATACACTATCTGGTAAATCATTTATGATAGAAACCCACTCCCTAAAATTATCTCTTGTACTTTCAAACCAACCAGTTGTTAACATTCCAATGAGCCATATTAATAAAATTTCATCTTTCCAGCTTTTGTCTTGTGATTTAATTCTAGCGACATCAACTTCTTTACAAGCTAAAATTTCAGCTTCACGAATAGTTTTAACTTTTTCAGCTTTATGTTTAAAATGTTCGGTGGCCTTGTTGAACACCATTTTTGTCAGAGGATTTTTTAATAAAGCTAACCACATATTATATACTTCCTGTTACGAATATTATTGTTGCCCAATATAGCACAAGAATTGAATATATTATATAAGTGAAGTTCATTCATGCTTAATATTCTTTATTTTTTATTTTGCAATAATTCTTTACCTAATTCAGCATAATGGATTATCTTATTGTATTTTTGATCTAAAGACTCTCCCTCTTTATCTCTTAAACAATACTTTAAAATATTAGCATCTATCCAATTTAGGTTATTTCCTAGAATTATCTCTATGGGTTGATATTTTAATCTTTTGTAATGTGTGCCACCAGATTGCTTATCAATCGCTTTCTGTGTGCTTATATGTTCGTTTAATGTATGCTTTTTGTTCTTCATACGATCTCTTTTGTCCAATTTCCTTTAGAATCTAAAACCATTGGATATAGCATGGGTTGGCCATTTATTATTGCTCCTGTGCCTATTACGAATCTTAATCTAAAATTTTTAGAATATTCAAAAGCTAAAGAGGCTTGTTTTGTTAAACAACCACATTGAAGCGACCATATTAAATTATCAGGATTGCTAAAATATTGAATATTAAACTTTGAATGAAAATGAAATTGACAAACATTCTTACCATATTGCATAGCTAATTTTAATCCATCT
>Ga0114996_10006826_pt1 | contig 13052 bp, 6 predicted proteins | sample ArcticOcean_MG_C_4_FD_87039 | JGI IMG/M metagenome (GOLD analysis project Ga0114996, IMG submission 87039) | Marine microbial communities from western Arctic Ocean - ArcticOcean_MG_CB4_134 | ecosystem: Environmental > Aquatic > Marine > Oceanic | place: Arctic Ocean: Canada Basin | collected... | reverse complement strand
CTGGTTGATGAGGAGCTGGCTGGGATCCGACCACTTCCGAAAAGGATCGGACGACACCGGATGTGAGATCGTCGTGAGGAACACATCCATCAGGCCATCGTTCGTGACATCCTTGCAGTCCAGACCGAATCCATTCGAGCCGATCGCATTGCTCAGCGTCTTTCCGTCCTCCGGCGTATCGGCCAAACCCAGCCAGTAGTTCCCGCCGATCTGGGCCGCGAACCCACGCTCGAGCGCCACGTTGGTGAAGGTCCCACCCTCGTTCTCCCAGAGGATGTTGTGCCCGAACCCCTCGGAGCTCACGGAATAGGTCGACACGAAGAGATCGAGATCCCCGTCGTTGTCGTAATCGCAGGTCACGGTCCCGTTCGTACGCCGCGCTGGATTGCCTGGGAGCTTGTCCGTGGCGTCGGTGAACGTGCCGTCGCCGTTGCCCTCATAGTAGCGATCCGGCTGGTTGAACCCGGTGTGTCCATGCCCCACGTAGAGATCGAGATTCCCGTCGCCGTTAAAATCCGCAAACGATCCGTTCGCCGCCTTCATCGACCCCCCGCCGAGGCTCGAGAACCCCGCGTCCGCGAGCACGGTGAAATGGCCCTCTCCGTCGTTCAAGAAGATGTCCTGCGAGCCGATGAACACCATGTCCGAGGCCGCGAACACATCTTGGTCCCCGTCGTTGTCCACGTCCCCGAAGATCATGAACCCCGACTGGTGATCCCGTAGCCCCGAGGCGTCGCTGAAATCCGTGAACGGCCCATCGCCATTGTTGATGAACACGAGGTGCTCGAAGGGGATGCCCGCCTGGGGATTGGGAAAGAGGCTGTGCGCCACGAAATCATCCCACCCGTCGCCGTTGAGATCGACCACCGCGAGGCGGCTGTGATCGTTGATCGGCACGGCATCCGGCGGATTGGGATCGTAGTTGCCGACCTGGATTCCGCTCGCCTTCGAGATGTCGGTCATGAACTGAACGGTCGGAGCGAGCGCATCACGCGGCGAGCACGCGAATCCTCCGGTCTCCTCGCCGGTCTCGCCCGTCTCTCCGGTCTCTCCGGTCTCTTCGCCGGTCTCGCCCGTCTCTCCGGTCTCTTCGCCCGTCTCTCCGGTCTCTTCGCCCGTCTCTCCGGTCTCCTCGCCGGTCTCGCTCGTCTCTCCGGTCTCCTCGCCCGTCTCGCCGGTCTCCTCGCCGGTCTCCTCGCCCGTCTCACCACCGGACGAAGAGCTCCCCCCTCCTCCGCATCCGAGCACAGCCGGGACCAGTCCCAGCAAACAAAGGACGACACTTCGTCGGCACATCATCCGTCTTCTCCCTGTTCGTTGACCCTTCGTGACGACGCAGCCTAGCACACCCCCCCAAAACCCAGTTCGATTTCCGGTCGCCCATCAGTCGCCGTCACGGCTCCCATCGCAAGGGCGCTCTTCGAGGCATCAAAGCCCCTCTCCCGGGGTCATGCGCCCAGTCAGAGCGCCTGCTCGCGAGAGGAAAGGGCATCAGGGTTCTGGTCCGTGCGACGGTGCAGTGCTATCTTCGGGGGGCAAACCAACAGGTGCACGATGCGTACAACACCCGCCTATTCCGTTCGGCTCCTCGTCGAATTATCCCACGAACCAGGGGTCCTCGGTCGATTCGCCGCCGCGGTCGGCGCGGTGGGCGGAAACATCACGAAGCTGCAGAGCCTGGAATTCAACGACGATCGCGTCGTCCGCGAGTTCGTCGTGGACGCCGAGAGCGAAGAGCACGTGGCACGCATCTGCAAGACGCTGGGCAGCATGGAGGGCTTCCAAATCCTCGAGGCGAAGGACCTCACGTTTCACATTCACGAGGGCGGGAAGCTCGAAATCGTCGGACGCTTTCCCCTCGACGACACGGACATGCTCTCCATGGCATACAGCCCTGGAGTGGCGCGCATCTCGACGGCCATCGCCGAGGATCCATCCCTCGCCTGGCAATACACGGGCCGAGGCAATGTGGTCGCCGTGGTCTCCGACGGCACGGCGGTCCTCGGGCTGGGTGACATCGGTCCCCTCGCCGCGATGCCCGTGATGGAGGGGAAGGCGATGCTCTTCAAGGAGTTCGCCAACATCAACGCCATCCCCCTGATCATGAACACCAGCGACATCGACGAGGTGGTCGACGCCATCGTGGCGTTCTCGCCCTCGTTCGGCGGCATCAACCTCGAGGACTTCTCCGCGCCGCGCTGCTTCGAGATCGAAGCGCGCCTCCGCGATCGCCTCGACATCCCGGTGTTTCACGACGATCAACATGGAACGGCCATCGTCGCCCTCGCGGCGTTGAAGAACGCCGTGAAGGTCACCGGGAGAGCCCTGGCGGGACTTCGCATCGTGATGCTGGGCGCAGGCGCAGCGGGCACGGCGATCGCCAAGATGCTGCTCCGGGCGGGCGTCGAGGACATCGTGATGTTCGACAGCCGCGGCGCGCTCCACCAAGGACGAGAGGGCCTGAACGACGAGAAGATGTGGGCAGCCCAGCACACGAACCCCCGACAGCTCTCCGGATCGCTCTCTGACGTCATCGAAGGCGCCGAAGCCTTTATCGGAGTCTCCGGACCCAACCTCCTCAACCGAGACCAGGTGCTCTCGATGGCAGACAAGCCCATCGTGTTCGCGCTGGCCAATCCCACCCCGGAGATCATGCCCGACGAGATCGAAGACGTCGGCGGCGTCATCGCCACGGGACGCAGCGACTTCCCGAACCAGATCAACAACGTCCTCGCCTTCCCCGGCGTATTCCGCGGAGCCCTGGACGCCGGCGCGACGTGCATCACAGAGGGTATGCAGATCGCCGCAGCCACGGCGATCGCTGACGCCGTGGGCGACGACCTCGCTTTCGATCACGTGGTGCCCCCCGTCTTGGACCGAAGCGTCGCGGGCAAGGTGGGAAAAGCGGTCGCCGAGCAAGCCCGGAAAGAGGGCGTCTGCCGGTAGTCGGCAGAACCCGCCCAGGCCACTCCAATGAACCCGGAAGACCTCGAAGAACGCATCCTTCTCGAGAGAGACGGCCTGCTCGCGATCGACAAGCCTCCGGGTCTCCCCACCAGCGGACTCTCCTTGGACGACCCCGACTGTCTCCAACATGCGCTCATCGAGCGACACGGAGACATGGTCTGGGCCGTACATCAAATCGACGCGGACACGAGCGGGGTGAACCTCTTCGTAACGGAGAAGCGCCTGGTGAAGGAGTTCAAGCGCCAGATGGAGTCCCCGACGGCGCGTAAACGCTATCTCGCCGTGGTCCACGGAGCCCCGAACTGGGAGCAAAAGACCGTCCGCGCCCCCATCGGAATCGTGAACGAAAGAAACCTCGGAGTTCATCCCGAAGGAAAATCGGCGCACAGCGAATTCGTGCTGCGTTCACGAGGCGTGGACGCCGCCGTGGTCGAGGCGCGGATCTTCACGGGGCGCACGCATCAGATCCGCATCCACCTCGCGCACCTCGGCCACCCGCTGATGGGAGAGGAATGGTACCGGACCCCCCCCTGCACGGAGCACCCCCGTCAGGCATTGCATGGGTGGAAGATGGAGCTGGAGACGCTGGAGATCGTCGCGCCGATTCCCGAAGACCTGCTGGAGTTGATGCGTGGAGAGGGACTCTCCCTGGAGAGCTAGATGGCCGAGCCCCCGGACTCGCCGGTGCGGATCCGGATGCACTCTTCCAGATGCGTGATGAAGATCTTGCCGTCGCCGACCTCTCCGTCTCCGCTGCGGGCCGAGCCGAGGATCGCGTCCACCGTGATCTGCGCGAACTCGTCGTTGCACGCGATGTCGAGTCGGATCTTCGGCACGAGCTCCGGCGCGACCTCGAGGCCGCGATAGAGATCCACGCGCTCCGCCTGACCCCGTCCCGAGCAGCGGGTCACGGTGATTCGGGTGATCTCCGCCTTCAGGAGCGCCTGGCGGACGCGGTCGAGCTTGTCGGGTCGAATGATGGCCGTGATCAACTTCATCTCTTCCCTCCGTGAGTCCCCTCCGAGCGGGGACGAGCTCTCTGACGCCTAGCTCGGATTGAGCATTCCGTAGCCATGCTCCCCGTGCAGACTGTGATCCATGCCCTCCAGCTCGCGCCCTTCGTCCAGTCGCAGACCGATCCCCTTGTCCACCAGGATCAACAACACGAGAGTCCCGACGCCAGAGCCAAGAGCCGCGACGCTGACGCCCATCACCTGATGACCAAATTGAACCCAGATGCCCCCTTCCGGAACGTCGCGCAGAAAGAAGGTGAGTCCGATGGCGCCGACGATCCCTCCGACCCCATGGATGCTGAAGACATCCAGGGTGTCGTCGAAGCCCATTCGACTCTTCAAGAGGATCGCGGAGTAACAGAAGATGGAGCCGAGCATCCCGAGACTGAGCGCGCCAACGGGGAGAACGTCTCCCGCCGCCGGGGTCACGGCCACGAGTCCAGCGATGATCCCGGAGACCATCCCGAGACTGGTCGCCTTTCCATGCACCCAGGACTCGATCATCATCCACGCGAGGGCCCCACCCGAGGCGGCGATCTGGGTCATGGCCAGGGCCTGCCCCGTCTTCAAGCTGCTCTCCACCGAGCTCCCGGCGTTGAATCCGAACCAGCCCACCCAGAGCAATCCAGCGCCGATGAGGGTCATCACCAGGCTGTTGGGATGCATGGCGACGCGGGGATACCCGCGACGCGGCCCCAGGTAGATCGCCGCGACGAGACCCGCGACCCCCGCGGAGATGTGAATGACCGTCCCGCCAGCGAAGTCGATGGCGTCGCCCGTGAGAAATCCGCCGCCCCAGACGATATGCGCCAACGGGTTGTAAATCAGGAGGCTCCAGAGCGCGATGAAGATGCAATATCCACGAAACTGCACCCGCTCCGCGAACGCCCCGGCGAGCAGAGCCGGCGTGATGATCGCGAACTTGCCCTGGAACATCGCGAACACGTACTCGGGGATGCCCGCTTCCAGGATGGTCTGGTCGATCCCCGAGAGCATCACCTTGTCCCAATCCCAGCCGACGATGCCGCCGATGGTCTCTCCGAATGCCATCGCATAGCCCACGAACACCCAGAGCACTCCGATGATCGCCATCGCCGCGAAGCTGTGCATCATCGTTCCGAGCACATTCTTGGTCCGGACAAGTCCGCCATAGAACATCGCGAGCCCTGGAATCATGAGCAGAACGAGCGCGGTGCTGACGAGCATCCAGGCCGTGGTCCCGGTGTCGATAGCTGGCATCTCTTCCGCCGCCAGCGCGAGACCCGGAACCAGAGACAAGCCGCCCACGCACAAGACGGTACGAGACATGCGCTTCATGAGTGATCCTCTCCCAAAACGAGCTTTCTTCTCGGGTACCGGGATTGATGCAGTGGATCAAGTCGACGGAGCCCGCAAACTCCGGACGGGAGAGCATGCTGCGGATCCATATCTCCTGGAGGCGATCGCCCCAGAGTCATTTCGTCTGCTGGACGATCCGATGGAGGCTGAAGCGAAGCTCCAGGGCCTGATGGCGAAAACCCCGGGACAGGCTCGGATCGTAGACGCGACTCGGAAATCGTACCTCCGCCACCTGCTCACTGGGGACCGCGTCTCGGAGCGCTGAGCAAACCGGCGCGATGGGCGCGCCGAGTTCCTTCTCAGACCAACAGGGGAGTCCTTCGTAGAGATACGCACACGTCGGCGGGTCGCGGAGCTCTTCCCGGAGTTCGGCCGAGAGAAGAGCGTCGGATGGATCGGGCGCAGCGATCGGACGAAGTCGAAAGCGCTGCTCTCGTCCCCGCTCCGAGAGCACGAGACCCGCACGCCGAAATCGCGACTCCTGCTCACCCAGCCCACCGACATATTCATAGATCGTGCACCCATCCGGGATCGCTGGAGCCTGCTCCGCGATAAAGGCGTGCTCCCGGAGTTCATTGAAATCCAGATCCTGGATGAAGTCCGCGTGGATCACGGGAGAGAAGAGGAGGAGGATCCCGGCTCCCCACGCGAGGCGAGGCCGACGGTCCCAGAGCACCTCCAACCCCAGCGCCGCGAGGAAGACCGAGGGCACGACGAGGTGCAGATGGTAGCGGGCCTGCATCGCGACGTTTCCCGGGAGCACGTACGCGTGGGTGAGGAAGAACCCGAGGAGCCAGGCCAGGAGAAATCCCACCAGCATCTTCCGGCCCGAACGCCAACTCACGATCCCTCCGATCACGGCGAGCAGGAGAAACACCGGCGGGGTCACCCATGGATGGATGAGCGTGTTGTCCGTCGGCGAGAACAACGCAAAGACGCCTCGGAGCAGGACACTCACGCTGCTCCCTTCCTCGATGTTGTGCCCGTACATCCCGACAAACTGCGTGAAAAACAGGAAACCGCTCACGGAGACGAGGACAGCCGTCATGACCTGACGGGACCGCCGAGAAACCTCCGCCGGCACCAGAAACCACACGACGAAGACGAGCAGGGGAATGAACCCATAGTTCAATGGACGAACAATGAGGACCCCGGCAATGAGCGGAACGAGGGCGGCCCACGCTGACCAGCGCCAGGCCCGGGAGCGCTCCCGCATCGCCATGTGAACCACGGCAAAAAGAAGCGAGGAGAGCAGGATCGAGGGCACGAACGACACCTCGCTCGCCGCGAAGCGAACATGTATCGGGAGGACAGCGACGAGACCCGCGGCGACGAGACCGAGACGAAGACTCCCGAGCAGGAGTCGACCGTGAATGAAAACGACGATCGGGGTCGCCACCGCGGAGACCATGTTCAACCCGCTCATGACATCGAACTTCCCGATCGACGTCTCCATCCCCGTCGCGAAAGCAAACAGGAGAGGCCCGCGCCACACATGATGCGTGAGCTGCATGTCTCGAGAGAAGATCCAGGCGCCGAGCGGAGAGTGCGGGGAGAGCGCGAGGCGGGCGAGCAGGCCGACCCCCACGATGGCGACAAGCGCGACGGCGACGTGCGTCTCCGCTCCCCGAAGCGTTCGCCTCGCCGCCAAGACCAGGAAGATGAGAGCGAGGGCGACCCAGAGGAGACCGTCGCGCCCCAGCTCTTGGAGAAGAGCCCGCCAATGACCCCACTCCCCTCCCAGCCGGATCCGCTTTGTCGCCACGGGGAGCACAGCCACCCGCTCCCAGAACCTCCCGGCGTCGTTTGCATGCACAGCCGCCGCGAGGGCGGCGAGCGCAGCCTCCCCCTTCCCGCTCGAGTCCATCCTCCGCAGCCAGAAGCTCCCGGACTTCTCCGCTCCTTTCGGCGCTCGCTCCGGATGCGCGAGGCGCAGGACCGCATGGGCACCCGCGGGGCCGACCAGCTGACAATCCACCGTCCTTGTCTGAATCGAGACATGGCGAAGTTGCCAATTCTCCACCACATCCGAGGCCAGCGCATATGGAGTGAAGAGGGCGAGGATCTCGGATTCCCGCCCGCTCTCGATCACCGTCTGGCCGAATGCATCGGCGGTGAGAAGACACAGACACATCGAAGCTGCGACAGCCGTCAGCGTCTTCATCCAGCGCGGCGATTGGCGACAACGGGATTGCATGGAGAGACGAGAGTACGGCAATCGGGGCCCCAATGTCAGCTTCCCGGGAGACGCATTGAATCCCTGCAAAAGCGATGAGCGGCTGTGCTATTCTGTGCGTCGCCTTTCAACAAGCACCCCTGGAGTCCGGCATGCAGCGTCTGTTGACCTTTGCTCTTTGCGTACTCGCCATGAGCTTCTCCGCCTGCAATGGCGGGGACACTTCCGCGGGAGCCGACACCGGTGAAACAGGATTCGGGGAGACCGGATCAGAAGAGACCGGGTTTGGGGAAACAGGATTCGGGGAGACCGGATCAGAAGCAGCGGAAACCGGCGATCCCCTCGTCCCATGCGACACCCTCGACTGCGACGACGACAACCCCTGCACGGCAGACGACTGCGGCACCGGCGCGTGCATCTTCGCGGTGCTCGAAGGCGCGGTCTGCGACGACGGGAACGCGTGCACGGACGACGACTTCTGCTCCGACAAGGGAACCTGCAACGGCGGGGAGAGCGCCGAATGTGATGACGGAAACGCATGTACAACGGACACCTGCGACGGAGCGACGGGATGCGTTCACGCTGCATTGCAGGACGGCGGCATATGCACTGACGGAGACGCATGTACCCTCGCAGACACATGCCTCGAGGGAAGCTGCGTCGGAACTCCGACCAGCTGTCCGGATGACGACAATCCCTGCACGGTTCCCGCGGGATGCGATGTGGAAGACGGGTCGTGCCTTGTATCCACCCTCCCCGACGAGGCCGTCTGCGAGGACGGCGACGACTGCACCACGGGCGATGCCTGCCTCGATGGCCAATGCACGGCTGGGGAGCCCGCCGAGTGCTTCGACAACAACGAATGCACGGAGGACACGTGCAACCCGAAGAGCGGCTGTGAATTCCTCGCGGGACCCAAGAACGGGACCTCCTGCTCGGATGACAACCTCTGCTCCAGCAACGACGCCTGCGCCATGGGCATCTGCATCGGGGCGGCGATCAACTGCGACGACGGCAACCCCTGCACGGATGACTCCTGTACCCAGGCGGGTGGATGCGAATACGCGTTCATCAATCTCCCCTGCGAGGACGGCAATCTCTGCACCATCAACGACGCCTGCGACGAGGGTCTGTGCGCGAGCGGCATCCCGAAGCCCTGCGACGACGCCAACGCTTGCACGACGGAGTACTGCGACCTCGCCACCGGGAGCTGCAACTACGACTACAACACCAGCGACTGCGACGACGGCGATGCCTGTAGCACTGCGGACACCTGCGCGAACGGAAGCTGCCTCGGAAGCTCCAATGATTGCGACGACGGCGATGCCTGCACCAGCGACTCGTGCGTGGCCGGAGTCGGCTGCCAACACGTCGGGGATTCCAGCGCCTGCGACGATGGGTTCGACTGCACGGAGGATTCCTGCGCGCAAGGGGGCGGCTGCGTCCATGCACCGAATGACGACGCCTGCGGCGACGCCGGAGAATGCACGACGCCTCAATGCGATCCGAACGCGGGATGCCAATCCGTCCAGGACGACACCCCATGCAATGACGGCATCTCGTGTTCGATCGACACCTGCGAGGCTGACGGAAGCTGCAGCCATGCGCTCGACAGCGCGAGCTGTGACGACGGCAATCCCTGTACGGACAATGTCTGCTTTGCGACCAGCGGCTGCGCCTTCGCGTACAACGACGCCCCCTGCGACGATGGGAATCCCTGCACGCTGGAGGAGAGCTGCGCGAACGGCAACTGCGGGACCGACAGCGTCGTGGATTGCGACGACGGCATCGCCTGCACGGACGACTCCTGCGTGGCGGGCGTGGGCTGCACCCACACACCCAACGACGGCTCCTGCGCCACCGAAGAGATCTGCACTTCCAGCGTCTGCAGCGCAGAGCTCGGCTGCCTCACGGACAACCTCATCAATTGCTGCGGCAACGGTATCCTGGAGGAGGGAGAACAATGCGATGACGGCAATGACGTCGAAGAGGACGCATGCTCTGTGAGCTGCGAAGACGTGACCGTCACTCCGGGCTGCGAGAATGGCGCGGAGCCCATCATGACGGTGGGCACGGGGTCCAACCAAGTCCTCGGGCTCTTCGCCCTCCCGCTCACGAACCCGTCTGGCGCGCTCCCTGGAGACGTGTTGATCGCGCATGTCACCACGAACAACTCGGTCCCCACCACCCCCCCGCCCGGCTGGGCCCTCGTCGAGGACCAGAAACAGGGAGGCAACTGCGGAAGTGAATCCTTTGTCCACGTCGTAAACCCGGGAGAGGCGGCCACGTGGAGCTTCACCTTTCCTTCTTCCACCTATGCATCCGGCGTGATCTCGGCGTTCCGCAACGTCGACAACACGACGCCGATCCATGCCTCCACCGGGAACATCACGGGGGCCTACAGCCCCGCCCCCGTCACGACCAGCGTCCCCAACGCCATGCTGGTGTTCATCCCCGCGAGCGGCAACGGCATGAACTCCTGGTCCACTCCGGGCGGGTGGATTCAGGGGTTCTTTGGACAGCAGAACTCGACGTCGTGTGGACTCTTCTACAAGATCCAGGCCGCCCCGGGACAAACAGCCGCGGTCACGGCCCCCTCCTCCATCACGGACGAGGGACACTCCCATCTGATCGCGTTGACTCCCGCCTGCGCGACCGACACCCTCGACGTTCTGGGCGGTGAACCCGTGCCCGGGGACCGCCGCGTATTCGTCACGAGCACCCACTACAACGGAAACCTCGGCGGACTGAGCGGCGCCGATGCCAAATGCCAGGATCGGGCGAACGCAGCGGAGCTCGGTGGCACCTGGAAGGCGTGGTTGAGCGACTCCTTCACCGCCGCAAAAGACCGCCTCGTGCATCCCATGGGCGCTCTCGTGCGCATCGACGGCACCGTGGTCGCCTCCAACTGGGACGCCCTCGTGAACCAATGGCCCGATGCAGCGCCGGAGATCGACGAGTACGGGCAGCAGAAGTCCTATGTAAACGCCGGCAGCGTCCCCGGCTGCTCATGGGCCGGGGGATATTTCTTCCACCCGTGGACGGCAACGGACAACACAGGAGCATTGAAGGGAGCCACTTGTGCGGATTGGACGACCTCCGCGGCCGCGCCGAAGGGACGGGTCGGGCTGGGCGGCTATTCGCTCTCCCAATGGACGGATTGGTGCGACTTCCCGTGCAACATGAGCCAACCGCTGTACTGCTTCGAACAAATCGCGGAGGGAGGCAACACCTCCGGCGAGGGAACCATCGTCGACACGCTCAACTACAACGGGATGACCTACTATCCGCTCAACATCGACCAGTGCACGCCCAACGGAGGAAACTGCTGCGGCGGCGGCGGCGTGACCACCCAGTCCCAGATGGACGCCTTCTGTGAGCTTGCAGGCTACTCGCAAGCGACCGACTGGGTCGTGGAGACGCTGATGAGCACGAACTGCTATTGCTGGAACTGCACCACACAGAACACGTGGAAATCGAACTGCTGCAGCGGAGCTGCCTTGCGAAACTTCGTGACCCAGGTCACGTGCATTTGATGCAGCCCCGCCGAAGCCTCCTGCTCTGTCTGGTGGCAGCGCTCCTCGCCTGGAGCGCCGGTTGCAGTGATCCCGCGCCGTCCGAGGCCCCCCCCGACTGCGTGGACGGCGCCCCCTGCACCTGCTTCGGCGGCATGCCGGGCACCCTCGCCTGCCAGAGCGAACCCTTCGACACCCCCTCGAACTGCATCTGTGAAGCGGACGTCACCCCGACGGATGCGTCCGACACCGGCGAGGACATCCCCCCGGAGACCGGCGAGGACATCCCCCCGGAGACCGGAGAGGACGTCCCCACGGAGACCGGAGAGGACGTCCCCACGGAGACCGGAGAAGACGTCCCCACGGAGACCGGAGAAGACGTCCCCACGGAGACCGGAGAAGACGTCCCCACGGAGACCGGAGAAGACGTCCCCACGGAGACCGGAGAGGATGTGCCCTGTCTCCCCGCGTGCCTGAACAAGGCCTGCGGCGACGACGGATGCGGGGGCGTCTGCGGGGTCTGTGAGGATGGCAATCCCTGCACCGTGGATGTCTGCTCAGACAATTACACGTGCGAGTCCTCAGAGGCTGCACTCAACCCCTGCGATGCTCCGCCCTGCCCCATCAACGGAACCTGTCTCTACGATCTGGACCGCGACAACCTCGACGGCGACGAGCGGATCGCTGCGCTCAGCCTTCAGGGGATTCTCGCGCAACACCGACCGGCCATCTGGGTGGGCAAGGGCCTCGCGGATCCCATGCATCAAGAGCGCCTGACGACCGAACACGGCGTCACATTCGCTCCCACGACCGATCTGTGGGAGCTGATGGAACGCTTCTCCTCGAGCCTTGAGGGATACCTCCTCTACGACGGCCAGACGAGCTCCCAGAGCGTCGCGATGAGCCTCGCGGGCACCCTGCATGGCGTCGCCATCACGCCCGCACTCCAAGCGGCTGCCGAGGAAGTCGGACTCTCGCTCCTGCTGGACGTTCGCGGCAAAGACGAGGCCTGGTGCTGGGAGAACCATGCGTCGAGCTTCTCCAACGCGATGCTCACGGAGCAGTGGGAAACCACCGGCCACGGCGAGTTCCTGCTGGACTTCCCGATCGCCGAGAAGGCGTTCATCTACTTTGATGAGACCTGCGGGGATTTCCGCACCCAGCTCGCGAGCGTGATGATTCATCCGCTGATCTTTGGATGGGGCGCCATCTGCAACGAATACGAATTCGCCAAAGGCGCCTCTCTCGGAGGGGCGAGCGTGGTCGCCTCCGACTTCTCCTCCAACCTCTCCGCCCTGAGCAACGTCGCAGACGTCCCGCTCACGGGGAACCACCACGCCGACCCCAACGCGACTGCCGAAGAGGACGTTCATTACGTCGCCTTCGTGATGTCGGATGGCGACAACATCCAGTTCATCCAAAACAGCTTCAATCACGAGCGTTGGTGGGGGAGCGAACACCGGGGCTCTTTCCCCATGGGGTGGGAGATGAGTCCCGTCCTCGCGGACGCCGCGCCGACGCTGCTCAGCTGGGTCTACGGATCCGCCACCCCCCTGGATCAACTGCTCGCGGGGCCATCCGGCAGAGGCTATTTCTTCCCCTCCCATCATTCCGATCCCACGGGCGCGGCCGCGAAATCGGCCTCTGCGATGGCCGCGACCGACATGCGCATCGCCGTGGTCCTCAATGACGGGGGAGGCCTCGAGGCCGGAGACGCGTTCACCGCCCAGTCGGAGATCGACGGCGTCCTCTACAAGGACTTCGCCGACTACAATGGGCTGAGCGGAGCGCTGCGCTGGTCGAACGGAAAGCCGATCCTCGCCATGCGCCACCTGCTCTGGAACAACGGCTCCACGGAGGACTCTCCCGAGGGAGTGGCTGCAAGCCTCAACGCGGCTCCCGCGTCCCCGCTCACGAACATCGGCTCCTACTCCGTCGTGAACATCCACGCCTGGAGCGAGTGGCCGGAGAACCCGTACGGGACGGGAGCCATGGACGCAGCCAAATGGACGGTCGAGCTCCTCGAACCCCACGTGAGAGTCG
>Ga0114996_10006824_pt1 | contig 13056 bp, 12 predicted proteins | sample ArcticOcean_MG_C_4_FD_87039 | JGI IMG/M metagenome (GOLD analysis project Ga0114996, IMG submission 87039) | Marine microbial communities from western Arctic Ocean - ArcticOcean_MG_CB4_134 | ecosystem: Environmental > Aquatic > Marine > Oceanic | place: Arctic Ocean: Canada Basin | collected... | reverse complement strand
TTGAAGCTAACATTAGAATTATTGAGGAGTATTTCTACTGCTTCAAGACCTTCGTCCAGTAAATCTCCTCTGTTGGAATTAGATAGTCTTGGATATAATTTATCAAATTCTTGTCTAGGACCGCCGAGTCCAATTCCTAGAATAAATCTTCCTCCACTAAAAACATCTAGAGTGGCAGCCTGTTTTGCTATAATTACAGGATCTCGGAAAGGCATAACTAAGACACTTACACCTAGCTTTATTTCGGTAGTAACTGCTGCGCAATAGGAAAGTGTCATCAATACTTCATACCAATTAGGAACTTTAATGTTGTTAGAGGTAGGTTTCTTCCAAGGGGTAATATGGTCGTTTACCCAAAGGGAATTGAAGCCCAGTTTCTCCGCCGTTGTTGCTATCTTTCTAAAATCAGATACTTTTACGGACCCTGGCTTCATGTAAAGTCCTTCTATGGCTGTTGGTAATTGAAAACCAAATCTCATTTTGTTCTCCATATATGGTCAGTAAATACTAAAAACATAGTCAGAGATTAATTCTGAGTCAACTTTATAACATTTTGTACTGAAGCTAGCCAAAGATGACGATTAAAATATGTAATATATTCCTAATATCAGATAAGTATATAAATGAGTTATTTCCAGTATTTTTTAAAACGATATGCTTGACATTAACTTTTACCGATGCTAGCATCCCCACGAATTAGGAACTTTATCATATCCTATTTCATCCATAGTTTTTGTGCAAAATTGTATTGTATTAGGAGTAGGTAATGATAAACTACAAAGGAAGAGTCATTCCTCAGACCCTTAAAGAGATTATAGATCCAAAATATACTGCGCTAATAGTTCATGAGATGCTGAACGATTTTCTTAAGCCCGGTGGAGTTGGAACATCAGATACTGAAACCATTGTAGATGTCTCCTCAATAATACCAACTATTGCGAATCTTATAAAAGTTGCAAGAAAGAAAAATGTTCGTATAGTTTACGTAAGGTTTACAAAATATGAAGATTACCATACTTGGAATGACCCTATGATTTCTAAGTCCTATAAGAAAATTATTAACCCTAAAACACCCGTATCCACCGTCGATGGTACCTGGGGGCATCAAATAATTGATGAGCTCGCTCCTCAAGAAGGCGATATAATCGTTAATAAATTCAGGACAGATTCATTTTTCCAGACAAATTTGGATATGATGTTACGCTCAAATGGTATTAAGACCTTCATAATGGTGGGATTTGGAGCGGAAGCTGGACAAGTACCATCAATTACACATGGTGTGAATATTGGTTATTTTGCAGTTTCTCCTACAGACTGCATTCATCCGACGGATATAAGTTGGCATGATGATGCTCTTAGAATGTTGAGTGATTGGTCAATAATGACTACTTCAACAGAAATCATTGAATCCTGGGGAGCTTAGTCAAATAAATAGTATATAGGAAAGCCTGGAGAATGGAATGATCAAATACCAGAATAGAGAAATACCAGAGACTCTTGATGAAATCCTACAACCATCTCATACTGCGCTAATTATTCACGAACTTCTTCATGATTTTGTATCAGCTGATGGGTTTTTTGATAAGACTAATATGAGAATAGATATCTCTAAAACTTTACCCCCGTCAGTAAGGCTTCTAAAAGCTGCTCGACGGAACAATGTAAAGGTTATATATGTCCGATTTACAACTCTTGCAGATCTTAGTAACTTGAATGATCCTATGATTCGCAAAACATATGAACGTAACAATGGATTAGAAGGAGTGATTCAGCCTGTTGTGGAAGGTACTTGGGGGTGGGAAAATATCCCTGAGGTATCCCCTCTTCCAAATGAATCTATCGTTAAGAAGCTAAGAGTTGATTGTTTTCTACAAACTAATTTAGATTTGATATTACGTTCAAATGGGATTAAATCCTTTGTTATTCTAGGTGTAGGAGCAGAGAGAGGCATCGTGCCAACTGTAGGTCATGGTATGAATTTGGGTTATTTTGGTGTTGTACCAGAAGATTGTATAAATGCTACATCTCCATCGTTTTATGATACAGCGAAACGATTCATTGGCCGATATGGTACTTTAGTCCAATCGGAAAAAATAATTAATATTTGGGATGCTTAATTTTTCTTAAGTTATCTGAAAATGGTGGGTTATGATTGAATATAATGGACGGTTAATTCCAGAAACCTTTCATGAGATTATTGATCCAAAGCATACGGCTCTGATAGTTCATGAACTCCTACACGACTTTGTTACTGAAGGTGGTGTTTTTGATCAACTTGGAATTTGGGTTGATGCATCTGACATTGTTCCACCAATAGTTAAGTTGATTTCAGCTGCGCGTAAAAATAATATGAAGATTATATATATGCGTTTCACAAATTATGCTGACTACAGTAACTATAATGAACCTATGATCCAAAAACGTTATGAAAGTGTCATGGATCCCCAGAAAGTTCCTGCTGTTGTAAAGGGTACATGGGGATGGGAAAATATACCTGAAGTAGCTCCTAAGGTAGCAGATTTTATTATTCCAAAACTTAGGGTAGACTGTTTCATTCAAACTGAATTAGATATGATATTGAAATCTAATGGTATCAAAACTATTGTTATCGCTGGTATTGGTTCGGAAGTAGGTATAGTACCAACGGTTGCTCATGGTATGAACCTCGGTTATTTCTGTGTTGCTCCTGCAGACTGCATAAGACCCACAGTTGCAAAGAATCATGAATTGGCTAAGCGTTTTATTGGTCGTTATGCATTCTTAAATGAATCATCGGAAATCTTGAAGAGTTGGCTTTCCTAATAAAACTTGCGTTATCAATAGATTAACAAATTCTGATAGCTTTATTCTCAATAGAAGAGGAAGACAATAGATTTATTGATACCTAAAATCTATTATTGCTTAAAACTTCTATTAACCCTTTCCAGCATTCAAAATTAACCAAGGAAAATCAATGGAAGATAACATTAGGTTTGGTTTAGGAATACCAAATTGTCGTGAAGGTCGTAGTGTACCAGCAGGATTTGCTGGTCCTAAACAAATAATACAGGTAAGTCAATTAGCCGAAGAATTAGGGTTTGATGTATTATGGGCAGACGATCATTTAGATGCTTCACGAGAAATACGTGCCAGGGATGAAATACCTCCTAACTTATATGAAATTTTGATAACTATGTCTTATATAGCAGCCATTACTAAAACCATTGGCTTAGGAATTGGGGTACTAGTACTACCAACACGTGCAATTGTTGTTACCGCTAAGCAGTTAGCAACTTTAGATGTATTTAGCGAAGGGCGGATAATACTTGGGCTAGGTATAGGCAACCGTGAAGAATTCAATGCCATTATGCCTAAGAGTACACAAGCAAATAGAGGTAAAATGTTGGATGAAGGCATAGAAGCTCTCAGGCTGCTCTTTATAGAAAATGAGGCTACATTTAAGGGAGATTACTATGAATTTAATGGAATAGCTTTGAACCCTAAACCTATACAGAATCATATCCCAATATATATTGCTGGTGGTGCCTCGCAAACTCTTAATCGTATTGCTAAATGGGGAGATGGCTGTTTTGTTCCTAGAGGGTTAAAGTCTCTATATAAAAGAATAGATGAATTAAAACCTATTTTGAAAGTGGTAGGCCGAGATATACTCGAGGTAGATATGACTAGTAGAACTATTCTAAGCATTGGTAATTCTCGAGAAGAAGCGGTGGACCGGCTTCTAAAAAGTCGCATATCAAATAGGTTTAAAGGGCAAAAAATGGAAGATACTATTGAACAAAACCTTATTGGGTCTGTCGATGAGATTGTGGATGCTATAAAGAAACTTAAAGATGCTGGAATGACACAGTTAGTAGTACAGAATATTGCTGCCAATACATTTGATGAAATGATAGAGCAAGTAAATATTTTTGGTCACCATGTACTGCCAATTTTTAAAAATTAGGAAGACTGCCTTAAAAGGCTGTTCTTAAAACCCTAAGATTTTCCTCTGGTGTTTCTGGCGAAAATGTGCAACCTGGACCGAGTATCCAGTTTTTATTACACATCTCAAGACGACTATCATTAATTTCTTCTATTACGTCTGATGTTGTCCCATTTGGTAGAGTGGTTTTTTGGCCTAGACCACCTATTACAACTTTACCTGTTATTTGATGTCCTTCTTTTAATGATAAGTTTGAAGGTTCTCTAGTATCCCAATTGAAAGCCTGAACTGGATAATCACTCAAAGATCGTAGCATATTATTACTTTGGCATACATGAAGTATATTAAATATGCTTTTAGGGAGTGCATTTAAAAGTTTGAGATCGTAAGGCCTGCCAAACTCGTTATACTCTTGATCTGTCATGTTATTGTATGTCCCCCAGTGAGTTGTGGCGTAAAAAAGACCTGAAGCACCTGCATTCAGGCATTCTTCTGAAAATTCTATAAATGTTTGGGTTATTATCTCCAATATTTGATGTATTATCTTTGGGTTTTCATTTAGTAGTGTTTTCATTGATGAGTCGTTACCTGCGAGACGTCCAGCAATAGATAATGGTGTGAAAAGAGTCATTAGGAGTGGAACATCTCCTTTAAAGTTATTGCTAATTGTGTTGAGCAATACCAAATGCTCACCTAAAACTCCTTTTTGAGGGTTGAGTGGTTCTATCTTATTCCAATCAGAGATACTCTTTACTGGCCAGTCAACAGTTTCAGGGGCTTTATAATCATTATCGTAGTAGTTGTCTTTAACTCCCCAATCTTCAACCATGAAATTAGCCCGGGGATTAATTTTTGCAAAGTCCCAGTTAAATTGGCGTTGGAAGCCTATCAAGGCTTCAGTAAGTTTATTTATATATGGCTCTTCTCTGAAAAAGTGACGCCACATACTTATTGGAGGTATGTCTAATTCCTCCCCGTTTATAACAGCCTGTATTCGTTCCATTTTGGTCATTTGATTGGACATCATTACTTTGCTCCTTGTCTTCCTATGATAATGATCTACAACTTGATTAAAATAATATTCAGGAAACCAATTTAATTTTTTGGTTCATCGTTAAGAGTAACACTATCTAAGATATTATTAAATTCTGTTTAGAGAATCATATACTAATTTCATGGTAATGCTTTTGGATAACTCGGGAGTGTTTAAGCTATAAAAGCTACTGCCTCCATCTCAATAAGAAGGTTTGGGTATGCAAGTGCTTCTACAATAACTAATGTACTACCAGGAGGATCTTGTTTTATATATTGGCTTTTGATCCCACGAATACGTTTTGCATCCTTCACATCTACTATGTAGGTATTTAGCTTAATAATATTGTCCATACTAGAGCCTACACCTTCTAAAACAGCTTTAAGATTCTGGTATACTTGGTGAGTCTGAACCACACAATCTCCTTTCCCAACTAAATCGCCATTTTTGTCTATTGGGATTTGACCAGCTGTCCAGACTAAATTACCTACAACTACTGCTTGTGAATAATGAGATACGGGACTATGTACGCCTACAGGATTTACAGTTTTACGAGTCATTAAGTACTCCTCTTAATTTTTTATCCTTCACACGTAGATTGTAACATCACTTGTATGAGCTCGCATGTTTATCTGTTTTACCTAAAATAGGTTGACCTTATAAATCTGAAAGAGTATGTTCTCAAATGGCGTTCTAAATTTAAAGGACGTCTCCAGATGGATGTAGAAAGGCCAAGATATATGGGAGATGAGCGCCACAATAACCGAAAACCCCAAAACATTACGGAGTCTAATATAGATTATTGTAAAAAGACAACTTCCAAAGATAAAATAGAGTCAAGACATCCTAAGGGAAGACTTTCTTCTTATATAACTAGAGATCTTACTACTGGAAGTGTCTCAAGGACAATTTGGTTTTTGGCTTGGCCACAAATGGTGGATCATGGCTTCATGTGGGCCAATCGATTAGTAGATGTCATTTTAGCAGGTACTATGGGATTTCAAGCAATTGCTGGTGTAGGTATTGCACAGAGCTATACAGAATTTGCTCAAATGACTCGACGCGGTTTGGATATAAGTATGTCAGCTATGATTGCTAGGGCTGTTGGGGCAAAAGACTATGCTATGGCCAATCATATAGCCCTCCAGGCATTCACGTTAAGTGCTGTATTCGCTATAGTAATGGCTTTTGTTGGCACATTTCTTTCCGAACCACTACTTAAAATAGTAGGTATTTCAGGAGAAGCATTAAGTCAAGGCACTATCTATATGCGTATAATTTTTATTGGGATGGGAACAGTAGCTTTCACCCAAATGTCAGGAGCAGCTTTAGGTGCCTCTGGTGATGTAATAACGCCGATGAGGGCTACAATTGCATCTAGAATTGTTCAAATAATTATAGCTCCATTCCTTGTCTTTGGTTGGTGGATGTTTCCGAAATGGGGAATAACAGGACTGGCTATAGGGAATGTAGCGGCAGAATTTGTAGCGGTTTTCATAAATTTTAGTGCCTTGTTTGCTGAACAATCACGGTTACATCTTAATTTCAGAGCATATAGATTTGATAAGCAATTATCTTGGAGACTGTTAGTAGTGGCAGCTCCAGCCTCCGTAACTGGATCTCTGAGGGCTATGGCTAGTTTGGTATTAACAGGGATAGTAGCTGGCTTTGGTGGCATTCCACTCGCTGCTTATGTTATTGCCCGTAAGGCAGAAGGTATAATACATATGATCACCGATGGTCTTGGAGCTGCTTCTGGAACCTTAGTTGGGCAGAATTTAGGTGCTGGTCAATCCCAAAGGGCTATACAAACTGTAATTTGGGCTTCATGTATTGCGATGGTGGCAATGGTATTGATAGCCATAGTGTTTCTCGGGGTACCACAATTTGTGGTAATGGCATTCTCACGGGATAGCCAAATTATTGTATTAGCCTCCACTTGGTTAAGAATAATAGCGGTTGCATTAATTGCTTTGGGAATAGGCCAGGTAATGAACGAATCTCTTAATCGAGCTGGTGATACTGGTACAGTAATGTTGGTCAATCTGCTTCGGTATTGGTCGATAGAAGTCCCTATGGCCTTCCTATTAGCTTATGTAATGGGATTGGATGAGTATGGGGTTGGATGGGCAAATGTAATAGCTGTTTGGGTAAGAATTATAATATACACTCCTTACTTCATATGGGGTAGGTGGCTTAGGATTAAGTTAATGTAAATAACCTTCTATGATATTGATTAACAAGCCTCTACAAATAATACTGGTATTACCTTGCACCTGTTTTTATTCTTGTTCTTAATTAGGCAATTAATTCTAATTAATCTTTTGGCTCCCATGAAAAATAACGAACGGCTATAAATAATCCCAGTAATAACCAGATAGTCATAATCCCAATATTAATTAGTTCAAATCCGGAATTAGTTTGAAATGGATTAAATGCGGATTGTAATGCCGATGAAAATGGTTTGACTGGAAATATATTTGTGAATATGTTTAACCACTTAGGGGCATCATGCATTGGAATAAATATGTCTGAAATAAACAGAAGAGGAAGTATTAAGGCATTAACAATTGCTGGAGCTGCATCTGCATTAGGTATGATGGTAGTTATAGCAATTCCAAGTGAAGAAAAAGTTGCAGCTCCAATTATCAAGGTTATTAATAAGGCTGGTAAAGTATTTATTGGAATTGGTACGTTATAAAATAATGCTCCAGATAAAACAACAATAACTACAAGAATCATACTTATCAATATAGAATTACCTATTCTTCCAAAAAAGAACACCCAGGAAGGTAGAGGAGTACCTTTAATTCGTTTTAAATGACCTCTATCTCTGGAAAATGTAATAGTCATGGCTAAGTTTGTGTAACAGGCACTTATAACAGAAAATGCTGTTATTGCAGGCACATAGAATGTCGAAGCATGCGTAGTTCCTCCTGTTACATCAACTGTATTATTACCAAAAAGTAGGTTTAACATCACTAAAAAAATGAGTGGAAATATGAATGTGAAAACAGCAGCAGGAGGATTTCGCCTAAAGGCTTTGGTCTCGTACATTATTTGTCTAAATGCCAAAAGAAGGTTATTCATTTATTAAGCTCCAATTCGCCTTGATTAACTAATCTTAAATAGGTGTCTTCAAGACTTGGCTTAGATACTGATAGTTCATCTAGCGCTATCTCCTTTTTAATTGCCCATCTCGTAAGTTCGAACAAGATTTTTTCTGGTGTATCTGTCTGTATAGTGATTAATCCATTACTGCTTTCAGTAATATTGGGAATAATTTTTAGTAAATCTTCTGTAAATTTATTTATACGGAACCTAATCAAAGTAGCTGAATTTAGACCAATCAGCTGTTTTGGTGACCCTTCAGCGATAATTGTACCCTTTACTATCAATGCTATATGATCTGCTAGATATTCAGCTTCATCCATGTAGTGAGTAGTTAAGAAAATAGTTTTTCCGATTTTCTGTAGGTTTTTAATCATCTCCCATGCATTTCGACGTGCTACCGGGTCGAATCCAGTTGTAGGTTCATCCAGAAATAATAATTCAGGATCTCCAGCTAAACCAATCGCAACATCTAGTCGACGTTGTTGACCTCCAGATAGTTTTTTGACTTTAACTTTTCTTATTTCTGTTAATCCTGTTACTTGAATAATTTCTTCAACATTATAAGGGTGAAGATAATATCCGGAGAAAAGATTTATGGTTTCTTCTACTGTGAGGTATGGTTCAACTCCAGTTTTCTGTAATACAATGCCGATTCGCTCCTTGAATTTTCTTTGGTTTAGGTATGGGTTATATCCGAGAACATTTATTTCCCCACTGTTGCGATTTCTATAACCTTCTAAAATTTCTACTGTAGTAGTTTTGCCGGCTCCATTGGGTCCTAAAAGAGCAAAAATTTCACCATTCTTTACCTCTAAATCAATTCCAGCGATTACTTCATTATCTCCATATGATTTACGGAGTCCTTTAACGTGAATTACCAGATTAGGTCTGGAATTTACCTGTGGTTTAATCAATTTTTTAAGAATCCTTAATTATAATTTTTACACTTGTATAGATAAACTTTATGTCATGCAAATATTATAGGTTTTTAGTCACATGATTATCAATAGAATTCTCAATTTCACTGAAGAGTTAGAGATTAGTAAAAAGTATAGAAAACGTAGATTTCCAAATTAGAATTCTATAGTATCTTGGATAAGTTTTTTTAATCATCCTCTCTTGTTATTTATAAAGTGTCAAACTAAAAATCTTTCTGAAGCACTACATTGTTATAATATGCTATGAATATTAGAATTTGAATATCTTTTCTCATTTGGCTTGTTTGCTACCTGAGTTTACGAATGATATAATTCTGTAGGCTTTTATTAAGGCTATTTCCCCCATGTTCCGCAGTAGCTCAGTGGTAGAGCGATCGGCTGTTAACCGATTGGCCGTAGGTTCGAATCCTACCTGCGGAGCCATAAAATATACTAACAATTTTTATTAATTGAATCTAAATTTGACATTTATATATTTATTATGACACAATTTATATGGTTATTACGATATAATTCTTGTTGAATTATTGGTTGTGAAGTAAATTAAGAAATGATTTCATTTAAGGAGGTATTAACTTATGAATAGTAGATTTACAAAATTATTCGCTGTTTTTACATTGATAATAATATGTGTTTCATCCTTGGCAATTGGATGTGGTAATAGCAAAGATGCTGCTCCATCTGGAGGTATACTGAGACAGCCTATCAATTTACCCACTCAAGGTGGCTTAGATGGACAAAATTTCTTGACTTTCATATATAGGTCTACTGCATATGGTATATATGACAATTTAGTTCGACTTACCACAGATGGTGAGATTGTTCCTAATTTAGCCAAATCATGGGAAATAACTAATGATGGCAAGACGGTTACATTCACATTAGAAAAAGGAGTCAAATTCCATGACGGGTCTGACTACAATGCTGATGTGGCACTTTGGAACATGAATCGCTTAGTAAATGAATCAAAATTTAAAGGCGATATGGGTGGATTAGTAGAAAAATCAGAAACTAAAGATGGGAAACTTGTAGTACATTTAAAGAAGCCTAATAGAGGGTTCTTAGGAGCCTTAAGTATTCAGGCTGGCCACACTGTGTCTCAGGCCCAAATAGAAGCAATTGGAGAAGAGGCCTATGATGCCCATCCAACAGGAACTGGCCCATTTAGACTTAAGGAATTTACGCCTGGAATAAAGATTGAGCTAGAGAGAAACACAGATTATTGGGAAGACGGCGTACCTAACCTTGACGCTATAGTAATTACGGGTATTCCAGATGAGACTGTTCAGTTAGCAATGATTAGGTCAGGTGAAGCTGACTTAATGACCTATATGTCCCCTAATGATCTTGAACTTGTCAACAACGATCCTAATTTACATGTTATCGGTGGTGGTGGAACTACTAGAAACATAGTAATGAATACTCAAATGGGTCCATTTGCTAATAACAAGGCATTGAGACAGGCTGTAGCCTATGCCATGGATAGGAAAGCTATCATAGATGTTAACTGGTCTGGGCATGGAAACCCTGCCTATTTACCTATAGTAGAGGAAGATTGGGCTCATGACAGTACTTTTAAGCCATACGAAAGAAATCTTGAGACTGCTAAAGCTAAGATGGCTGAGGCCGGATACAATAATGAGGAACTTCCTCTAAACTGCATGAGTTCTGCCGTAGAAATTCGATTATGTGAAGTTATTCAGGCTTCTTTGTTACAGGCTGGCTTAAACGTTACCATAAAGCGAGTTATTCCAGGTGAATATTGGTCCACTTGGTATAAGGCATATGCAGGTGAAGGTGGCGATAGATCTACATTTGGTTATTGGTGGTGGAGCTGGAGGCCAGATCCTGACATAACATTGACTAGAGTTTTCCGTAGTGATGGGTCTTGGAATATTACAGACTATAATAATCCTGAAACAGACAGATTATTAGATGCTGGTAGAGCTGAATATGATATTGCAAAGGCTCAAGTCATCTATAAAGATCTTTATAAGGTAATTATGGAAGACGTACCAGTAGCTCCATTTGCTTTTCCAAAAGACTATAATGTAATGTCTAAGAAAGTTAAAGGCTTGAACTGGAGGCCAGATCCTGGTGTTAGATACCGAGAGATTTGGATGGAGCAGTAAGATCTGAATTCTATTTAACTATTTTTGAAACCTTTAGAGTATGTGGTGATTAATCAGATACAAAGAGAAGGGCCTCCGTAATATTGCGGAGGCCCCTCTCTTTATATCTAAGCTTGATTAATAAAGTTACTATGAAGATAACAGATCACTTTTAATGATGGTAGGGGATTTTAAAGTCATTAGTTAAATAATAACTATATTTATATCAATTGTCAGTATCATAGAGAAATTATTGACTGCTACTAATCTTAGTGCTAATCTCAAGTTGTCCTGCCTAGATATTTGGAGTGAAAAATGGCAACAATTAATCCTACTCAATCTTTATATAAAAAATATAAACTTACTGCGGTTGCAGAAAATTACCTACTGGCCATATATAATTTAAAAGAACAAGGAAGAAAAGCAACGCTTACAGAATTGGCGGATGAGCTCCGTAATATGCCTGTAAGTGAAGGCTTAGGTACTTCTTTGCCATCTGTTGCTGCAATGATACGTAGAATGTCGAAAGACAACCTTCTCGCGATGACTGCAAATAAGGAAGTGCGACTCTCATTTGATGGAGAACAATTAGCAGAAGGGATGGTCAGAAGACATAGACTCGCTGAAAGAATGGTTACAGATTTACTAGGACTTGAACTGCATAAAGCTCATATAGAAGCCCATCGTTTGGAACATGCAATTTCACCTGAAGTAGAAACTAAGATTGAGCAGGCATTAGGAAATCCAACTACCTGTCCATTTGGTCATCGTATACCAGGAACGGCATATAAGCCTCCTAGTGCAAATTTGATAACTTTAGATTGTGCTAATGTTGAAGAAATATATATAGTTAGTGGTATACCTGAGGAAGATCAGAAATTGCTAGAATATCTGGTAGACTCTAACTTTTTACCTGGAACTTCTTTTACCGTTCAAGAAGCAGCTCATTTTAAAGGAGTAATAACGTTAAATGTAGAAGGCAGAAGTGTTGTATTTGGATATAAAGTTGCTTCTAGAGTATGGATATACAAAAAAGAGTGATAAACTATTCGCTTTCAAGAAGCAAAAGATCTAAAATCTCCTCAAGTTTGTTGGCATCTAATGGTCCAATAAATTTCTTTACTATGTAACCATTCTTGTTTATAAAATACTTTTCGGGTATGCCTCTAACACCATAGTCGATTGCGATCATACCATTGTTATCCAAAGCATTTATGTATGGCACATTATGAAAACGTATAAATTCCTTAACTTCTTGTTTTTGATCCCAGATTGCAATTCCAATAAATTCAATATCTGAACCTTCATATGAGTTGAAAGTTTTAGCAAGTTGTGAAGCTTCAATACGACAAGGTGGGCACCATGACGACCAGAAATCTATCATAACTAATTTCCCTTGTAATTCTGACAATGTAATGTGTTGGCCATCTAATGTTTCAACAGTAAAATCTGGTGCTAGTATTTCGTCAACAGATGTTTCAGAAAATCGAGCGTTTACCACAAGACCACCTCGTGGCTCTTTGGTTTTAATAAGGGCTGCCCCAAATAGTGTCATTAGACCAATAATAGGAATAATTATTAGAATTATTAATATATTACGTTTCGTCATTCTATATTCTTAATTATTGGCCTTTCATCAATATTTGTAATCTCTTGAGTCAGTTGGTTTTTAAGAAGCCATCTATTTTTTTTGTATTGGGTTTCATCTATAGAACCCTGTTGAAATTGGATGTCAAGTTTAGCGATAGATGCAATAAGTTTTTGAGTACTCGAATATTTAGTTAATTGGATATTAGTGCTAGATCGGAACAATTTTTTATAAATTAGCATATAACCAATAGTACCGATAATAACTAGAATAAATAATATAAATATAGCGATTAATGCAATCATACCTGGTCTAGGAGAATCTCCAAATAGCAGTGAATTCTTAGG
>Ga0114996_10006823_pt1 | contig 13056 bp, 11 predicted proteins | sample ArcticOcean_MG_C_4_FD_87039 | JGI IMG/M metagenome (GOLD analysis project Ga0114996, IMG submission 87039) | Marine microbial communities from western Arctic Ocean - ArcticOcean_MG_CB4_134 | ecosystem: Environmental > Aquatic > Marine > Oceanic | place: Arctic Ocean: Canada Basin | collected... | reverse complement strand
GAGCTTGCCGAGCTTGATGAGCGTGATGATGAGGGCGGCGGTCTCGAAGTAGACGTGCTCGCCCATAGCGGTGCTGCCGAGGCTGAGCCCGAACGCCACCACGACCGAGTACACGTAGGCGACTGAAGACCCCAGGGCGACCAACACGTCCATATTAGCCGCGCCGTTACGGACTGACTTCCACGCGCCGACGTAGTAATCCCAGCCGACGTAGACCTGCACCGGCGTCGCCAGCGCGAACATCAGCCAGTTGACCCACGGTTCGTGGGACCAGGCCCCGAGAAACTCGAAGTCGCGCGCCATGCTGAGCAGGAAGAGCGGTCCCGCGAAGGCGGCGCCCGTCCAAAATTTCCTGCTCTGATCAAGTACCTCATGTGCCCGGGCCTGGGCCTCCGCGTCCTCTATCTCCCCTTCATCGGCCAGAATCACGCCGTAGCCGGCGCTCTCTACGGCCTCGCTTAGCTGCGACATCGACACCACATCCGGGTCGAAGTGCACCGTAGCCCGTTCGGATGCGTAGTTGACCGTCGCATCGGCCACGCCCGCTGTCTTCCGCAGGGTGCGCTCGATCGTCGCCGCACAGTTGGCGCACGTCATCCCCGTAATCGGGAGCGTGGTCTCGCGCTCGTGGGTCGCGGTCTCTGGCATGGGTTCGGCCTCGTGGAGGATCCGGCTACCGGCTACTCGGCCGGCGCATAGTTGATCTCCTTCATGAGCTCCTCGATGGCGTCCCACTGGGTAGCATCAGGGTCCCAGGAGACCGTCACCTTCTTGGTGGCCTGCTCGGCCTTCACCGCTGAGACACCCTCTAGCTCGCCTACCTCGCGCTCGATCGTCATCACGCAGTGGCCGCAGCTGATGCCCGGGACGCTCACCGTCTTGCTCGCCATCTCCTATCTCCTGTTCTCAGGTTCGATTCGTTGTCCACTACGCCTTGCCCGTAGCCTCGAACACCTCCAGCAGCTCGCTCAAGACCTGCTCCCTGGCTGATGCGTCCGGGCCTCGCATCGCTGATGTGACACAGGAGTGGAGGTGCTGGTCCAGCACCAGCCCGCTCACCTTCTTGAGCGCGCGTTGCACCGCAACGATCTGGTTCACGATGTCGATGCAGTACGTGCCCTCCTCCACCATGCGCTGCACTCCACGCACGTGGCCCTCGACGCTCTTGAGCCTCCGCACGATGTCCGTCGTCCGCTCATCCGCCATGTCCGGTCCCCGCATCGGCCGAGAGTTAACCCTACCCCCAGGGGGGGGGATATACATGAAGGTTCGCTCCTCCCGTCCGGGGCGTCAACGGTCCACGACAGCGCGACACCTTGTGACCGCCCGGCCCCGCCTCCACCTTGCCTGCCCGTCGCCGGTCGGACCCCCAACCTCACTCCTGCATGTCGCTGAAGTCGTCCATCAAGACCGTGCTCACCCTCGGTCAGGGGGTCGCAGGTGGCCTGCCCGATGCAGCTGGGGAAGCGGACCCGATCGAGCTGTTCGAGCTCTGGTTCGAGGCGGCCCAGGAGTCGGGAATCTTGCTCCCGGAGTCAATGACACTCGCGACAGCGAGCCCGTCCGGTGTCCCTTCGGCTCGTATGGTGCTTCTCAAGAAGGTCGACGCGGGCGGATTCGTCTTCTTCACGAACTACGGCAGCCAGAAGGCCAAGGAGCTCGACGCCAACCCGCACGCTGCGCTTTGCTTCCACTGGGCAGTGCTCCAACGTCAGGTTCGCCTCGCAGGGCCGGTGGAGCGCATTGGCGAGGAGGAGAACGCAGCCTACTTCAGCTCCCGCGGGCGTGGTAGCCAGCTCGGCGCCTGGGCATCGCGCCAAAGCGAGCCTCTCCCTAGTCGCGCCGACCTCGAGGACCGCGTCCGCGAGATCGACGAACAGTTCGGCGGCGGCGACATCCCGCTGCCTCCGTTCTGGGGCGGCTACCGGCTCACCCCCGAGCGGATCGAGTTCTGGCAGGGCCGCGCCGACCGGCTACACGACCGCCTCCGCTTCCTTCGCGACGGTCCCGGGTGGACCTCGCAGCGCCTCTACCCCTAGGGAGAATGGAGAGACACCGTGGCTGACCCGTGCTTTACGAAGGACACCTTCCGCTTCCTGAAGGACCTCAAGAAGAACAACGACCGCGAGTGGTTCGCCGACAACAAGAAGCGATACGAAGAGCATCTCAAGGATCCGTCCCTGAGGATCATTTCGGCCTTCGCGCCGGAGCTGAAGAAGCTCAGCCCACACTTCATGGCTACGCCGCGTTCGCTCTTCCGCATCTATCGGGACACCCGCTTCGGGAAGGACAAGACGCCCTACAAGACCCATATCGGGCTCCACTTCCGCCACGACCGGTCAAAGGACGCCCACGCCCCCGGCTTCTACCTCCATGTCGAACCGGGATCGGCGTTCGTGGGAGTCGGCATCTGGCGCCCGGACGGGCCAGCGCTACGCGCGATTCGTGAGCACATCGTCGAGGAATCAGGCGCTTGGAAGAAGGCGTCCCGCGCCAAGGCGTTCGTGGGGACGTTCGAGCTGTCGGGCGACCGGCTCAAACGGCCCCCGAAAGACTTCGATCCCGAGCACCCTCTCATTGAGGACCTTAAATGGAAGGACTATATAGGCGTTGCGGAGCTACCGGATTCGTTCGTGACCGATCCGGGGCTCCCCAAGGCCCTGGCGAAGACGTTCAAGGCCGGCACGGCACTCATGCGCTTCCTCTGCGAAGCGCTGCAGGTGCCCTTCTGATGCGGGGTGCGTATGATGCCCCTTCCCTCATGCATATCCCGGAGGTAGCTCGATGAGTCTCGGACTCCAAGCGGCCCTCGCACTCTTCCCCATCGCGCTGGGGGGAGTCCTCCTCATCGGCTTCCGCATTGCCGCGAAGCACGCGATGCCCGCTGCTTATGCGGCGGCCGTGGTGGTCGCTCTCGCCGCCTGGCAGATAACCCCCACGCGCATCGCCGCAGCGACGATCGAGGGGATGTTCATCACCTTCGATCTGCTGTTCATCATCTTCGGCGCCATCCTGCTGCTCCATACGCTCGAGCGCTCCGGCGGGGTCGCCGCGATCAAGCGTTCCTTCCATGGGGTGAGCGACGACCGTCGCGTGCAGATCGTGATCGTCGCCTGGCTCTTCGGCTCGTTCATCGAGGGTGCCGCTGGCTTCGGTACGCCCGCAGCCGTAGCGGCACCTCTGCTCGTCGCTCTCGGGTTTCCCGCGGCCGGGGCCGTGATGCTCGGCATGATGATCCAGAGTATGGCGGTCACGTTCGGAGCCGTCGGAACCCCGGTCGTGGTGGGGATCCAGAACGGACTGGGAGGTCAGGACTTCCTGGCCGACTTAGCCGCCGCTGGCCTCACAATGGACGGGTTCCTGCGACTGGTCACGGCCAAGGTCGTCATCCTGCACGCCATCGCTGGCGTCATGATTCCTACATGGATGGTCATGATGACGACGCGCTTCTACGGCGCGAACAAGTCGTGGACCGAGGGGCTCTCGATCCTGCCGTTCACGCTCTTCGGCGGGCTCGCCTTCGCTATTCCGTACATCCTGTTCGGCACCTTCCTCGGCCCGGAGTTTCCGTCGCTTTTGGGGGCTCCGGTCGGGCTGGTCATCGTGGTGTTAGTCGCCCGTCAGGGATGGCTCCTGCCGGCCGACACGTGGGACTTCCCGGAGCGCGCTTCGTGGGATGACTCCTGGGTCAGTGGCCTCGAGGAGGAACTCGCGGACGTACCGGAAGGCCGAGGAGTCTCCTCGGTGATGGCGTGGACTCCATACGCTCTCCTGGGCGCCTTCCTGGTGGTTACGCGACTCGACGTGCTGCCCGTGAAGGGATGGCTACAGTCCGTCGACTTCACTTGGCCGGACATTCTCGGGTCCGGCATTAGCGGGACGACAACCCCACTCTATCTGCCGGCTTTCGTGCTCCTGGTCGTGGTGGGGATCACCGCACTGCTTCATCGCATGGACTTCGGCGATGTCGTGCACGCGATGAAGTCGTCGAGCAAGGTCCTGGTCGGGGCGGGCATCGTCCTCGTGTTCACAGTCCCGATGGTGCGCGTCTACATCAACTCGGACGTCAACGCGGCCGGCATCCCTTCGATGCCGCTCGCGATGGCTGAGTGGGTGGCCCAGAACGTAGGACAGGTTTGGCCGTTCTTTGCCGGGGTAACCGGAGCGCTCGGCGCCTTCATCGCGGGCTCGAATACGGTGAGCAACCTTACGTTCGCGGCGTTCCAGTACGGCGTAGCCGAGCGGCTCATGATGTCCACCGTCTTCATCGTGTCGCTCCAGGCAGTGGGCGCTGCAGCCGGGAACATGATCGCCATTCACAACGTGGTCGCCGCATCGGCAACCGTGGGGCTGCTCGGAAGAGAGGGCGACACCCTGCGGAAGACGATCCTGCCCACGGTCTACTACCTGCTCGTGATCGGCATCATCGGGCTCGTCGCCATTCATGTGATAGGGGTCACAGATCCGTTAATGGGTGTGCCCTGATGCGCGGACGCATGATGCAGATGCCCCTCCTCGTCTCCTCGCTCATCGAGCACGCAGCGGGGGTGCATGGAGACAGCGAGGTTGTGAGTCGCGTCATGGACGGCTCGGTCCATCGTAGCACCTGGGGAGATGTCCGGACTCGAGCGAGGCGGCTGGCAGGAGCGCTCCAGGCCCGCGGCATCACCGTGGCTGACCGGCTGGGCACGCTCGGGTGGAATACCCACCGCCACCTGGAGATCTACTACGCCGCTTCGGGGATGGGCGGGGTGTGCCACACCCTGAATCCGCGACTCCATCCGTCGCAGCTGGTCTACATCCTGAACCACGCGGCCGACCGAGTGCTCTTCTTGGACCCGCCCTTCGTGCCGCTCGTGGAAGCGGTCGCCGACCAGCTCGATTCGATCGAGACTTACGTGATCTTGTGCGACTCCGACGAGCTACCGGAGACGAAGCTACCGGGCGCCATCGCATACGAAGAGGTCATTGCGGAGCACGACGGCGACTACGCGTGGCCCGTCCTCGACGAGAATGCCGCATCTTCGCTCTGCTACACCTCCGGCACTACGGGTGACCCGAAGGGAGCTCTCTACAGTCACCGCTCGACCGTCCTGCATGCTTACGGCATCGTTCAGCCCGATGTGTTCGCGCTCGCGCGTGCCTCGGTCGTTCTGCCCATCGTCCCCATGTTTCATGCATCCGCTTGGGGACTGCCGTACGCCGCCGCCGCCACAGGCTCCAAGCTCGTCTTTCCAGGTCCCCGCCTGGACCCGCAGGGGCTGACTGAGCAGTTGTGGGAGGAAAGCGTGACGCACTGCGCGGGTGTGCCCTCAGTCTTCATTCCATTGCTGAAACACTGGCGCGATACGGGCGCCGGTAAGCCTCCGCATCTCGAGCTGATGGTCATCGGAGGGTCGGCGCCACCGCGGGCGCTCATCGACGCGATCGAGGGCGAGTTCGACATCATGTTCCGTCACGCTTGGGGAATGACGGAGATGAGCCCGTTGGGGTCGAGCAATGTGCTCACCCCCGAACAGCGGAGCGAGCCGGCCAAGCAGCGTTCCTTGTACCACACGAAGCAGGGGAGGCCGCCGTTCGGGGTGGAGCTCCGCATCGTCGGAGAGGAGGGGCAGGTCCTGCCCAACGACGGGGTCGCGTTCGGCGAGCTCCAGGCGCGCGGTCCTTGGGTAGTAGACGGCTACTTCTTGAGCGACGAAAAGCGGCTCACAATCGACGGTTGGTTCCCAACCGGAGACGTTGCCAAGCTCGACCCCCAATGCAACATCCAGATCACGGATCGGACGAAGGACCTAATCAAGTCGGGCGGCGAGTGGATCAGCTCGATCGATGTCGAGAACACGGCGATGGGCCACCCCGGCATCACGATGGCGGCGGTCATCGGAGTGCCGGACGAGCAGTGGGGCGAGCGCCCCATCTTGATCGCGGTTGCCTCCACCGATCCGCCTCCGTCGACCGAAAGCGTGATCGCGCATCTCGCGGATACTTTGGCCAAGTGGCAGCTCCCCGACGAGATCATATTCGTCGACGCGCTGCCGATGGGAGCCACGGGCAAGGTCCAAAAGACCAAGCTACGAGAGGACTACGGTGCGCCTTGAGAGCCGAGCTCCCGCCGGAGAGACGGCCGTCACTGGTTTCAGTCAGAACGGAAGGTGCCTGCCTGGATCCGATCAATCCTGTTGGTCTGGGGCCGTATTTGCTACCATCCCCCGATGAGTGAAGACTGCCCCATCGATCACGACGCGGCCGAGCGTGCCTTAGACAAGCTACCCGACCCTCTTCGTCGGGCGGTCTACTTCGGCGTGGGCTCCGTGAGCGTCGTGCTGGGCGTCATCGGCATCCTTGTGCCGCTCTGGCCAACGACGTGCTTCCTGCTCCTCGCCGGGTGGTGCTTCGCAAGGAGCTCACCACGCGCCGAGCGGTGGCTTCACGAGAACCGACTCTTCGGAAAGTATTTGAAGGACTACCGCGAGAGCGGGGTCATCTCCCCGAGAGTCCGCCACACCTCACGGACCGTACTGTGGGTCTGCATCGGCCTCTCGGCGTTCCTCCTCATGAGCCGACTCTGGGCCGTCGCGCTGCTGCTGCTCGTCGCCGTGGCGGTCACAGCCCATCTCTACTCACTTCCCACCGAAGCGCGCGTCTCCGCCGGAGACTGATCGCGCGGACCCGGCCGACCGCTCTCAACGGTCAGCCGACGGAGATGCTCGGCAGAGCGACCGCGTGTCACGCAGTCGGGCTAGGCCGCGTCCGACTCCATTGCGCCCGTGACGGCGGAGGTGCCGGTCCCGACGGCTTCGTCGAGCTTGGCCATGAGCGCAGCCGCTTCTTCCAGCTCGCCCTTGCCGCTGAGCACCACGATGCGGTGCGCGATGTCCCGGAGGCGTGGCATCGCGAGGCGGACGGCGGCGCCCTCCAGCGTCTGAGCTGTCCTCTCCAGGCCCGGGGCATCACCAGCATCCAGAGCCCGATGAATCGCGGCCAAGCGTTCCGGCGTCTGCTGGAGGAATAGCGCCACGAGGGATTCCAGCACCGTCGCGTCCCCTTGCGAGAGATCCAAGGCCCGCGACGGTTCGAAGTCGGCGATCTTACCCGTCCAACGCCCGATGGCAGCCTCGAGCTCTGCAGGGTCGATCGGCTTGCTCACATAGTCGTCCATGCCGGCGTCGAGACAGAGCTTGCTATCTCCCTCCATCGCATGCGCAGTCACCGCGATAATCGGAAGCCTCTTTCCTTGCTCAGCCTCCCATTCGCGGATGGCGGCGGTCGCCTCGAAGCCGTCCATCTCGGGCATCTGAACGTCCATCAAGACGACGTCGAAGTCTCCGCGCTTCACGAGCTCGACCGCCTGACGCCCGTTGTCGGCCACCGTGACGTCGTAGCCGCGCTTCCGCAGAAGGGCCACCGCGAGCATCTGGTTGACCTTGTTGTCTTCCGCAAGCAGGAGCTTCAGCGACCACGGTTGGCGTCTACGCTCTGGGGCGGGCGCCTTGGAGACGGCCTCCTGGGCGTGAGCCCGCTCCCGATACGCGTGCGCCGCGACCAACTCGGGCGGAAAGACGGGCTTCGCGATGTATGCGGGCGCCCCATGCCCTGCGCCCCGGACGAAAGCTCCCATGGGCCCTGCGAGGATCACGTCGGGGCTTCCGAATTGTTCTTCTTCACGCAGACGTTGTGCGAGCTCCGGACCTTCCTCAGCGTGTCCGCCGATATCCACGAGGGCGAGATCGAAAGCGTCGCCCGCAGCGTGGGCGCGGCGCGCCTCGTCCAGGCAAGCCTTGGCAGAATCGACCGCCACCGGGCTCCCGCCCAGCCGGCGGACGTATTCGGCGAGCACCCGGCGGTAGGAGGCGTTGCCGTCGACGATGAGCACCGCACGCCCGGCGAGGGCTTCCGCCGAGTCCTCTCCGGCGTCCGCGTCGGCCGCCTGAAAGTCGGCCGAGAAACTGAAGGTGCTGCCTACCCCGGGCTCGCTCTCGAGCAAGAGCTCACCGCCCATCATCGTGACGAGTTGCGAGGAGATCGCCAGACCGAGGCCCATCCCCCCGAACTGGCGGGTCGAGGACGTGTCGGCCTGCGAGAAGGCCGCGAAGATGCCGTCTTTGAGGTCATCGTCGATCCCGATTCCTGTGTCGTGAACCGAGAATCGCACCGTCACGTCGTCGCCGTCGCGAAGGTCCACCGCCACCCGCACCACGACCTCACCCTGGTCAGTGAACTTGACAGCGTTTCCGACAAGGTTGACCAGCACCTGTCTCAGCCGGCCGGCATCTCCGACGAGCCGACGCGGGACGTCGGCTGCCTCGTCGTACAGTAGCTCGACCCCGTTCTCCGCCGCCCTCGACGCGAGCGCCTTGAACGAGTCCGAGAGGCAGTTGTGGAGCCGGAACGGCGAGTGCCGCAGAGCGAGGGCGCCAGTCTGGATTTTGGAGAAGTCTAGGATGTCGCTGAGGATGTCGAGTAACGACCTCGCCGACTCGTCGACCGCCTCCATGAAGGTGCGCTGCTCGGGTGACAGATCGGTGTCGAGAGCCAGCCCCGTCAATCCGAGGATCCCATTCATCGGGGTGCGGACCTCGTGGCTCATGTTGGCGAGGAAGTCGCTCTTGGTGCGACTCGCCGCCTCCGCGGCCTCTTTCGCTTCTACGAGCAGATCGTGGGCCCCGCGCTCCTCCGTGACGTCCTTCCCCATCACGTACGTCACGCCGTCCTCGGGCACCGGCGAGGTGTTCCAACTGACAACGCGATACTCGCCGGACGCGTGCCTCAAACGGGACTCGAGTTCGTGAAGGCCCTCCCCGGCGCGGGCCCGCTCCCTGCGTCCGACGGCCGCGGCTCGGTCTTCCTCGTGGAGGAGGTCGAAGATGTTCGTGCCCTGCAGAGCCTCGAGCGTGTACCCGAAGAGCCGCGTGAAGCCGGGATTGATGCGCCGGAAGGCACCGTCGCCCAGCTCGATGATCGCCATCGCGTACGGCGATAAGGTGAAGAAGCGATCGATCTCGGCACCCAACCGCTGTTCTAGGGCGGTCTTCTGCAGCGCCTCGAGCTCCTGCTGTGTCTGGCCCATGCGGGCGGCGACCAGACCCAGGACCAGTGGGGCACAATCGATGATCCAGAGAAGAGGATCGCCCGCTTGGGCCTCGAGGAACGCCCCTATCGAGAACCCGGCGCCACGCAGTCCCACCTCGAGTAGCGTGGACACCAGGGGAAAAACGGCACCGAACGCTGCTCCGAACAGTGCGTAGCGCACCGTGGTCGGTACTCCCCCACCTTCTACTGAGGGCATTACTCGATTTTGCAGGAGGGGCCTGGGGGGGGCCTGTATCGCTAGTGTGGACCTCCCAACCGGCCCTGTCAATCGATGTCACCTACGTCAGCGCCTGGCGTTCGAGGCGGCAGCGCGGCAAGCTGGACCGCATGCGTACCAGCCAATTTCTCGTTTCAACCGTACTCACGGCGCTCTTAACAGCGTCATCGACGGCTCCTGTATCGGGACAAGCGACACCTCCGCTGGACTCTGCCCGATTGCTGCAGGACCTCTCGGTGCTCGCACACGACTCCATGGCGGGTCGCGCGACCGGAACCCCCGGTTCCCAGCGCGCCCAGGCATTCCTGCTGCGCTCGCTGGAGGAAGTCGGCCTCTCACCGGCGTACGAGAGTATCCTGCGGTCGTTCGAGTGGCAGAGAGGCTCCGGGGAAAACATCGTGGCGATCGCCCCAGGTCGAACGGAGTCGGACGACCACGTCATCGTGCTCACCGCGCACTACGATCACCTTGGAATTCGCGACGGCGAGGTCTTTAACGGTGCCGATGACAACGCCTCCGGCGTGGCGGCGCTGCTGGAGATCGGCCGCCAGCTCGCGGCGGCGCCCCTGGCACACACGACTCTCATCGCCTTCGTCGACGCCGAGGAGGCCGGCCTCCAAGGGTCGCGTGCATTCGTAGCGGACCCGCCGATCCCACTCGATCGAATCGCCCTGAACGTGAACCTCGACATGGTGGCCAGAACGGACGGCGTCCTGTGGGCGGGCGGCGCCTACCACACCTCTGTCCTACGACCCATCCTGGAGAAGCTCGCTTCCGAGGCGCCGCTCACGATGCGCCTGGGTCACGACCGTCCTGGCGCGCCGGAGGGAGATGACTGGACCGACTCGTCCGACCACGCGCCGTTCCACCAGGTCGCTATCCCTTACGTGTATTTCGGCGTCGAAGACCACCAGGACTATCACACGGCCACTGACGACTTCGAGAGGATCGACCCAGGCGAGTTCACCGCAGCGGTCCGCACGATCCTGATGGGGCTTCGGGCCTTGGACGCGGCCTTGCCGTTTCCGGAGAGCCCGGCGAGATGACGGACGGGGAGGGCTTCCGGATCCCGCATCCGCTGGTCCTCCTCACGATGTGCGTGCTGCTCGCGGCCGCGGCGAGTTACGTGTTACCTGCGGGCGAATTCGACAGGCGCATGGACGAGGCCACCGGACGCTCTGTGGTGGTGGCCGGGACGTATCACGAGGTCGAGAGAAGCCCGGTAGACCTCTTCGAAGCCGTGATCGCCCTGCCCATCGGCATGGCCGAGCGTGCCGACGTGATCTTCCTGATCTTCATGATCGGTGGCGCCTTCATGGTCGTCGACGAGAGCGGCACGCTGCGCCGGACCGTCAGTGCACTCGTGGGCGCCCTGAAAGGAAGAGACCTGTGGGTCATACCGGTGGTCTCGATTTTCTTCGGCCTCGGCGGCATCACCATAAACATGGGCGAGGAAATCGTCGCCCTGGTCCCGGTCCTGCTCATCCTGACCAGGCGGCTCGGTTTCACGCCACTCGTGGCCGTGGCCATGAGCCTCGGGTCGGCGGCCGTCGGATCCGCGTTCAGCCCTATCAACCCTTTCGGGGTCCTGATCGCTCAGAGTGTGGCCGAGGTCCAGCCGGTCTCCGGCTGGGCGTTTCGCACGGTCGTTCTCGTCCTCGCCATGGTCCTTTGGATCGGGATGACCATGCGGTACGCGGCGGGGGCCCGAGTCCTAGCGAGTGAGGCCTCCGGCGAGCCCGGCGAGTCCCTCACGGCACGGGACCTCTCGGTCCTGGGCCTCATCGCGGCCACGTTCTCCACGGCTATCTGGGGACTGTTGGTCCTCGATTGGGACTTCAACCGACTGTCGGCATCCTTCTTCATCATGGGGGTGATCGCCGGGCTCGTTTCCAGGATGGGCTTCGGGGGCACTGCGGATGCCTACGTGCGCGGCTTTCGGGAAATGGCATACGCCGCGCTCCTGCTCGGCTTTGCCGGGGCCATCACCGTGGTTCTCGGACAGGGGCGCATCATCGACACGATAGTGCACGGGATCTTCGTACCCCTCGAGAGCCTGCCGAGGCTGGCCTCCGCGCTCGGGATGATGGTGGCCCAGGCCGCGGTGCACGTGCCAGTGCCGAGCAACAGCGGCCAGGCCGTGCTCACCATGCCCGTGCTCGTGCCCGTCTCGGACCTCCTAGGGCTTCCGCGTCAGGTCACCATCTTGGCATATCAGTACGGCGGTACCCTCGCCGACCTTGTAACGCCGACGAACGGATCGCTCCTAGCCGTCCTCGCCGCGGCTGACGTCCCCTACGAGGCCTGGCTCAAGTACGTAGTGCCGCTCTACGCTGCGCTGATCGCCCTCAGCGCCGTCGCCATCGCGGTCGCAATCGCCATCGGCCTGTCGTGACCGAGGCCGGAGTCCGCGTGCCCGTGGTCGCAGCCGTCATCCGGAGAGACGGCCGCTACCTCGTCTGCCGCCGCCCCCGCGGCAAGCGCCACGGAGGACTCTGGGAGTTTCCCGGCGGGAAGGTCCTCGAGGGCGAGACGCGCTCGAATGCCGTGCGTCGGGAGCTCGCTGAAGAGCTAGCGCTCGAAGTGATCGCGCTTGGATCGGTGCTCTTTTCCACATCGGACGAGGGGGCTCCATTCGTCATCGAGTTCGTCGAGGCGGTCGCGGACGGCACGCCGGCGCTTCACGAGCATTCGGAGCTGGGCTGGTTCACCGCGCACGAGCTCCGGGCGCTCCCTCTCGCCCCAGCCGACGCTCTCTTCGCGTCCTCGATCGCGGACGCGAAAGGCTAAGCCGACCCCAAATCGAGGACTCTCTTCAGGTCCGCCGCGCGGGCCTTCGGGACCTCGCTGACTAGACCCTCGCCCGTGACCGCGCCCCTTCCGACAACGTCGCCGCGGAAGCGGAGCCCGATCGGGCCACGGATCTCGACGTCAGTCGCAACCGGTTCTCTGCGAAGGAGCGTCTGCAACTCGGCGGACGACAGGTCCACCACGCCGCGAGTGACCCCGTCCCCGACGATCCTCAGGAAGTCGTTCGTGGGCCTCGGCCGGCCCCTGGTATCGAATTGGAGCGCCCTCTGCCCGACTGATACGGGCCGCCACGACCCCTCCTCCCAACTCGCGACCGGCCACTCACCCACGGTATGCAGCCAGGCCCTAGCGCCCCGTATCGTCCAGCCCCATTCGGGATGAGTCGACGCATCAATCCCGTATCTCTCGTGCATCTCCACAAGAGCTTCTGCGATCTGCTCATCCGCCTCTCTGTCCGATGGATTCGAGTCATTGTCGTCTGGGAACGCAGAGGGCACAGGCGACCAGGTGTCGCCTCCTGTGGCTTCCCCGACACGTCTCAGCTTCGCCAAGAAGAGCCCGCCCGAATCCAGTTGGTGTGGGTAAATACGGGCCGCTCCTATCATGCGCGGATCGAATCGGTGCTCGCCGAACGATGTCAGTCCCGGCGCGTGCGGGATCGGAAGATCCAAAGGTTCGAGCTCGACCGGCTGGTCCGCGAGCACTGCGCTCACGACGGCCTCGTTCTCTTCGGGCGCAAAAGTGCACGTCACGTAGAGGATGGTTCCACCCGGACGGGTGAGCCGGATCGCCTTCTCGAGCAAGGCACGCTGGGCCGAGGTGACGTACCCCAGAAACGATTTCGATTGGTTCGGCGGCTGGCCGGCCCGGCGGCGGAGTGTCCCCTCGCCCGAGCACGGCGCGTCCACGAGGACTCGGTCGAAGAGTGCTCCCTCCGG
>Ga0114996_10006822_pt1 | contig 13056 bp, 17 predicted proteins | sample ArcticOcean_MG_C_4_FD_87039 | JGI IMG/M metagenome (GOLD analysis project Ga0114996, IMG submission 87039) | Marine microbial communities from western Arctic Ocean - ArcticOcean_MG_CB4_134 | ecosystem: Environmental > Aquatic > Marine > Oceanic | place: Arctic Ocean: Canada Basin | collected... | reverse complement strand
TGGATGCTTAACGAGTTCAGAAACGAAGAAAACCTGGAATGGAACGACCCTTGGCTCAAAAGCCTGGACTTGGAGTACCATAACTTGAACAAGGAAACCGGCCTGTTCTGGGGATTGGAGGCCAATGGAGAGGGTTACAGGAAAACCACTGATGAGGCGGTCGAATTCTCAAAAGTAAATCCTCCAAGAGGGACCCGGGCACAGGGCCGGGGCGAACTCATTAAACGGCTTATGAACCAGCATGCTCACATGGGTTATCTCATAGACTGGATTGGCTTTCGCCTGAGTAAAACAGACGAACCGTTCCTGATGCTCGATCCGTTCGTCTCCTACAAAGAAGAAATCATAGAGCACCTTAACCAGTTTGATCCCATGTGCGATCCCGAAAATGAAGAAAGCAGGGATATGAAAAACCCGGGAAGTCGGGAAAAAAAATCATATGAGTGATTGCCTGTTCTGTAAAATCAGCGAGGGCAGTGTTCCTTCTGATAAGGTTTATGAATCGGACACGTTGTTCGCGATTAATGATATCAATCCGCAGGCCCCTACGCATATTCTGATCATTCCCCGAATTCATCAGGACACTTTGCTGGATGTCGAGGAAAAGGACCATGTGCTGATGGGTTCGGTGATTAGTGTGGCGAATCAACTGGCAAAAGAAAAAGGACTCGATAAATCAGGATTTCGGTTGGTGGTCAATTGTGGAGCCGGTGCCGGGCAATCTGTGTTTCATATACATTTTCATCTTTTGGGTGGTCGAACCATGAACTGGCCGCCGGGCTAACCACTAGGCGTGGGGCCATTGGTATTTGCCACCGGGGGCTCTATGCCAGCAGGGAAAATTCATGATTACCGCAGAAAAATTATACGAAAAGCTTAAAGATATTCAGGTGGGCAATCCGGTTTGCCGGTTTACCCAGGAACATTGTGAGCTGTTGCTTCCCACCATAAGCAGGATTGAAGACCTCAAGCGCGAAAAGAATGCCATTATTCTCGTGCACAATTATGTTGCACCGCAAATTTTTTACAGTGTCGCCGACTACACTGGCGATTCGTATGGCCTTTCCAAAAACGCAAAAGAGTCTGATGCCGATGTTATCGTTTTTTCAGCGGTTCGCTTTATGGCGGAGACCGCCAAGATCCTCAATCCGGAAAAAACGGTGCTGGATCCCAACCCCAACGGCGGTTGCTCACTGGCCGATGGCATAACGGCGCAGGATGTTATCCGGCTCCGCAAAGAATTTCCCGGCTACACATTCGTCTGCTATATCAACACGACCGCCGAGGTGAAAGCCCAGTGTGACGTGTGCGTGACCTCTTCCAATGTTTACGCGATTATTGAAAAAATCCCGAACGACAAGATTTATTTTTTGCCCGACAAGCTTATGGGCGAAAACGTTATCAATCACCTTAAAGAAAAAGGCGTGAATAAAGATATCCGACTCTGGGATGGCACCTGCTACGTTCATGAGGAGTACCAGCCGGAAAGTATTGACCAGGTACGGAGAAACTTTGAAGGTGTGGAAATTCTCGTACACCCCGAGTGCAATTCTTCAGTGGTGGGTAAAGCCGATTATGTAGGAAGTACCAGCCAAATGCTCAACCATGTGCGTGAGTCGCAGCGGGACTCGTTCTTTTTGCTCACCGAGTGTGGGTTGACGGGTTTGTTGCAATCCGAATTTCCGGAAAAGACATTTGCCGGTAGCTGTACACTTTGCAAATATATGAAGTCCAATTCGTTGGAAGATATATTAAACGTGCTCGAAAACCCCAGTCCGCATAGCATCATCGAAATCGACCCGGAAACTCAGCGCCGTGCCCTCAATTGCGTTAACCAGATGTTCCGCTACGCAGATTGACCTCTTCCTCAGTGGATCCATGAATCGCCTCCTCTTTAGAAAAATTAAGGGGAAACCCCTTGATTTTGCAATTGCTATAACCCTTTTTAAATAAAAGCTTATGGCCTTTTTCGCAGATGCCGTTAAGGATGTATAGGGCATGGAATAGCCCGACTTTAACCATCTTTTTGGTGGAGGGTAATTCAATGATCGGAGGCAGTGGAGGACTCGGTTCAACGATTCTCAGCAGTTTGTCCCAGCAGGTTTTTCAGCGTTTCCAGAAAGAGGATTCCAATCGTTCGGGCGGACTGGATCTCAACGAAGTTCAGAAAAAAATAGATGCGACAGGGAGCGGTCAAGATCTGCTGGACAATTTTGACTCCATCGATGCCGACCAGAGCGGCGGAAATCATGTTGGAACATGATGCGGAATGTATTGCAGTGACCAACCAAGGCGGGGTGTTAGTCGGGGTCGCGTGTTTTAAAAAATTAAACAGCTCAAGTTTGCAGCTGTAAAATCTAACCGTCAGAGCATTTCTTCGCTTAATATCTGTTTCCTGCTCAATACATTTTTTTTAGTATGATGGGAAGCAAAATAGCAAGCACGACCACAATTCCTATAAAAGTTTCCCAACTTTGAAACATACTTCTCTACTCCTTGGTAATAAGCCGGATTCTCAAAATAACCCTGGTCTGGCAGCCATCATCCCTTCGGGCCGATCATATTTTCGGGCCGCACTTTTTCGTCAAATTCCTCGGGCGTGAGCATATTCAAAGCCGCCGCCGCTTCTTTCAGCGTGCTGTTATCCTGATAGGCTTTTTTTGCCACTTTAGCGGCGTTGTCGTAACCGATATGCGGATTGAGAGCCGTGACCAGCATGAGTGAGCTTTTAAGATGTTTTTCGATTTGTGTTTTATTGGGTTCTATGCCGACCACACAGTGGTCGTTGAAAGACCGGCAGGAATCGGCAAGCAGGCGAATGGACTGAAGCAGATTGTAAATCATCACCGGTTTGAAAACATTGAGTTCAAAATTACCGGAGCATCCGCCTACATTGATAGCGGTGTCATTGCCGATCACCTGCGCCCCGACCATTGTCATTGCTTCAGACTGGGTGGGGTTGACCTTGCCTGGCATGATGGAGCTTCCCGGTTCATTGGCAGGTAAGACGATTTCCCCGATTCCACATCGGGGACCGGACCCTAGCCAGCGTATATCGTTGGCGATTTCATGAGCGAACAGGCGATAGTTTTTAAAACGCCGCTGGTCTCAACAATGGCATCGTGCGCCGCGAGAGATTCAAATTTATTCGGTGCGGTGACGAACGGACATTGGGTGAGGTCGGCGATTTGCCTGGCGACTTTTACGGCGAAATCCTTGTGCGAGTTGAGGCCGGTCCCCACTGCGGTTCCGCCCAGCGCGATTTGATACATTCTGGGCATGCAACCATTAATACGGTCGAGCGCGTATTCCAACTGCGTGGTGTATCCGCTGAACTCCTGGCCCAGAGTAAGCGGGGTTGCGTCCATCAAATGGGTTCGGCCAATTTTTATGATATCTTGAAATTCGTTGGCTTTTTTTCGGAACGAGTCAGCCAAGGTCGATATCGAGGGGATGAGTGCGTCGCGAATGCGCTCCACCGCTGCGATATGCATTGCTGTGGGGAAGGTATCGTTGGAAGACTGACCCTTGTTAACATGGTCGTTGGGGTGCACCGGGTCTTTTGAGCCAATGGTCCCACCCGCTATCTCAATAGCCCGGTTAGCGATAACTTCGTTTGAGTTCATGTTGGATTGAGTTCCGCTACCGGTTTGCCAAACTCTCAGGGGAAAATGTTTATCCAGTTTTCCTTCGATCACTTCATCGGCGGCTTGGCATATCAAGTCTTTGATATTTTCAGGTAAGAGCCCCAGTTCAGCATTGACCATGGCCGAAGCCTTCTTCAATATGCCCATTCCCCGGATGATTTCGCGCGGCATAGTTTCAGTGCCGATATCAAAATAGATCAATGATCGCGCGGTTTGGGCTCCATAGTACCTGTTAGCCGGGACATCGATCTCTCCCATGCTGTCGGTTTCGGTCCGGGTACTCATAATACTCCTCCTCAGTTTGGAAAATGGTCTGCCGCTTCCGGCATTTTTTCTTCAATATAAGTTTTAAATTTTTTTAACAACCGTTGTTCGGCTTGGCGCACTGCCTCGCGAGTGACTCCCCTCTGGTCGCCAATTGCCTGGAGTGATAAAGGTTCCTCGGAAAGAATGCGTTTTTCGAGAATTTCTATTTCGTTGGGATTCAACCCGCCTTTAAAATTTTCAATATTTTCATTGAGAATTTGCCGGAACTGCTGCAACTCTACATTTTCTTCGACAGATTTTCCGCCCTGTGAAAGGGTTTGTGCAGGAGTCATGGTGCTGTCGGGATGAGCCGGTGTGTCAATGGAAACATCCATCGCGCCGATGCTGGCGGAGACATCGATGACCTCTGTCTCTTCAACCCCAAACCGTTCGGCCAGCAGTTTGGTGGTAGGGTCAAACCCCTCTCGCTCCAGTTTTTCTTTTTCCTTTTTCAGGTTGAATAACAGTTTTCGCCGTGCGTTGGTGGTGCCCACCCTCACCAGTCGCCAGTTGTCGAGAATATGTTTCAGGATATACGACTTGATCCACCAGGTGGCATAGGCGGAAAGACGTACACCTCGAAAAGGATCGAAATTTTTAACCGCTTTCATCAGGCCAACATTGCCTTCTTGAATCAAGTCCATCAGGTTTTGCCATTCACGCTTGAACGTCATGGCGATTTTAATAACCAGCATCAGGTTGGCGGTGGTCAGTGTATAGGCGGATTCGAGGTCCCCGGTTTCTTTATAACGAATGGCCAACTCCTTTTCCTCTTCTTCCGTCAGGGCCGGATACTTACGGACTTCCTGAAGGTAAGCGTAAAAAGGATCGCGTGGGACCAGGGCCCCTTTTGTCCGGACCGCCGGCACCATGGGCTTATCTTGCTCCGGTTTATCTAATTCAAATGTAGTTTCATCGTTCATGGATCAGAATTTATCAATCAAATCTCACAAGTGGGTTTTATTCCCCACAGCTTGCTAAAATAATACTTCACTAGGATACCCCGTCCGCTTGCGGCAAGGTTGCTCGCACGCTTGTTCTGCTGACACTTGCCGGGTTGATATTCGGCGGGCAAAACTTTAAAATGAAGAAATGGTCCGTTTAGCATTATTTGGAATTGTCGTAATCCTGCTGATTCTTGTTGCGCGTGCGCTTTTTCCTGCAAAAAGCTCGTCCGCAGAACAAGAACCCACAGAAATGGTTATGGACCCCAACAACGGGGTGTATATCCCAAAATCTGAAGCGATCAAAAAAACCATCAATGACAAAGAATACTATTTTTCAAGCGAGCAAAGCGCTGAAGAATTCATAAACAAGCAAAAGTCCCCATAGAGGGAGCAAGCCGCAACCAAACCGATATCATATATTATAACAGAGGATTTGTCTTTAACTGGAGAAACAGGGAAATTGATTATGCGCTATAAAAAAGAACAGTTGTTATTGGAGCACCTCATGAAGCGGGCAATTCCTGTTTTGATGATTTTGGTGCTGGTGGGTGCGTCTCTCGTATTTGCGGAGGAAAAATGCGAGTCGGTAGATAAAAAAAGTATCAAAATTGAGGGTTTTATTTCCAAATCTTATCGCAAGCAAAGAAAACAAGTCTTTCAGGAGTTTGGGGAAATCGGTTCCACACGTGTGGCTTTGAGGGTGTATCCCATGGGCGAGACCTCGAAAGTGATAGCGGTGGGGCGATGTGTTCCTGTTTATATTGCCCAGCATATCATCAAAAAATCCATGCAATACAGTACCGGTGTGGAGAGCCTGGTGCAACAGCAGTTTATCCATACCCATTGGATGGGTGTTGGAGTCACGATGTTTGATGAACCTTCACAACAGATCGTTTCTGCCGAGCAGGTTCAGCAACTGTTGCAGCAGGATCTTTCCGATGAGGAATTTCACAAATTATATCGTAAAATGTCGATCCCCAATGAGTTGACTCCCTATTTCGGCTTGCAGGTGCCAAATGTCAAAATCGCGAAACCGAATTAATGCATTCCTGATCTTTATAGCGGTGATGATTTCGCCAGGCAGTGCCTTGGTAGGGGATGAAATAAAGCAATAATCTGTTATTTCCCTTTATAGAGCGCACAAGGTGTGGCTCCATTAATCTATATTTTTTCCCATATCCAAGGCAATTCTCCTTAACATTTTCGGATTGTCCGTCACAATTCCATCGACTCCCAGATTTATCAAACACCTTATTTTTTTCTCGTCATTAAAGGTCCAGCTGATAATTTTAATATAATTGGAAGTATTTTTTTTGTAGTTGTCTCGAATTCTAAAGTCCAGGGTTAAAATGTATTTGTAGACAAGCCATGGATCCTGGGTGAATGGTTCATGAATGCTGGGTGGAGCGAGGAATCCGATGCTCGCAAAGCTGTTTTTAAAATCCATGGCAGTGGGAACGGTAGTAAATCTGTGATAATTTGTTATTTCAACAGGTTCAAGTTCCTGGTCATAAGAAAATAAAAATTCATCAAATTTATTTCTTACCCGATTTAAAACTTCTTTATGCGGAGTCAATAAAATGAGTTGAAAACGGGGGGCAGGATGAATGGCACCCATAGTTTTCCTGATTTCTTCGAGTAGTACCGGGGCTAAATGGCTTTCATTCGCAGGGACCCTTAATTTTAATAGCAACACCTTGAGTTTAACTTGCGTGGTAGCCCATTCCATCAAATCCTGAAAGGTAGAAATATTTATATGAGTGTCTTTATCTTCACCGTACCAGAGGACAACCTTTCTGTCTCGGGTTAGGGATAGGTCAGCTATCAGAGAGTTGGCTCCATCGAGGGCTTTTTGAAATGCGGGAATGGTATTTTCCGGAAATTTGGACCCTTTACGGGCGATCACCAAAAAATTATCCGAGGAATAAATAGAACCCATTCTTATGGGACATTTTGCTGTGCTGTCGCTACTGATGCCGTTTAAAAATATCAAAACCAGCCAAAAACATACGACAAACTTAATTCCCCTTTTCTTTTTATGCGCCATAAAAAGATCCGAAAAAAAGTGATGGTGTGGATAAATTAAAGGTTTCAAAAACTATTATCTAATACTTTGTCTCCCCCACTATTCAGCATCAGGACTCCTTGCGCGAGTATTAGGGTAAAGGCAAATAATAAGCATAAATCGCTGGTGGTTAGGGGTCGCGACGAACGAGGCGCACCGCATGGGAAATGGTTTGGTCGTCCTTGCCGTACCAGTAGGCACACCCATTCATATAGAACAGGATTTGGGCTTCTTTACCACGGGTTGATGAGGTCCACGTGCAGTTTGCTGCTCCGGGGGGAAATATGGAGTCGAGATGAATGTCGCCACCTTTAAAATCCTTATTCAACTTTTCCTTATCATAAATGGATGACGCCTCATGAACGGTCGGGATGCGCCAGTCATCATATCCACCAAATTTTTTTTCGTTTATTTTTTTCAGGTATTCTTCCGTTTCTGTGTAAGAAACTTCTTTATCCATATCCAGTCGCGAGTCGTTTGACATCCAGGTGACGCTGGTCAGCGAATCGTAAATAGTTCCATCGTCTCTCTTCAAAAACCTTGATTTTTCGTTACCCATTCTATTTCTCTCCGTAATAACAGGGCTCCTTTTCCCGCTTTTAGGCAGCCGCATATCTTTAAGTTAAACCTATGGCTTTATTTTAACCGATGCACGGGTTATTTCAAAAACTCACTTGCCCATTAGATGTTTTCGCCTCAAGTTGAAAAGTTATAATTTAACAAAACTTGTCAACCGAAGTCGTGGTTTTTACACTATCTTTATAGTAAGCTTGCCTGAAAGGCAAGCCCCCCACGCCGAGTGGCCTAGTGGTAGAGGTCTTTGCGGCGGTCTTTGAACAGGTGGTTGTGGGGTGTGAGGAATTTATCGCGGGCTTTTTCCAGGTCGATTTCGACGATTTGGACTTCTTCTTCGGTTTCGGATGCACGGACCAGAATATTTCCATCTGGGTCTACAATCTGGCTCTGACCTATAAATTTAAGAACTCCCATACGGTCTTCTGTTCCCACCCGGTCAGCGGTGACGGCAAAGACACGGTTCTCCAGGCAACGGGTAATCATAGCTTGCGGGCAATGGGTCAGGACGAGATTGGAGGGGTGAGCGATCAGGTCTGCTCCCAGAAGGGCCAGAGTTCGGGCTGTTTCAGGAAAGTGCCAGTCGAAACAGATCATCACCCCTATTTTTGCGCCGGCGATATCAAAGACCTTGAGCGGCAGATTTCCCGGGTCGAAGCAGGCCTTTTCTGTATCAAAAAGATGGATCTTGCGGTATTTGCCAATATAACCGTTGGGGCCGGTGATGACGGCAGAATTGTAAACATAATTTTCGTCGATTTCAGCAAGACCAGCGATTATAAAAGTATTGGTTTTTTTTGCAAGGGCGGTCAGCGCGCTGGTGGTCGTCCCTCCAGGAACTTGTTCCGCGAAACTACGCGATTCTTCCCAATCTTTGAACTGGTATCCTGTCGCAAAAAGTTCCGGAAGAACAAACAGGTCGGCACTGTGCCCGTCAAGAAGCTCTTCGACCCGGTCGAGGCTTTGCTGAATATTTCCAAACACGGGGTTGTTTTGAACGAATCCTACTCTCATAGACATGTTATTTTACAGATAGTTATAGTTGATTTTTTTAACTGCAACAAATGCGGAACAAATTTTAGAGTTGGTTTCATTGGTTAACTCATAAAGGTTAACTCATAAATTACTTTATAAAAATCGGATTATATATTTTCGACGGACTCAAAGGCAATTTTTTCCCCGCATAGATCAGTCCACAGGATTTCAGTTTCTTGCAATTGGCACTTCCCCGGAAATCATCAAGCACCACTTCATCAAACATCCAAGACAAGGTATTATTACGGTATGACCAAACCAATCACATTCTTATTTGCACTCACTTTTCTGTTTCTCTTTTCTGGAAATGGTTTTGTCTATGGTGATGAACCAGAAGTGAAAAGGGAATACTGGGATAATGGGAAGTTGAGATTGGAAGGAAACTACAGAGATGGAAAATTAGACGGTCTTTCCACTTATTTTTATGAGAATGGAATTAAAATGTTTGAGGTTCATTTCAAATATGGAAAAAAAGATGGTCTTCAGACTCATTGGTATACAAACGGAAAGAAATGGTATGAACGGCACTATAAATATGGAAAAAAAGATGGTCTTGATACTGAATGGTATATTAATGGAAAGGCAAAATTTAAAGGGCATTACAAAGATGGAAAAAAGCATGGTCTTTTAACTTCTTGGTATGAAAACGGGAAGAAAGATTTTGCACGACATTACAAAGATGGGAAACGAGATGGTCTTTATACCTCTTGGCGCGAAAACGGAAAGAAATGGTATGAAATAATTTTCAAGGATGGAAAAAAAGATGGTCTTATGACTGAGTACTATGGGGATGGAAGAAAATGGTATGAAGTTATTTTCAAGGATGGAAAAAAAGATGGTCTTATGACCGAATACTATGGGGATGGAAGAAAACGGTCTAAGGGGAATTACAAAGATGGGAAACGAGATGGCCTTTCCACTTATTGGTACGAAAATGGAAAGAAATGGTATGAACGGCATTACAAAGATGGGGAGAAAGAGGGTCTTGATGCTGAATGGTACGAAAACGGGAAGAAATGGTATGAAGTTTTTTTCAAAGATGGGGAAAAGGATGGTCTTGGTACTGAGTGGTATGAAAACGGGAAGAAAAGAATGGAGAAACATTACAAAAGCGGATTAAAAGAAGGACGCTGGACTGAATGGTCAAAAGATGGGAAGAAAACATATGAGAAATATTTCAAAGACGGGAATGAAGAATAGTATCTTTGGGTTTTTCTAAACGCCTCACAACTCGCAATCTCAACGGTCATCCTTCCTTGCGCATCGCAATAAAAACACCACAGGGGCTGAGTTGATTTACAACTGCAATATAGAGGTTAGGTCAACCGGGAAGTTTTGTGTCTCAGCAGATGGTCAATGAGCGTCAGGGCGACCATAGCTTCGGCAATAGGAACGGCCCTGGGGGCAACACATGGGTCGTGACGGCCTTCAACACGAATTTCAGATTTTTTTCCTTTTTGGGTAATGGTTTCCTGTGCTTTGTTGATGGATGAAGTGGGTTTCACAACCAGTTTGACCACGATATCCATGCCATTGGAAATTCCGCCAAGAATTCCCCCGGCGTTATTGGTTTGGGCCGTCACCTTCTTGTTTTTCATGACGATGATATCGTTGCACTCTGACCCGGTCATGGCGGCGGTTTGGAATCCTGCTCCTATTTCCACGCCTTTTACTGCAGGGATACTCATGACTGCCTTGGCCAGGTCGGCATCCAGTTTATCGAAGACCGGTTCACCCAACCCGGCAGGCACTCCCTGGGCAACCACTTCGACTATGCCTCCCAGTGAGTCGCCGTTTTTACGCGCCTGCATGATGGCTGTCACCATTTTTTTTGCCGTTTTTGCATCTGGGCAACGCACGATATTTTTTTCTATTTCCTTGAAGTTAATGGTTTCTGCTACATGATGTCCGATCTGCCGGGTGAACCCGGTGATGGTGATTTTATCCCGGGCCAAAAGTTTTTTGGCAATGGCTCCGGCGGCGACTCTGCCGACCGTTTCCCTGGCACTGGCTCGTCCACCACCCCGGTAATCTCGAAACCCGTATTTCACGTCATAGGTGTAATCTGCGTGACCGGGACGGTACAGGTGTTTAATCAATTCATATTTTGAGGAATCGGCATCCTTGTTATCCACCCACATGGAAATGGGTGTTCCTGTGGTCTTGCCCTTAAAGATGCCGGACATAATTTGGATCTGGTCACCTTCCTTACGGGTTGTGGTGACTTTGCTTTGGCCGGTTCGCCGTCGGTCCAAATCTTTTTGAATATCAGATTCTTTAAGGGGCAAACCTGCAGGACAACCTTCTACCACCACGCCAATTCCACCACCATGAGACTCGCCCCAGGTAGTAATTTTAAAAAGTTTTCCTATAGAACTGCCAGCCATAAATTTAGGGGTCGAATGTAACGAATTCTGCCGGGATATTCCAGGGGAATCAGGACATTCAATCGAGTGTTAAGGGTGTTAAAGCTTTGAAAAATAAGATTATATGATAAGGCGGGGGTGTGAGTGCCAAGGCCTTTAGACCTCTGGTAAGTGGGTCTATGCGAATGAGGTGAGGATTTTACCTTTAAAATCCCGTTTCAGGATTCCTTCTCTTCTTCAACTTTTGCATGATTGTCCACCAGTTGTCTCAGTTCCTTACCGGCTTTAAAAAAAGGCACTTTTTTAGAAGGAACTTCCACTTTTTGTCCTGATTTTGGATTACGTCCAATCCTGGCATTTCTTTGCCGGATACGGAAACTTCCAAACCCTCTCAGTTCAACTTTTTTTCCTTCGGACAATGATTCGGTAATACTTGAAAAAACAGTATTCACCACAACCTCGGTCTGTTTTTTTGTCAGGTGGATCTGATTTGCTACTCTTTCAACAAGTTCTGCTTTAGTCATTAAAAAGTTCCCCCCACCGGTAAACAATTTAACTGCCGCTTTGAAAAAGATTTCGGGGAAGTATATCATTCACTGGAATTAAGTCAAGCCCAATATTTTAATGGGTTTACCCGTTTTCAAAGCCTGGTTTTGGTGCCCTGAAAAGTTTCTTTCGGGAGGCTGGTACAACGGGGTTCCATAACTTTTACAAGGGGAGCGGAATTTGATTTATTTTGCCGGGAAAGTCTTATAACTACTTGTTTTATTGTGGAAACCAGACATATTGCAGGCGGGGAAGTGATGCAGGCATTAAGGTTGCGGCAAGCCTGCTGGGAAGTGAGCTCTGGAGAAGCCAGTCGAAAAAGGGCGTTTTTTCTTTTTCTTCAATAACTTTAGGTCTTCCTTCGACACCGATTTTTTTTGCCAGGAGTTCGATGGTTTTTTCGAGTCCGCCCATTTCATCTACCAGTTTTAACGTGAGGGCCTGCTGGCCGGTCATTATCCTTCCATCGGCAATCTCATTGACCTCCGACACGGGCAGTCCCCGGCCTTTAGCAACGGCCTGAACAAATTGCTGGTGCACATCGTCCACGACACTTTGCAATAGTTTTCGCTCTTCCGGTTTCATGCCCCGCAGGGGGGAACCTACATCCTTGTATTTGCCGCTCTTAATGATAATCGGCTTAACGCCGATTTTATCAGTTAGTTCCTCGATATTGCTAAAAGCCATCACTGCCGCTATGCTCCCCGTCAGGGTACCGGGATTTGCCAGAACGTAATTGGCCGCGCAGGCAATATAATATCCACCCGAGGCCGCTACCGTTCCCATGGAGGCATAAACCGTTTTATGATCGGCCTTCAGTTTCATGATCTCGTTATAAATCTCCTGCGCCGGGGCAACCGCTCCCCCTGGAGAATCAATACGCAGGACGATACCCCGCACATTCGGATTATGGCGATAGTTGGAGAGCTGGCGGACAATGTTTTGGGAATCCATGAGCATTCCCTGAATGCGGACCAGGGCGATTTCTCCGGAAGGGGATTTCCAGCGATCCGGTAACAAAGTAGAGCCGACGGCTAGCAGAACCATCACGGCAAGGAGTCCGGCTGAAAACCGTAAAAATGATCGCAAGAAGGATCTTTGGGGTTTATTTTGGGGTTCCATAAGTCAGGACTCTGGACCCTTTCGGGTCCAGAGTTTCAGATTTTATTCTTCTTCTTTAAAGTTTTCCAGGTCCACCTGTTCTTTTTCGATTGCCGAAATGTCGAGGTTTTCCTTATAGGCTTTAATGCTTAAAGCGATCTTTTTATTAGTGGTATCCACTTTAATCACTTTTGCCCTGATATCATCGTCCACCTTCACTGCAGACTCAGGATCGGAGATCTTTTCCGATCTGAGCTGTGAAACATGGATCAGGCCTTCTAATCCGTCGCCAAATTCTGCGAACGCGCCGAATCCGGTCACCTTGATGATCTTGCCATCGACTTCAGTGCCGATGGGATAGTTGGCCGCGATATCATCCCAGGGATCAGGCTGCAATTGTTTGACCCCAAGGGAAATCCGGCAGTTATCCTTGTCGATGCTCAGCACCGTAGAGGTGATTTTGTCCTTTT
>Ga0114996_10006819_pt1 | contig 13058 bp, 15 predicted proteins | sample ArcticOcean_MG_C_4_FD_87039 | JGI IMG/M metagenome (GOLD analysis project Ga0114996, IMG submission 87039) | Marine microbial communities from western Arctic Ocean - ArcticOcean_MG_CB4_134 | ecosystem: Environmental > Aquatic > Marine > Oceanic | place: Arctic Ocean: Canada Basin | collected... | reverse complement strand
TCGATCGTGGTCGACATGGTCTCGGACGATGACGTTTCTGCAATTGTTGTACCCGAGGTGGACGTGCTGCTCGGCGACGGTGCCAACCTCACGCTCACGATCCTTCAGAAATGGGGGGCGGCAACCACGTCGATTGGTCGCGTCCGGATAGTTGCCGGCCGCGATGCCAACATGACGCTCGCGGAGGCCGGATTGGGTGGCGCGCTGTCCCGCTTGCATCTCGACGTCGACCTTGCGGGGCGGGGATCGTCCGCTCGCATCGTCGGTGCGTATTTCGGTGATTGCAACCAGGTTCTCGACTATCGGTACTTCATGCGCCACAGCGGGGAAAACACCAGCTCCAATATGTTCCTCAAAGGTGCCGTGCAGGACGATGCGCTGTCCGTATTTACCGGCATGATCAGGATCGAGGAAGGTGCGCAACGAACGAACGCTTTTCAAACCAACCGGAACCTGCTGCTTTCGAGCGATGCCGCCGCCCAATCGGTTCCGAACCTCGAGATCCTCGCCAATGACGTCAAATGTGGCCACGCCTCCAGCGTCGGTCCGCTCGACGCGGATCAGCGCTACTACTTGATGAGCAGAGGACTCGACAGCCCGCGGGCCGATCGTCTTCAGGTGCGAGGCTTCTTCGAGGAGGCTCTTGCCAAATTTCCCGAACAATCGGTCACGGGGCCGTTGCGGGCGCAGATGAACGCCAAGTACGTTCAGGCGCAAGAGGAAGGGCGCCTGTGACCGAGCTCATACACGTCGCGCCTCTGGCAGCCCTCCTCGACTCGCAGGGCGTACGGGTTGATATCGGCGAACACAGGGTGGCGATGTTCCGCGTCGGCGATGAGGTCTATGCCATTGGCGACCGATGCAGCCATGCTGAAGCGTCGCTATCGGACGGAGAGCTTTTCGATTTCGACGTCGAGTGCCCTCGCCACGGATCTGAGTTCGACATCCGTACCGGCAAGCCGGCATCCTTCCCTGCGACCCGGCCGGTGCCCGTATACGCCGTCTCGGTTATCGACGACGAGGTATATGTCCAAGTAGGTGATGAGTCGTGAGGGCCGCTCTCAAGACCCGCGACCTGAAGGCTCGTCTCGGTGATCTCGAGATCCTCAAGGGCGTCGACCTCGAGGTTCCCTTTGGCGAGGTCCACGCACTGATGGGGCCCAACGGCTCGGGCAAGTCCACGCTGTGTCACGTGCTGACCGGCAAGGAGGACTACATAGTCGAGGGGTCCGCCATGGTCGACGGAATGGAGCTTCTCGGATTACCCGTCGACGCGAGGGCCCGTGCTGGGCTATTCCAGGCGTTCCAGTACCCCGTTGAGATCCCCGGGGTCAAACTGAACGAGCTCATCGCTGAGATGGAAGGCGTTGATCACGGCGGTGCCAGTTCCGTGGAATTCGCAACGATCGTCGAGCAGGCCGGATCCCGGCTCGGGATCGACCGATTTCTCGATCGTGATGTGAACGTCGGCCTATCAGGAGGCGAGAAGAAACGGTCCGAGATGTTTCAGTTGTCGGCGGCCGGCCCCAAAATGGCGGTGCTCGACGAGATCGACTCAGGCCTTGATATCGATGCCGTCCGAGAGGTCGCAGAGCTGGTCGAATCGCTGCGCAGCCCGGGCCTTGGCGTTTTGATCATTACCCACTACAGCAGGATCCTGAGGTACATGAGCCCCGACGCGGTGCATGTTCTTGTTGGCGGTCGAATCGTCCGATCCGGAGGAAGCGAGATCGCCGAAGAACTCGAAGCCGGCGGCTACGACGAGTGGCGGGTGCCGCCGATTGAGGATGACAGCACCGATCTGCTGGCCGGCCTTTAGACCTCGCCGTCGTCCGCGTTGCGGTTGTGCTGGAGTAACGGCGAGCGGGTGAGGGTAGGCTCGCGGGCAACCCTTCTATGCACGATTTCAGGAGTAGCGATGCGTATTGAACGCGACTCGATGGGCAAGGTCGAGGTACCCGACGATGCCTACTACGGAGCATCGACACAACGTGCTGTCGACAACTTTCCCATCTCCGATTTGCGCTTCGGGCGACGGTTCATCTGGGCGCTGGGGCTCATCAAAGGGTCGGCAGCGCGAGTGTCAAGCGCCGCGGGCCACATCGATGCGGAGATGGGAGCTGCCATTGCTCTCGCAGCCGACGAAGTGCGCGACGGGATGCACGACTCAGAGTTCGTCCTCGACATCTTCCAGACAGGTTCGGGAACTTCGACCAACACGAATGCCAACGAGGTAATTGCGAACCGGGCCGGAGAGTTGCTCGGCGGCCCGATGCACTCCGCGACCGTCCATCCCAACGATCAGGTGAATTTCGGTCAGTCGTCCAATGACGTGATTCCGACGGCCATTCACGTGGCGGCGGCAGCTTCCCTACGCGAGGATTTGGTTCCCGCGCTCACCGAATTGTCCGAAGCGTTGGCTCGTAAGTCCGAGGAATTCTCGGACATCGTGAAGTCTGGCCGTACCCATCTCATGGACGCCACGCCCGTCACCCTGGGCCAGGAATTCGGCGGCTACGCCACACAGGTGGCGCGGGCGAGCGATCGGCTCTCACAGATCCTGCCGGAACTCGACGAACTGGCCTTAGGGGGCACGGCCGTGGGCACCGGCCTCAACGCTCCGGACGGTTTCGCCGCCGGGGTCATCGCCGATATGGCCGACGCCACGGGTTACCCGTTCCGTGAGGCCTCCGACCATTTCGAGGCGCAGTCGGGAAAGGACGCTGCGGTGAGCGCGTCGGGGGCGCTGAAGACCGCCGCGGTTTCTTTGTTCAAGGTCGCCAACGACCTGCGCTGGCTGTCGTCGGGACCGCGGACCGGTATCGCCGAGATTCGGCTGCCGTCGCTCCAGCCCGGATCGTCGATCATGCCCGGCAAGGTGAACCCTGTCATGTCTGAGATGGTGATGCAGGTGGCTGCCCAAGTCATCGGAAACGATGCGGCCATCACGTGGGGCGGTGCAAACGGCAATTTCGAGTTGAACGTGATGATGCCTCTCATCGCGCATAATCTGCTCGAATCCATTGCGCTGTTGTCGACAGCCGCCACCGCGTTTCGTGAGAAGTGCGTCGACGGTATTGAGGCCGATGCAGAGCGTTCCCGCAGCCTCGTCGAGCGCAACATCATTGTGGTGACGGCGCTGAATCCCCACATCGGGTACGACAAAGGCGCTCTTGCCGCCAAAGAGGCATTCGCCACCGGTCGCAACGTCGGCGACGTGGTGGTCGAAAAGGGATGGCTGACCGAAAGCCAGGTGGCAGAACTGCTCGATATCAAGCGCCTTACCGAAGGCGGCATCGTCGAATAGGCGACTCGTCACCGCTCTCTAGGGTGACTCCGTGGCCACGTCGAAAACCGAAAGCCTGACTGGCGCCCTCGCGTTCCTGGCTGCTGTACGGCTCGTGGTCAACACGGCCCAACGTTTCGTTTACCCCTTTCTCCCGGCCATCAGCCGCGGGCTTGGAGTGTCCCTAGATACGGCAGGGGTCTTGGTGTCGGCCCGATGGGGCGCAGGCTTGGCTACACCGCTGCTCGTCGCTGCCCTGGGACGAGCGCAGGCGCGGAGGTGGCTCATGGGGTTCGGGCTTGCCGTGTTTGCCGTGGGTGCCGCTGTCACGGCGGCATCGACCGTCTTCGTAGGCGCCCTCGTTGGATTCGTGCTGATGGGGTTGTCGAAGCCCGTTTTCGACATCTCCGTACAGTCGTATCTGTCCGACCGCGTGCCCTACTCGTTGCGGGCCCGTTACCTGGCCCTCATGGAGCTCACCTGGGCCGGCGGCCTTCTCGTCGGAGCACCGCTGGCCGGCTTCCTAATCGACCGGGCGGGTTGGAGAGCGCCGTTCTGGGTGATCACTGGCTTGGTGGCTGTCGCTCTGGTTCTCCAGGTGAGAATTCTCGAGGCGGTCGCCGCCGGGCCGGCGGCAACGTCGGCTCCGATGCGTTGGGATCGATCCGCGTTGGGGCTGCTGGCGGTCATTGCGTTGTTCAGCTCTGCTACTGAGATCGTGTTCGTGGCGTTCGGTGCTTGGCTCGAGAGCGAGTTCGCGCTAACCCTTGTTGCGTTGGGTGGGACGGCCGTGCTCGTCGGCATCGTCGAATTGTCGGCGGAAGGCTCGGCAGCCGCATTCACCGATCGCATCGGTAAGCGCAACTCGGTCGGTGTGGGAGTTCTGACCGCTGCTATCGGATTCGGCCTGCTGGCCGTTTTCGACGACCACTACGTGCTCGGGATGGCCTGCATGCTTGTCGGCTTCGCCGGATTCGAGTTTTCGATCGTGTCGTCGATACCGCTGGCGACCGGTGTTCATCCCACCGACCGTGTGAAGTACTTGTCGTGGATCGTTGTTGCGATGTCGGTCGGCCGCGGGCTGGGAGCGCTCGCCGCGGCACCGGTGTTCACTGCCGCTGGAATGAGTATGAATGCAGTGGTTGCCGCATTTGCCAACATTGTCGCCTTCGTCATACTTGTTGCATGGGTAAGGGAATCGGCAGAGCACCGTGCAGCGAGTGGCCACACGGCCGGTGAGGACGGGTGCTGATATGGCGGCCGGCGATACGGCGCCGGGGATGCTGTTTACCGATCAATAACAGCTGACGATGGCACAGTTGTATTTTCGCGAAGGATTTCACGAGCGCCGTGCCCGGTTCGATTACTTCTACCGGAGTAACCCGGATTACGGCGACCATCAGGCCGGGTATGGCGTGTTTGCGGGTGTTGGCCCGCTCCTCGACGGCGTTCAACGGCTCCGATATCGACGATCTCAGATCCCAATCCGATGGTGGTGGAACACCTCGGTTCGGCGACGACTTGTTGTCATGGTTGGAGGCCGAAGGCCGGTTCACGGGAACCGAGATGAGGGGGCTTGCCGAGGGCAGGGTGCTGCATCCACATGTCCCGGCGCTAACCGTCGAAGGGCCGCTCGCGGTGCTCCAGTTTCTCGAGACGCCCTTGCTCAACCACCTCAACTATCCGACGCTGATCGCGACCAAGGCTGCGCGTGTCCGGCACGCGGCGCAGGGCCGACCGGTCCTCGAGTTCGGGACGCGACGGGGTCCGGCATCGGGTGCCAGCGCCGGGGTGCGCGCCGCCCTGATCGGCGGCGCCGACTTCACGTCCAACGTGGCCGTGTCCCATGCTCTTGGGCTCGACCCGAAGGGGACACACGCCCATTCGATGATCTAGGCCTTCGTAGCGGCGGGTGGCAGCGAGCTCGACGCTTTTCGTGCATACGGTCGTACGTATCCCGACAATTGCCTGCTGCTGGTCGACACGATCGATACGCTGAACAGTGGATTGCCTCATGCCATCGAGGTGTTTCGAGAACTGGAGGCCGCCGGGCACGATCCCGTTGGCATCAGGCTCGACTCGGGCGATCTCGCCCGCCTCGCGGTCCGAGCGCCGGCTGCTCTCGACCGGGCCGGCTTCGGCTCTACAACCATCGTGCTTTCGTCCGACCTCGACGAGCTTGAACTTGTACGTATACGCGGTCGAATCGAGGCCGAATCTGCCGCAATCGGCATCGCCCCCGGCAACGTGTTGGAGCGTCTTGTCTACGGCGTAGGTACGAGGCTCATCACATCGCATGGTGCTCCGGCTCTGGGAGGAGTGTTCAAGCTGGCTGCCCTCGAGGCTGACGGGCAGTGGAGGCCGGCCTTCAAAAGGTCGGACACGCCGGCGAAAACGCCTCTCCCGGGGATGAAGGAGGCATGGCGTATCTACGACGCGGACGGGTTTGCCAAGGCGGACGTTATCGGCCAAACCGGAGAAGCCCCTGTGGCAGCAGAACCGTTCGATGGGGGCGCGGTGGACCCGGCCGCTGCCAACAAGCTGCTGTCAGCGCATCAGGTCTCCGCTGTGGAGCCCTTACACGAGGATCTCTTTAGAGAGCGCAAGCCGACGGCTGTGCCGGCGACGCTGGAGGATTTGCGGCGCCGACGGGCCGACGACGTTGCGCGACTTCCGGAGGCCGTCCAGAAACTGACTGACCCGAAAACCTACGACGTTCTGCTGACGGAAGGTCTCGGCCGGCTGCGCGCTTCGCTTCTCGATTCGGCCGACGGTGAGATGAGCCCCTAGGCGATCGATACCCCTGCGCCGGTCATGTCGGCTATGCCCCGGGCGCCGTCGCCCGGTTCGATGTTCACGGCGCGAATCCCATCGGCGAGGACCGTTGTCCGAAGTCCGTTGCCTGCACTGTCGATCGCGGTTTCCTTCACGCAATAGTCCGTGGCCAGCCCGACAATCACGATGGTTGTGGTGCCGCGCTCGGCGAGGATCGGACTCAATTCGGTGTCTTCTTCGCCGGTCTCCGGGTGGCGCACGCTGAAGGCTGAGTACCCATCCTCACCGCTGACGCCTTTTCGAACGACCGGTCCCGTCACAGCCAGGGCGGGGAAGAAGTCCGCTCCCCACGTGTCGGCGACGCATGCTCGTTGATGTAGCCAATTGCCTCATTGCCGCCGGCCACGTACAGGGAACCGGAGGGATCGACGAAGTCGTTCTGCACGTCGACGACTACTAGCGCGGTTTCACGGTCGGGCTTCATTGCCCCGGGTCAGTCCATTGAGAAGGGCGGGTACTCGTCCGTCAGGCTATACAGCCATGCAGTCGCGCGAGCTTGCCACCGCAAGACGCCCACCAAGAACTCGTGAATCCCGAGCGGCAGCTCGCCCGTGAACGCAATCGCCCAGTATCCGATCCATGCGGCGATCGTCGCTGCGATCTGGAGAAAAGCGACGACGATGAGGTGCGGCAGCAGGACGAGGGCCTTCAAGAAGAAAATGATCCCCAGAGCGGCGAGCAGCCGGTTTCGGTCCTCCGAATCCGTGTCGATCCGCGTCTGGGATCCAGACGATCCGTCGTCGAACCCGAACTCCGGATACTCGTCATACGTGGAAACGATCCAAGCGACTGAGCGCGTGTACCAACGCATGGAGCCCGAGAGGAAGCTGGAGATTCCCTCGGGCTGGCGGCCTGTGAAAAGAATGGCCCAGTATCCGATCCACGCCGCGACCGCTGCAATGAGGTTGACGACCCAGAGGGCAATGAGATGCGGGATCAGCAAGATTGATTTCAAGAAGATGATGCCCAACACGGCGTAGCCGCGGCTCCTCGTGCCGTCGCGGTATTCGACTTGGACGTCGATCGGATACGCCATTGCTACCTCCTGAGTAGTTCTCGAAATCAGCCTACAGAGTCGGCGGTCGCCTTGCTGGCTGTTTAAGGAAGCTGTTCCACGGCGTCTTCGAGCGTTACCCACGGAAGGTCGGCGCACTTGATCCGTACCGGAAATTTCTTGACACCGCGCAACGATTCGAGGTCGCCGAGTACGGAGCCTGGGCGGTCAGGATCCACGGGGTCATCGCCTTCTTCGATGGACATCATGATCTTGAAGTTGCGGGCAAGCACCTTGATTTCGGGCAGAGATTTACCAACGATGGCGTCGGCCATCATCGACCCCGAAGCTTGCGATATCGAACACCCCTGGCCCTGGATCGCGGCGTCGACGATCTCACCGTCGACTACGGCGATGTCAATCGAGAACTCGTCCCCGCACGAAGGATTCTGGCCTTCGGCGTGAATGTGGTCCCCGTCCAACGAACCTCGTCGGCGCGGGTTGCGGTAGTGGTCGAGAATGATCTCGCGGTACAGCTCTTCTATTGCCATGCAAGGACTCCCGGCAGTTCGTGCGCGAGCTTAGGCGAGGCCGAAAAGCTCCCGGGCGCGCAGCAGCCCTGCCACTAGGACTTCTACATCGTCCGGTGTGTTGTACACATAAAATGACGCTCGTGCCGTTGCCGGCACATGGAGATACCGCATGAGCGGCTTGGCGCAGTGGTGGCCAGCGCGAACAGCGACGCCAACCTCCTCGTCGTGGATGGTGGCGAGGTCGTGGGCATGGATGTCGGCGAGCTGAAAGCTGACGGCCCCGCCCCGTTTCGCCGGATCGCTGGGACCGTATACGACGACGTCGGGAACATCGGCCAAACGCTCGAGAGCGTACGCCGTGATCTCGGCTTCGTGCGTTCTCACGTCATCCATACCGAGTTGTTGCAGGTAGTCGACCGCGGCACCGAAACCTATCGCTTGTGCAATCGGAGGCGTTCCTGCTTCGAACTTCTGGGGCACGGGCGCCCAGCGCGATTCGTAGAGCTGCACGTCGGAGATCATCTCCCCGCCGCCCTCGGCCGGATCCATCTCCTCGAGCAGCTCGCTGCGGCCCCACATCGCCCCTATACCCGTGGGCCCGAGCATCTTGTGGGAGCTGAACACGAGGAAGTCGGCACCAAGTTGCCCGACGTCGACGGGCGATTGAGGCACGAGCTGCGCTCCGTCCACCACCACGATCGCACCCACGGCATGGGCCGCCTCAGCCAGCGCTGCCACGGGTCCAACCGTTCCCGTCACGTTGGACATACCGGTCACAGAAACGATCTTTACGGATTCGTCGAGCTTGTCTTCGAGTTGTGTGATGTCGATCTCGAAGTCGTCATCGATATCCAGATACACCAACTCGGCCCCCGTCAGCTGGGCGACTAGCTGCCATGGAACGATGTTGGAATGGTGTTCGAGGATCGTCAGCAGGATGCGATCGCCGGCCTTGAGACGGCGCAGCGCCCATCCGATCGCGATGTGGTTGATTCCGGTAGTCGTACCCCGTGTGAACGCCACCTCGGCCGCGGGTGCTCCGATCAGGCCGGCCACCTTTGAGCGCGCTGCTTCGTAGGCGGTCGTGGCCTCATCGGCGAGTCGGTATGCGCCCCGGTGGACATTGGCATTGAGTGTTCGGTAGTAATCGGACACCGCGTCGATGACGGCCGTCGGCTTTTGTGTGGTGGACGCCGAGTCGACGTAGATGAGGGGCTTTCCGTTGACTTCACGGTCCAGGATCGGAAAGTCTTTTCGAATCGTGGCGGCGTCGAACATCAGTCGCTCGTTGCCCCCACCGGGCGGTACGGGTCGTAACCGGTGTTCTCGATCTCGTCGGCGAGTTCGGGGCCGCCGGTGGCTACGAACTGCCCGTCGAAGAGAACGTGGACGATGTGCGGTGTTACATACTCGAGCATCCGTTGATAGTGGGTGATGATCAAAAAGCCTCGAACGTCGTCAGCGAGACGCATGACGCCATCGGCAACCGTCCGCAGTGCATCGATGTCAAGCCCTGAATCGGTTTCGTCGAGCACGGCAAGGTCTGGCTCGAGGACTGCCATTTGCAGCACCTCGTTGCGTTTACGTTCACCACCCGAGAAACCCTCGTTCAGGTAACGATCGGCGAAGGAAGGGTCCATGTCGAGCTCTCGCATTACGTCCATGACCTTGAGCCGCAGTTCGAGGACGGTGTAGTCGACTCCGGACTTGTTGGACAGCGCCGTCCGTAGAAAGTTGACAACCGATACGCCCGGTATCTCCTCCGGATACTGAAAACCGAGGAACAGCCCGGCGCGGCCCCTCTTGTCAGGCGTCATCGCCGTGATGTCTTCACCCTTGAAGTGAATTGAGCCACGGGTCACCTTGTAGCCGGGATGGCCGAGAAGCACGTTGGCCAAGGTCGACTTTCCCGATCCGTTTGGCCCCATAACAGCATGGATCTGACCACGCTCGATCTTGAGGTTTATGCCCTTCAGGATCTGCGTAGTGCCGGCCGAAACGTAGAGATCCTCGATGAGGAGAAGCGGTGCCGCCATGACCCACCGAGCCTAGTGTGTCCTCTAAGCACTAGCCAGATAGTAGTAATACACCCGATCGTTCAATAGGGCCGTCGGCTACTCGCCAGCGGTAGTCATCAAGACAGAAGACGCCGAACGGTGGAAACTTCGTCGAGGTCGATCTCGTCGAGCGGCGCATACACGTTGATGTAGAAGCGTGAGACTCCAGCCTTCTCGAATACCGCCAGCTGAGTAGCTGCCTGGTCCGAGGTCCCGTGGGGAACAGCCTGTGCTTCGAGTATCGCCTCGAGCTCCGTTTCGCTGAGTTCGCGCGACGACGCCCGATTGCGCAGGCGCTCCCGATATTCCTGCCGGTCTGCGCCGATGATGGGGGATCCTGCCAGGCTGAGCTTGATCGCATCCGGATCCCGGCCCGCCTCCGTTGCCGACCGGCGCATCACGTCACGCCGTGCCGCGAACTCCTCGACGGGGCGGGTAAACATGTTGAACTCGTCGGCATACAACCCGGCCAGACGCGGAGATCTTCGTGGCCCACTGCCGCCCACGATCAGCGGAAGATCGCCCGTAGGCAGCGGCAGAATGGGCAAGTCGGCCATGCGGTAATACTCGCCTGAGAACCCTCCTTCCGCCCGCCCCAGAGCGGCTCGCAGGTACGCCAGGGTCTCGGTGAGGCGGTCGAAGCGTTCGCCCCACTCAGGAAAGTGGTACCCGAAGACCTCGTGTTCGGATTCCATCCATCCTGTCCCAACCCCAAACTCGAAGCGACCGTCCGACAACTCATCGATGGTGGCCGCGGTCTTGGCGAGGGTGGCCGGGTGGCGAAATGACGCCGGTGAGACCAGAACGTTTAGCCGAATGGTCGACGTGTCGCGGCCGAGCGCAGCGAGCGTTGTGAGGGCATCGGTGGCGTGAGCCGAACGGTCGCCGTCCATGTAGTGATCAGAGCGTGAGAACGCGGCGAATCCCTCGCGCTCGGCCCACAGAGCCAGCCTCAGCAGTTGCTCGTAGCTTCCACCGGTCTGAGGTTCGGTCATGAAGGCGAATTCCACTGACTTATCCCTCCGCGAAGACGTCCAGTTGGGCGAGGCTAGCGATGTGCAGTCAGCGGTTGTCGCTCACAGGAACGGACATGGAGCGCAACTGGAAGAAGTACGGAGTTGAGCACAGCACCCCGTTACTCTTAGTCAGGTGGTTGAGGCGATCGTTGCGGTTGTTGGACTGATCCTGCTGGTGGCCGTTGGTCTCGCCCTTTCCTGGCAAGCCCGCCGGCGGGTGTCCGATCGGTCCATCGTGTATAGCGTTGAGGATTCGATCGAGTTCGTGCTCGCCGGACTTGATGACTCGTCGGCATCCGTGCTCAAGCGTTCGGATCTGCGCAGGCTGCTCGAATGGAGCGTGCGGTATCTCCAGGAAGAGGGCAAGCAAGCGGCGACGTCTCCTCCGCTCGTCGCCGGCGGCCTCGAGTCCGCGGAGTACATCCAGACAAAACTGATGTCACTTGGGTTCGCCTACGACGCGGCCCTGGTAGTCGAGGTCCTAGCGCTGCAAACCGAATACCTAAGCTCGCTCGGCGCGATAGGCGCTGAGGTGTCCGATCAGTAAGGGGCCGACACCGCCTCCGGCGAACCGGCCACCGGTGTCCGGTAGCTTCTCCCACCGGCAACGATTTGACGGATTGGCGAGAGCTGCATGAGCGACCAACATCAGACCTGGCAAGACGCCTACGACGCCGGGTAGCTGCGTAAAGACGAGTTCAAGACCTTGTCGTTCGACGATATCTCGCCTCTCGGCGTTCCCGACGGCGACGTGCCGGAACGCATCTCTTATCCGGGTCAGTTCCCCTACACGAGGGGTATCCATGCAACGGGCTATCGAGGTCGTTCGTGGACGCAACGCCAGTTCGCGGGTTTTGCCAGCGTCGCCGATACCAACGAGCGCTTTCACTACCTGCTGGCGGCAGGTCAGGGAGGCCTGTCTGTCGCGTTCGACATGCCCACCCTGATGGGGCTCGACGCCGACGATGACAAGTCCCTAGGTGAGGTTGGCCACTGCGGCGTAGCCGTGAGCTCATCGGAGGATATGGGAGATCTCTTCGCCGGTATCTCGTTGGGGGACGTCTCCGTTTCCATGACGATCAACGGACCCGCCGAGGTGCTCTTCGCCTTTCTGCTGGTCGCGGCCGAAGAGCAGGGTGTTGATTGGTCATTGCTCGAGGGAACGCTGCAAAACGACATTCTGAAGGAATACATCGCCCAGAAGGAGTGGATATTCCCCCCGGAGCCCCACATGCGGCTCATCGTGGACATGATCGAGTTCTGTATGGAGCACGTACCCGAATGGAACACGATTTCGATATCCGGCTATCACATAAGAGAGGCCGGCGCTACGGCGGTCGAGGAACTCGCCTTCACGCTCGCCGATGGCTTTGCTTACGTCGAAGCTGGACAGCGCCGCGGTCTCGATGTAGATGACTTCGCTCCTCGGCTGTCGTTCTTCTTTGACGCCCACATCGACTTCTTCGAGGAGATCGCCAAATATCGCGCGGCGCGCCGAATCTGGGCACGCTGGATGCGCGATCGTTACGGAGCTCAGAACGAGAGATCCTTGAAGCTGCGCTTCCATACGCAAACGGCGGGCGTTTCCTTGACAGCGCAACAACCCGAGAACAACGTCGTGCGCACCGCAATCGAGGCCCTAGCCGCAGTCCTCGGGGGTACGCAGAGCCTTCACACCAACGCTCTGGACGAGGTATACGCCCTGCCCACTGCGAAGAACGCCGAGATCGCGCTTCGTACCCAGCAAATCATCAACGAGGAGACCGGCGTGGCTGACACGATCGATCCTCTTGGCGGGTCCTGGTTCGTCGAGGGGCTCACGGATCGGATGGAACAGCAGGCCGAGGAGCTGTTCTCTCGGATCGACGCGATGGGCTCGGGATCGATGCTCGACGGCGTGCTCAACGGCATTTCGGAGGGCTGGTTCCAGAGTGCGCTCTCCGACTCAGCGTACGAGTTCGAGAAGGCCGTCTCATCTGGTGATCGTGTGATCGTCGGTGTCAACAAGCACGTCAATCCCGACGAGCGTCCCCTCGAGATCCTGCGGGTTCCGGCTGAGGTGGAGTCGGGGATGCGACGCAAGCTGGCCGATTTGCGGCGAGACCGCGATGAGGAGGCCGCCACTTCCGCTCTCAAGGCTGTCACCGAGGCTGCGAAAGGCGACGCCAACCTGATGCCGTTGCTCATCGATGCAGCGCGCGCCAAGGCCACCCTCGGCGAGATCGTTCAGTCGCTTCAAGAAGTATTTGGCGGGTATCGGGAGTGTTCGGTTGTCTGAGCGCGCGAATCTGCGGTCGAGGGTTGCGCGGGTGGTATTGCGCGGCCATTTGCTGCTGA
>Ga0114996_10006816_pt1 | contig 13061 bp, 12 predicted proteins | sample ArcticOcean_MG_C_4_FD_87039 | JGI IMG/M metagenome (GOLD analysis project Ga0114996, IMG submission 87039) | Marine microbial communities from western Arctic Ocean - ArcticOcean_MG_CB4_134 | ecosystem: Environmental > Aquatic > Marine > Oceanic | place: Arctic Ocean: Canada Basin | collected... | reverse complement strand
GCCTTCCATGCGCCGCGTAATGTCCTTTTTGATTTCCGCTATATCGGTGCTCACGGTATATCTTCCCTTCCCGGGTGGCTGGAAACGGAGCGGTCAGTGAATGACCGTAAATGTGCCCCCGCCAAAAACGACATCGGCCAATCCACCGGGGTTGTGAATTGAAAACACAAGGATTGGTACCTTGTTTTCACGCGCCAGCGCAATGGCCGAGGTATCCATAACCTTGAGATTTCTGCTCAGCACATCCTGGTAGCTTAGTTCCTCAAAACGTTTGGCCTCATCCGTTTTATTCGGGTCCGCATCATAAACCCCGTCAACCTGGGTTCCCTTCAAAAGGGCGTCGCAGTTCATTTCGACGGAGCGCAGGGCGGCGGCGGTGTCGGTGGTGAAAAACGGATTACCGGTGCCGCCGGCAAAAATCACCACTCGGCCTTTTTTCAAATGGCGAACGGCGCGGCGGCGGATATAGGCCTCGCAAACCGTGGCCATGGGAATCGCTGATTGTACGCGGGTCGCAACGCCTACGCTTTCCAGCACGCTTTGCACGGCCAAGGCGTTCATCACGGTCGCCAACATGCCCATATAATCGGCGCTGGTGCGCTCGATACCCTTGGCGGCTTCGGAAACACCGCGAAATATATTGCCGGCGCCGATGACCAGACAGATTTGCACGCCTTTTTCGTGGACGTCCTTGATTTCGTAGCAGATCCGCTCGACGGTTTCCGGGTCGATACCGTAATCCAGATCGCCCATCAGGCCTTCCCCGGACAACTTGAGAAGAATTCGCCGGTATTTCGGCTTGGGCGGCATGGCGGTGTTCCGATCAAAAACTGTGGCCGCATTCTACACCATCGGCGGCCCTTGAATAGATCGCTTGGCGAATTTAGTTGCCGGCGACGGCGGCGACTTCGGCGGCGAAGTCTTCTTCTTTCTTTTCAATCCCTTCACCCAGGACGAAGAGTTGAAAATCGGCCACGGATATAGATTTTTCGGCGTCTTTGGCGGCGGATTCAAGGACACTCGCGATCTTGGTTTCACCGTCCACGACGAAGGTTTGGTCCAACAGGCAGACGTCTTCGTAGAATTTGCGCATGCGGCCTTCGAGCATCTTCTCGATGATGTCTTCGGGTTTGCCGGATTCGCGGGCCTGTTCGGCCAGGAAGTTACGTTCTTTTTCGACTTCCGCCGGGTCCAGGGTGTCCCGAGACACGGATAACGGCTTGGTCGCGGCCACGTGCATGGCGATTTGTTTGCCCAAGCCGGCCAGCACTTCGCCATCGGCTTCGGATTCGATGGCTACAAGAACGCCAATTTCACCCAGTGACGGCGTCAGGGTGTTATGCATGTATGAGCCGATGGCGCCATTATCGGTGCTGAGAACGCTGACACGGCGAAGGGACAAGTTTTCGCCGATCGTGGCGATTTGATAAGTCAATTCCTCTTCCACCGTGCGGTCCGTGCCGGGATAGGCTTGAGATTTCAGGGCATCGAGGTCGCCACCCGATTGCAGGGCAAGGGTGGCCGTGGTGCTTACGAATTCCTGAAAGGCTTCGTTGCGGGCAACGAAATCGGTTTCCGCGTTGACCTCGACCAAAGCGCCGGTGTTACCCTCAATGGCTATACCGATAAGTCCTTCCGAGGCCACACGGCCTGATTTTTTCGCCGCCGCCGACAAGCCCTTGGTGCGCAACCAGTCCACGGCAGCGTCGAGATCGCTGTCGCTTTCGACAAGCGCCTTTTTGCAGTCCATCATGCCCGCGCTGGTTTTCTCGCGCAGTTCCTTAACCATGGCGGCGGTGATTTCAACCATCTTAAACCTCTTTATTAATATTTGTGTAAAGCAACTAGAAATTGCTTAAAAATATACTCTTAATATTTTCATAAAAGCAGGTCAAGCGTCTGTTTTTTCTGTTTCAGCGGCGTCGTCGGATTTGGCTTTGTCCTTGGCGGGTTCTTTTTCGTCCTTGGCCTTTTTTTCGACGGCTTTTTTGTCCGGCTTATCGTCGGGTTTTTTATCGGCCTTATTCGCCGCGGGTTTGGCGGCCTTCTTTTCCGTCTTGGGAGCCGGTTTGTCGGCTTTGGTTTTTTCTTTAGCCGTCTCCTCGGGCAGGGACTCCACCGGACCATCGGCGGAAGCGCCAACATCACCGCCGGTCGTGGTAACTTCCTGCTGAATACCGTCCAATACCGAACCAACCATCAGGTCGCAATACAGGTTAATGGCGCGGATGGCGTCATCATTGCCCGGCACCGGATAGGTAATGCCGTCGGGCTTGCTGTTGGAATCGATAACGCCGACCACCGGAATATTAAGTTTGTTGGCTTCGGCCACAGCGATAGCTTCCTTGTTGGTATCGATAACGACCAAAATGTCCGGTAATCCGCCCATTTCCTTGATACCGCCCAGCGCGCGTTCCAGCTTGTTCTGCTCGCGTGTCAGTCCCAAAAGTTCCTTTTTCGTAAGACCGACGGTTTCCCCGGACAACTGATCATCCAGGTCGCGCAAGCGCTTTATGGAATTTGAAATCGTCTTCCAGTTGGTCATCATGCCGCCGAGCCAGCGGTGGTTAACGTAATACTGGCCGCAGCGCTTGGCGGCGTCGGATACACGGCTGGACGCCTGGCGCTTGGTGCCGACGAATAGCACACGGCCGCCGGCGGCAACGACGTCTTTAACCGCGACCATGGCCTGATGCAGCATCGGCACGGTCTGTTGCAGGTCGATGATGTGGATGTTGTTGCGGACCCCGAACAAGTAGGGGGACATTTTCGGGTTCCAGCGACGTGTGCTGTGTCCGAAATGTACGCCGGCTTCCAATAGCTGACGCATAGTAAAGGCGGGTAACGCCATAATATTATATCCTTCTCCGGTTATACCTCCGCGGGCGTGGTCCTGCTGATTAACAGAACACCGGAACGGCGAGATGGCGATTTTGCGCCACACACCGAAAAACCCGCGTGTGAAATCGAGCGTTTTTTAGACCGTGGGGAAAGGGAAGGCAAGGCTGAAAAGATTGGAGGGTCTATATTTCCCGGGTTTCGACGATACCGGGTATGGCGCGCACGGCGTTGATCATTTCTGGCGTCAACGAATAGCTGCCCTTTAGCTCGAGTTCCACTTCAGAGCCTTCCTCAAGGCGGGAAATCACCAACACTTGGCCCCTGCCCTGGCTGCCGTCGGCGAGGATGTCGCGCAGCGCCCTGAGCGGCTTTTCGGTTTCGACCACGACGGCTAGGCCGGGAACAGCGGAATCAGCAGCTTTTTCAAGAAGTTGCAGGCCATTGACGGAAAACCGGCCCTCCTCGGCATCGTACTGGGCGTGGATGTAGAACGAATTACCGGCCTCAAGAATGTCGCGTTTGTCCGACAGAATTTTAGAGAAACAGATGGCCTCGAATACCCCGGACGTGTCGGTAAAGCTCAGGAACGCATACCGGTTGCCTTTTTTGGAGGTGCGTTCGCTGATGCCCTGCAATGTGCCGGCCATGCGTTTGGCCCCGGTTTTCCCTGCCTGTGTGATGTTGGCCTGAGTCTTGGCCTTGAGACGTTTCATGGCGGTACCGTAATCGTCCAGCGGATGGCCGGACAGGTACAATCCGGTGGCGTCGAATTCCTCGTCCAGCCGGTCCATCTTAGTCCAGTCCGAAATTTCCGGAAGACTTGGTGTGTCAACGGGGGCGCCCTCTGCGTCGCTTCCGAACAGGCCAATCTGGCCGCTGTCGCGCTCACGGTGGGCGATGGAGGCCAACTTCAGCAGCATCTCAATAGCGCCATGGGCCTGTCTGCGGTTGGGGCACAGGCTGTCGAAGGCGCCCGCGCGGGCCAGGTTTTCCATCTGGCGTTTGTTGACGACGTGCGGGTCTAGGCGCCCGGCGAAATCGAACAAATCCTTAAACGGGCCGTTTTCAGAGCGTTCCTGCACGACCTTTTCCATGGCCGCCTCGCCGACGTTTTTAATGGCGCCGAGCGCGTACCGAATAACGCCGCCGCTCTGCCCGTTTGCGCCCCGCTCAACCGTAAATACGGCGCCCGAGGCGTTTATATCGGGGCCCCGAACCTTGACCCCCATAGACTGTAGTTCCTGGTTAAAGACGCTTAATTTGTCGGTGTTGCCCAAATCCAGCGTCATCGAAACAGCCATGAATTCAACCGGGTAATTGGCTTTCATATAGGCCGTTTGATAGGCAACCAGGGCATAGGCGGCGGCGTGGGACTTATTGAACCCGTAACCGGCGAACTTGTTGACCAGTTTGAAAATAGTGCTGGCCTTTTCTTCCGGTACGCCCCTGGCAACGGCGCCGGAAATGAAAACCTGGCGCTGTTGCTCCATTTCGGATTTTATTTTCTTGCCCATGGCGCGGCGCAGAAGGTCGGCACCGCCGGGGGAATAACCGGACAATTCCTGGGCGATCTGCATGACCTGTTCCTGATAGATCATGATGCCGAAGGTTTCCTTGAGAATGCCTTCCAGCGTCGGATACAGATAATCGGGTTCTTCCTCGCCGTGTTTGCGCTTGATGTAGCTTGGGATGTTGTCCATGGGTCCCGGCCGGTAAAGTGCTACGACGGCGATGATGTCTTCGAAGGCGTCGGGACGAAGGCTTTTCAGCACTTGAACCATGCCCGACGATTCCAGCTGGAACACGCCGGTGGTGTCGCCCCGCGCAATCATCTCGAAGGTCGGCTTGTCGTCGAGGGGGATTTTGGAAATGTCGATGTCCTGGCCGGATTCCCTGATCAATTGTTCGGTTTTCGAGAGAACGGTCAGGGTTTTGAGGCCGAGGAAGTCGAATTTCACCAGCCCCGCGGCTTCCACATACTTCATGGAAAACCCTGATACAGGGATGTCCGAGCGCGGGTCGCGATAGAGCGGAATAAGCTCATCCAAAGGCCTGTCGCCGATGACGACGCCGGCGGCATGCGTCGAGGCGTGCCGGTACAGGCCTTCCAGCTTGAGGCCGATGCTGATCAGCTTGTCTACCTGGGGGTCATCCTTACGCATGGCGCGCAATTGCGGTTCCGCCACCAAGGCTTCGTCAAGGGTTGGCGGATTGGCCGGATTGGACGGCACCAGCTTGCAAATTTTATCGACATAGCCATAGGCCATTTCAAGAACCCGCCCGACATCGCGCAACACGGCCCGCGCTTGCAGCTTTCCGAAGGTGATGATCTGGGCGACGTGGTCGCGGCCGTATTTTTCCTGCACGTAGCGGATCACCTCATCGCGCCGATCCTGGCAGAAGTCGATATCGAAATCGGGCATGGACACCCGTTCCGGATTGAGGAAGCGCTCAAACAACAGGCCGAAGCGCAGCGGGTCTAGATCGGTGATGGTCAAAGACCAAGCGACCACCGAGCCGGCGCCTGAGCCGCGTCCCGGCCCGACGGGAATGCCTTGTTCTTTGGACCAGCGGATGAAGTCGGCGACGATCAGGAAATATCCGGGATAGCCCATGTCAGCGATGACTTTGAGTTCATAATCGAGCCGGCGGTGGTAGGGATCGGCGGCGTGCTCACGTTTCTCGTCGTTCATGTCCGTAGTGAAGACATCGGCCTCCAGGCGGACTTCCAATCCGGCGGCAGCCTGGGAACGTAGTTCATCTTCCTCGCTGCGGTTTTCGCCACAGTCGTAGGGCGGCAGAATGGGGTCTATGGATTCGACCATGAACACTGTGCGTTTGGCGATGACCATGGTGTTATCGACGGCTTCGGGCAGATCGGCGAAAAGCGCCCGCATCTCTATCGCCGGCTTAAACCCGTGATCGGGCGTGAGCCGGCGGCGGTCGGTTTCCGATAGATAGGTTCCTTCGGCGATACAGATCAGCGCGTCGTGGGCTTCGTGCATGGTGCCGTCGGTGAAAAAGCATTCATTGGTGGCGACGATGGGCAGGTCCAAATCGTAGGCCAGGTCCAAAAACAGGGGCTCGGTACGGCGTTCTTCCTCCAGGCCGTGGCGCATCAGTTCGACGTACAGGCGATTGGGGAATACCGTGTTGAATTTTTCCATCAAGTCGCGGGCCGCGTCTATCTGGCCGTTCAGTAACAGGTGGCCAACCGGGCCTGCCGGGCCACCAGTGAGGGCAATCAGGCCGTCTGAGTGACGGTCCAGGGCGGACACCGGCACTTGTGGGTCAACCGGCGGCTCGGCGGCGTCCGCTTCGCCCAGATAGCCGAGGCTGATGAGCTTCAATAGGTTGCGGTAGCCGGCGTCGTTCTGCGCCAGCAATATTATCGGGTCGGCATCGGGACCGGCCACGCTTCCCGACGATGTGCCTTGCTGTTCACTTGCCCTTTCCCTGGTGATCGACAATTGGCAGCCAATAATCGGCTGTACACCGGCCTTGGCCGCCGCGCCGGCGAATTCCAGCGCCCCGAACAAGTTGTTGGTGTCGGTGATGGCGGCAGCAGGCATCTTATTATCGACGCACAATTCCACCAGGGTCTTGACCGGAATGGCGCCTTCCGAAAGCGAATAGGCGCTGTGAACGCGCAAGTGAACAAAATCAGCATGGGCCATGGACAAGAAAACCATAACCGGCCGTAGAAGTCACCATATCTTGTGCTGAAGTACGTGGTTATCCACAACAAATTGCTTATTTGTGGATAAATAATAAAGGAGGCGATGCCCCCTACTCCACCAGATGGCCGTCTTCCAGGCGCACGATGCGGTCCATGCGCTGGGCCAGATCCGGGTTGTGGGTGGCGATGAGCGCCGTCAGCCCGGCGCCGCGGACCAGTTTTAGTAAGACCTCGAAAACATCCCCCGCCGTCGCCGGATCGAGGTTACCGGTCGGCTCGTCGGCCAGCAGAAGGCTTGGTGAGGCGGCTAGCGCCCGGGCGATGGCGACGCGTTGCTTTTCACCGCCAGACAGGCGGCCCGGACGATGGGTTTCGCGGTCTTCCAGGCCCATCCATCCGAGGATTTCGCGTGCCCTTTTTTTAGATTCTGCCCAGCCCAGCCCGCTAATTATGCCGGGAATAGCGACGTTTTCCAGGGCCGAAAATTCCGGCAGCAGGTGGTGGTTCTGATACACGAAGCCAAGGTGGTCGCGGCGCATAGCGGTGCGGGCGTCGTCGTTCATGCCGGTGCACGATTGGCCGACTACGGCGACGTCCCCGGCGTCGGGCGATTCCAACAGTCCGGCAATATGCAGCAGGGTAGATTTGCCGGACCCCGAAGGCCCGACCAGGGCGACGATTTCTCCCGCCCCCAGAACCAGATCGATACCGCGCAGCACTTCTAGGTCCTGACGCCCCTGCCGGAAGGTGCGTTTGACCCCTGTGAGGTCGAGAATTCTTTGCCTGTCATTCATAACGCAGCGCCTCGGCCGGATCGATTTTAGCCGCCCGCCAGGCCGGGTACAGTGTCGCCAGGAACGATAGCCCTAAGCCCATCAGCACCACGGCGACGACTTCGCCCGGATCGACCACCGCCGGCAATTGCGACAGGAAATAAATTTCCGCGGCGAACAGATCGGTACCGGTAAGTCCCTGAATCCACTGGCGGATTGACTCGATGTTTTTGGTGAACGCCAGCCCCAGCCCGAACCCGGCCAGTGTGCCTAGGGTACCGACAGAAGCACCGGCAATGAAAAAAATCCGCATGATGGTTCCGCGGGGAGCCCCCATGGTGCGCAGGATGGCGATGTCCCTGCCCTTGTCCTTGACCAGCATAATGAGGCTGGAAATGATATTGAAGGCGGCGACCAGGATGATCAGCGTCAAAATCAGGAACATGACGTTGCGTTCGACCTGTATGGCGTTGAAGAAGCTGGCGTTGACGCGCTGCCAGTCATGAATGCGCGCGCGTCCCTTCAACGCCTTGGAAACCTCGCGGCCGATGGCGACGGCGTCATCGGGATCATCGACGAAGACTTCCAGGTTGCTGATTGCGTTCGGGTGCTTGAAAAAGACCTGGGCGGCGGGCAGCGGCATGAAGATAAAGCTGGAATCGTATTCGTACATGCCGACCTGGAAGGTGGCGGCGACGGTGTATGCACGCATACGGGGCACGGTGCCGAACGCGGTGGCGTTGCCCTTGGGTGAAATCAGGGTGATTTTGTCGCCGATGCTGACACCCATTTTCCCGGCCAACCGCTGGCCGATGACGATCGAGGATTGCCCGCGGAAGGCGTCCAGCGAGCCGCTTTTGATGTTGTCTGAAATGATCTTGCGGCGTTTCAGGTCTTCGGCCCGGATGCCACGCACCGCCGCGCCCTGGGCTACGCCGCGCGCAGTGACCATGACTTGGCCCTCAATCAGGGGAATGACGGCGCGGACCCCATCGACCTTGGCGATGCGTTCGGCGATGGGATCGAAGTTGCGGATTTGACTGGTTTGCCCGTAAACGCTGAGATGACCGTTTATGCCGAGGATGCGGGTCAGCAGTTCCTGGCGGAAGCCATTCATCACCGCCATGACGATAATCAGCGTTGCCACGCCGAGCGCGATGCCGAGCAGGGAAAACCAGGCGATCACGGAAATGAAGCCTTCCTGCCTGCGCGCGCGCAGGTAGCGAAGCGCCATCATCCATTCAAAAAAGGAAAACAAGAGTGTCAGATGTCCTTTCGTCGTTTTGTTATATATCAGGGTCTACTCAGTCCGGAGCGGACCATCTCAATGCGTTTGTCCGGGGCGTCACCAATATGACCGGCGTTGAAGGGTGGCTCGGGCGCGTATTCGATGCCAAGTTGGATTGCCTTGGCCACTTCCTCGCCGGCGATCTCAGCGGCCAGGGTCAGCGCCATATCGATGCCCGACGATACCCCGGCTGCAGTTACGGCCTTGCCTTCATAGACCACCCGACGGTCAGTGGAAATGGCGCCGAAAGCGGCCAGATCCTTCATAGCACGTCAATGGGTTGTCTCCTTCGAACCCCTGCCCACCCAAAATCAACGCCCCCGAACACACTGACGTGGTCCAGGTCGTGGTTTCGTGTGCTTTGGCGACCCAGTCGGTGACGGCAGAGTCCTCGGCCAGAGCGTCGGCCCCGGGGCCCCCCGGTATGAGTAGAATGTCAGGCTCAGATACTTCGGCGAGAGCATAATCGGCAATCATGGCCAGACTTTGGCCACGGGTAGGGATCTCGCCCTTGGTCTTGCCGACCATTTTGATTCGCGCGCCGGGCAGCTTGCCCAGAACCTCGAATGGCCCAATGGCGTCAAGCGGAGTTATTCCGTCAAACAAAAGAAAGGCTATTTCCATGAATACGCCGCCGTCCCGCTCAGGCCGTTAATTGCGCCAGGGCCGCCTCGGCGCTTATTTCCTGGCGTTCGCCGGTCGCCCGGTTTTTCATTTCAACATACCCGCCGGCCACGCCCTTGGGCCCGATCACCACCTGCCACGGCAGGCCGATCAGGTCCATGTCGGCGAATTTCGCCCCGGCGCGTGCGTCGCGGTCATCCAACAGGACTTCAATGCCGGCGTTCGAAAGCTGGCCGTACAAGTTTTCACAAGCCTTGTCACAAGCGTCATCGCCGGCCTTCAGGTTAATCACTCCGACCTTGAACGGCGCAACGGATTCCGGCCAGATAATGCCGTCTTCGTCGTAGCTGGCTTCGATGATTCCGCCGACCAGCCGGGATACGCCGATGCCGTAGGAGCCCATTTCGGCGGTAATCTCCGCTCCGTCCGGGCCGTTGACGACGGCGTTGAAGGGTTTTGAATATTTGGTGCCGAAATAAAAGATGTGACCGACCTCGATGCCGCGCGCCACCACAAGGTCATCGCCCAAGGCTTTTTCGGCTTCCAGGTCGCGTTCTTCATCCGTGGCGGCATATTTTTCGGTGAAGCTGTCGACGAATGGCTGGAGATCTCCGTCGGTATCGATATCGGCATTGCCCCAGTCGGCCTTGATCAGGTCTTTGTGACACCCCACTTCGCTTTCACCGGTATCGGCCAGGATGACAAATTCGTGGCTCAAATCGCCACCGATGGGACCGCTTGAAGCCTTCATGGGGATCGCCGTCAGGCCCATGCGAGCATATGTCTTGAGGTAGGCGACGAATTGCTTGTTGTAGGACCGCTTCGCGCCTTCGAAATCCGCATCGAAGGAATAGGCGTCCTTCATCAGGAATTCGCGTCCACGCATGACGCCGAACCGGGGCCGCACTTCGTCGCGGAACTTCCACTGAATGTGGTACAGCATGGCGGGCAGGTCGCGGTAGCTTTTCGCCGCGTCGCTGAAAATTTCGGTGATTTGCTCTTCGTTGGTCGGGCCGTACAGCATGTCGCGGTCGTGGCGGTCGGTAATGCGCAGCATTTCCGGTCCGTAGGCGTCATAGCGTCCACTTTTACGCCACAGGTCGGCGGGCTGGATAGTCGGCATCAGGACTTCGTGGGCGCCGATGGCGTCTTGTTCCTCGCGCACGATCTGTTCAATTTTTTTCAGCACCCGGAAGCCCAGCGGCAGCCACGAATAGATACCGGCCGACGATTGGCGGACCATGCCGGCGCGCAGCATCAGGCGGTGCGAGACGACTTGCGCCCCGGACGGAGTTTCTTTCAGGGTCGGCAGGAAAAAACGGGATAAACGCATAGAGGAACTTTCTTTTAAGCCGGGAATCGAATTCCGCAGACTGTATGCGTTTGCCGCCTTGGCTTCAACTAGGAGTCCCGTAAACCTTGGCGTCAACTTGCATCCATGGGGGGTTCATTTTGGCGATGCGCTTGTAGACGGTGCAATCGGCGTGGTGAGAGCCGGGCAGATAGCCAATGCACATGAGGAATTCGCTGACGATCTCGCCGCCCATGAACTTGAAGGTACTGCGGAACAACTTCGTCCAATCGTCCCGATTGAGCGGGTGGTGGGCGGCGATCCAGTTGGCGAAGCCATCATGGCTGCTTCGCAACGCCTGTATGCGGTTGGCGTTTTCGATGATAGAGGCGACTTTCAATTTGTTGCGGATAATGCCGGCGTCGGCCAGCAGGCGGGCCGTGTCTTTCTTGCCATAGGCGGCGACGGTATCGACATCAAAATTATCGAAAGCGGCGACGGTAGTTGCGCGTTTTTTCAAAATCAGCTCCCACGACAGCCCGGCCTGAAACAATTCCAGGGATTGCAACTCGAACAGGTAACGCTCGTCATCTTTACCAATGAGCGGAAAGCCGTATTCGGTGTCGTGATAGGATTCGTGGATCGGGTTGTCCTTAGCGGCTTCGCAGTACCAGCTCATGTGATCACGCCCTAAATGATATCACGCCAGATACGATGACAAGATAGACCAGCCCGTAAATAATACCGGCGAGAACAGTGGTAATGGCGATTTTGAACACCATGCGCGGATTTTGCGGCGCGCCGGGGTCGTCCATTTCGCCGAGGTCTTCAGGATCAATGCGGCGCACGCCCCACGGCAGGACCATGAAGATGACGAGCCACCAGATGATGGCGTAGGTGGCAAGCCCGGTCCATAAGGTCATGCGTTAAACCTGTTCCAGTTCGATCAGCGCGCCGGTGAAATCCTTGGGATGCAGGAACAGGACCGGTTTGCCGTGGGCCCCGGTTTTCGGATCACCATCGCCGAGCACTCGTGCGCCTTGCGCCTCAAGCCGGTCGCGGGCTTCGATAATATCCGCGACCTCGAAACATAAATGATGGATGCCGCCGGCCGGATTGCGCTCAAGAAATGCGGCGATCGGCGAGTTTTTACCAAAGGGTTCCAAAAGCTCGATCTTGGTGTTGGATATATCGACGAAAACCACGGTCACGCCATGGTCAGGAAGAGAATCGGGTTCAGACACCTTAGCGCCCAAGGTGTCCCGGTACAGCGCCACGGCGGCGTCCAGGTCCGGGACGGCGATAGCGACATGGTTGAGTTTGCCGATCATGGTTCCTCAAATCCGTATCAAATGAACAGTGGTCTGCGCATTCTTGTCAAGAGTTTTACGGAAAGTGCGCCTAACCGCAATACGCAACGCTTCACGCACATCACCATCATCCTTGCGTTTATTCGCAGACAGCCCCTTCAAAGCTTTCTTGGCAGCGTCGATGGCTGCCTCGGCGACAGCCTCTTCTCCACTCTCGAGAACCCCGATTGTCGATAATTCGGGTTCCGCCGCCCATTCTCCGTCGCTATTCAAAACCGCGCTCAGCACCGCCGAGCCGTTGTACAGCGCCCGGATGCGTCCCTTGACCAATTCACCGTCCATGGCCACCAGCCGGTTGCCGTCGAGCGCAAGACACCCCGAGACAACCTCACCACCGGTCCCTGCTTCGTCCGGCCCTAAACGGACCATTGTCCCATTCTCTACGACGATGGCCTTCGGCACCTGGCATTCCAGGGCCAGGGCGGCGTGTTCTTCCAGATGCCGGCGTTCGCCGTGCACCGGGACCGCGATCCGGGGTCGAGACAATTGATACATTTGCGCCAATTCATCGCGCGCCGGGTGTCCCGAGACATGAATGAAATGATCCCTGGCGGTGACGAGGCGAACGCCATTTCGCACCAGCCTGTTTTGCAGGGTACTGATGGAGGCCTCATTACCGGGGATGGAGCGGGCCGAGAAAATAACCGTATCCCCTGTCCCCAAAGTAATATGGCGATGATCATTGGCGGCAATACGGGACAGGGCGGCACGGGGTTCACCCTGGCTTCCGGTGCAAATGATGAGCAATTTGCCGTTGGGAATATGCCCGGCGTCTTCCTCGTCGATAAAAGCGGCGATGTCAGACAGATAACCGTTTTCCCGCGCCGCGTCGTTGATCCGCCATAGCGACCGCCCGGCCAGCACAACATCGCGTCCGTTAACGGCGGCAGCCCGGGCGATGGTTTTCAGTCGCGCCACATTGGTGGCGAAACAGGCAACCACGACCCGTCCCTGGCATTCGCCGATCAGGTTGCTCAAACTGTCCAACAAGTCGGCTTCGGACCCGGATTCTCCGGGCGTAAAGACATTGGTGGAATCGCAGATCAACGCCAGCACCCCTTCGTCGCCCAGTTTGGACAACGCTTCCTTATCCGGGGCGTCACCAATCACCGGGCCGGGGTCGAATTTCCAGTCGCCGGTGTGCAGCACAGTGCCGGCGGGTGTGCGGATGGCGATGGCGTTGGGCTCTGGGATG
>Ga0114996_10006815_pt1 | contig 13061 bp, 26 predicted proteins | sample ArcticOcean_MG_C_4_FD_87039 | JGI IMG/M metagenome (GOLD analysis project Ga0114996, IMG submission 87039) | Marine microbial communities from western Arctic Ocean - ArcticOcean_MG_CB4_134 | ecosystem: Environmental > Aquatic > Marine > Oceanic | place: Arctic Ocean: Canada Basin | collected... | reverse complement strand
TGACGACAACAACAGAAAAAATTCGAAGTCTCAACCTCTCGCCTGACACTAAAGTTAATTTGGTGTATAGTGCAGGAACTGACGTCTTCGTTCATAACGAAACAGAAATAGAGACTGCCATAGAAAATACGGATGTGATTGCAGAATTGGTGGACATGATTCTCTATCCAGGCTTGAGCTTAGAAACTACTTGGGGCGATGACCCAATCAGCTGCTTGCGAGAAAGCAATCTACTAGAAGAGTATGATAGAGAGGGCTGGTTTAATGATTATTTAGTTCAAACTATCGCAGATAATTTCTATGATACTGAACTTATTGAATATTCTATTGAAAAATATGATCACAAGCGAGGATTTTGTACTTTGAGTGCAGAACTTTATACTACTGCTGGGGATATTCTGCAAGCTAATGGAGATTTCCCCAGCTGGAAAGTTACTGTAGAAACTAAAGCTGGCGATCTGATCTTAAGTTAACCACTTTCGGGAGTTAATGAAGAGGGAGAAAACCTCTTAGAAAGGAATAAAATGCTACAAAAGTGTATGCATGATGAAAGAGGCCGAGGAATGACAGAGTATGTCATTATTCTAGTTGCTATAGCGGTTGTTTGTATCGCTATAACGGTGGTTTTTGGCGGAAAGATTCAGTCTTTATTTGAAACAGCAGACAGCGAAATCGATACAGTAGATTCTAATTTATAGATACGGGAAGGCAACATGAGTTTTGTGTTTAAGTTGGGCGACATTATAAAATTGAATGGTACAGGAGAACAAAAGCTTATCATTGAAAGTCGAGAGGAAATTGTTCCTATTTATCGATTAAACGAAATGACATATCGAGCAAGAAGTGTTTATCGTCTAGCTGGAGAAGAATACGCTAAAAATTGGTTTGTTGAAGATGACATGTCAGTTAGTATTCCTAAGTAATGAAAAAGTTCAAGCGCGGAGATAGAGCCTGTCATAAGCAAGATAGCCGTGTGGGAAAAGTAACCCGAATTAAAGAGCGAGGAGTGGCGGGATCTGCCGTTACTTATATAGAATGGATTGAGATTACTTACGTCGATGGAACAACAGTTAAAGACGATCCTCTAAGATTCAAAGTAGTAGAAGATGAATAAGTGGTTTCAATATGCAGTTCAGTGCAGCGATGGTTCTTATTACGCTGGAGTGACGACTAATTTGCGCCGCCGCGTACATGAACATAATAAGACTAAAAGAGCCGCTAAATACACGCGGTCTCGTCGACCAGTGAAGCTGGTCTATTTTTTAGAATGCGTAGATAGATCTACAGCGCAAAAATCTGAGTCTTATTTTAAAAGATTAAGTCGTAAAGAAAAAGAAGAGATAATTTCTGAACATTTGCTTACACTATTACAATGACAGCTAGCGAATTAGCAGGAATTAGAAATAGTGGCAGCGCGAAAGTAAAAGTCGGTGATTTAGTAAAAGTAAAAAAGCCTCCCTTTATATCAAAAGGTGAAAACAGGCGAGAAAAAGAAGGCCTGCATGGTGTCATCATAGATGCTGTTGAAATGGACGACGGCTTTTATGAATTTGAAGTTTTATTTGAGCATGATGTAGATTGGTTTTCTTCATTAGAATTGGAGGTTCTTAATGGATAGTTATCAAGGAAAAGTATTGCAGTATCTTCCAGACGATGAGGGCTTCCTCAATGAAGGAGAGCTGGTGTACTGCTTTCAAGAAGATGAATACAATTTTTGCGTTCAGGCCAGAAGATTAATTTGCGGAGTTAACCAAATTACTTTTAGTATAGATCTCAAGCATAAGTTTAGAATAATTCCATGAAAGCTGGCGACATGGTAAGATTCCGAGCTCCTCACCCAGAGTTTGTAGACAGTGAGATCTGGCTTGTTGGCCTTCTCGTTGAATATCATAAATGGGAAAAGATAGCAACAATAATGTATAATGACGCGATTGTCCGCGTGGCAGCAAGAGATACACAGAAATATGGAAGACGATACCCTGGAACTACTCGCGGAAGGTGACCTCATCTGGCAGCGCCGCATGCCGGGAGGGTTATGCATCGTCATTGAAATGTGGGACGACTGGGGAGAGTATAAGAAACAGCTGAATGAGCGTCTTCCTGATGCTGGTGACCCTGTATGGTCTCCCCAGGATTTTCCAATGCTACAGGTACTGCATCCGAGTGAGGGTTTAATCCAAGATCCGTCTTATTATTATGAAACTATTACAGAGGCTTTAGAACATGCCAGACCAGCATAATAAAAGAATGGAAAACAGTACCATAGAATCTGGAGATTTAGTTCACTTGTTCATGCATTCTCCTCACGATTCTGCGCTAGCTTGTACACCTCTTTATTCTGGAATATTTTTAGATTACGATCACAGTGCTATGGATGTTGCATGGCTGATATTAGTAGACGGAGATATTACTTCGTATTCTACAATGTGGTGGAAGATTAAAAACATACAACACAAGGAGTAATTAGTGAAAAGAAATTGGTCAAAAAACAGAAGTATACTTCAGGGAATTACCAATCCTTCTCGAGATGCATATGAAATCAAGACTAAAGTTCCCGAACTTACATTTGAAGGGGTGCGCGGTCAGCCTGATTTCGCAAAGCTTTACATCACTTTTTATCCCGACACTAAAGTTATAGAGCTTAAGTCTCTCAAAGAATATTTCTTTGCATTTCGAACTCAAATATTTTCTTATGAAAGAATATTAAATGTCATCTATGATGACATGATGGCCGTCTATGAACCCACAAGGCTTCGCCTTGTATTGACATGTAATCCAAGAGGTGGAATATCGTCTAAGCTTACTGTGGACTCTGATTGGGGAGTCCGTGGTGGAGAAGATGCTTTTAAAGACTGGCTTGGACAATCGGATGAGTGGTGATCTTTATGAAATTGGTGATTTGGTCCAGCTTCGTAGCGGTTTAAGAGGAATTGTAGTTGCAGTAGATTTAGTTGGAGCTAAAAACACGGTTGGGCGCGCTGGTGTGGTGGAAGTCGTTGAAGTGATGACTGAGCGCGGAGAAATCGGGCGCGCCCTAAGCCACCAGTTAGAAGGAGTAAGATATGCCGCTCTATCGCAGAGAGAATAGAGTTATTCATCATGTGCACATTCCAAAGTGTGCTGGAACTTCTATAAAACAGATGCTGGAAGAGAGCGGCTGGAAAAAAATTAAATTAGCTGTTCCGTCGCATCTCATTAATACAGTGAGGTGTAGAAAGGAAAACAACGCTTTTTATACTGGACACGAGCACCGTTCTATTTGGGAAAACTGGTTAATGACTGATGCCAGTCTTATTCCAGAGCTTCAGTTTGCGATAGTAAGAAATCCGTACGATAGATTTAATTCAAAGATTCGACAGCTTGGAGAAGAACAGAGAAGAGTCGGTTGTCCTGGACCAGCCGCATTAATACAGCGTTTTCGAAGCTTGGCTCCTGGGTTGTCAATAGACACTCCCACAGGAATAGGTGGTGGAACAGGATCGATGGACAACCACTTTCGTCCGCAAGTAGACTTTTTGGGAGAAGGCACGCACTGCTATCAGCTCGAAGACCACTTGCCTGAATTGATAGAGCATTTAATTGAAAAAGACATTTTGCTGAAAGAATCAGCTTTTCCTGTTATAAATGCTAAATCGCTGCCGTTTGCTGGAGTACCTTGGAAAAATTCAGACTATGAGCAAGTACATGAACTCTTTAAAAGATGTTATAAAGCAGACTTTCGAGTCCTGGGTTACGACTTGTAGTTGAGGTGTACACCCTTAAGGTCGAGTATATAATTTAATTGCTAGGCTATATAGCCAAAGGAGGTAGCAATGCTATCAAAAATTATTGGAATTTCTACGGTGCTTATACTTTTTATGATACCAGCATCCGCGGACGCTCATACAACGCGAGCTAATGTGCATGTCTCTGCTCCACCGATTGTTGTAAGTTGGACATGGGTAGCTGGACATTTTGTTTATCGTACTTTTTGGGTAAGAGGGCACTGGTCACATCCAGCGCACGGGAAGTCATATCGAGCGCACCGGCACGGACCACCACCAGTCCACGCGCATGCTCCACCACCCAAGCATCATCACAAGCCCCGACACTATCGAAAGCATCGTTAATCTATCTGGACCTGGGATTCAAACGAGTTTCGGGTCCAGCTCGAGTGCGACATATACTAAAAACAGCTAAGAGAGACGAATGAACACCAATAGCGCCATAGACAACAAGCACCCGTTAAATATCAACAGTGCCACAGTCGCCTCAGTGTCATCGTGCAATAATCAGAAGCCCGGAGCTGTACGCTGGTGGTACTCTATCGCTCTATATGATGGATCATCCACACAGCCAGCCCGCTTTCCTCTCAGCTCCAGCGAGAAATGGTCATTTGTACATGGACGGCGGACGATCTGGCCCATCATTCCTGCTGCCCGGCAGGGACTAGGCTGATTCTCGATTTTCGTGAGAGCAACTGAGCAAAAAAAAAGGGTGCTCTGACCTTAGCCTACCCATGCGTGCGTGATACACTTTGATACACTATTTGTTACACTGATACATCTGATACATTTTTGTTACACTAATTCCGTAACTTAAACCGTAACATAGTAAATGTTTCACGTGTAACACAAACTGTTTCACTTACGGGCTCACGAGGTTAGCCTCCTGATAATTAATTGTAACAAAAAATGTATCAGTGTACAAGTGCTTTTTGTTCTCTGCATCGCTGAGATTCAGCTGCTCCGCTGCTGGGAGTGAAAAAAAGCTTGTACATCCAGGGATTCTGGCCTATTATTAACTATGCGCAAAAAGCCTCAACAACAAAACAAGCCAACACTGGAAGAACTCCAAGCAGAATTAGCGGAAGCTGTTGGCTTGCTGTCCGAAGCTTTTGTAACTGGAATAGAGGGAGATGTATCATCTCTTACGGCCAGGGTACGCGCAATTGAGCAAGAAATTAATTTCAGATATTATTCGCGCTTTGGGACGCCTTAGTAAAAGTGTAATGATTTCAATGGCTTGCACATAACTCATGCAGCTTTTTGCTGTGAAAAAATTTGTACATTGCTGCATCAGTGATTATTATTATTGAGGAGGGTTAACCATGTCTAAAGAAAAAAATAAGCGCCGCTTAGAACCAGGCGGCTGGTGCGAGATCAAGACAAACCTTAAAGAGACACAGCTATTGAAGATTGTTAGTTACCAAGGTGAAGTGCTACACTGCATCGATGATGAAGGACGGATGACGATGCTGAAGCCTAACAGCACTAAAGTCTCTCGCATTTTTGAAGTCAAGCCAGACGGAAAAATTGTGGAAGGATCTTAAGGTTTCACTGTACATTCTTGCACTGCGGGATATGATTTAATATAGCGGTAAGGGAGAAGGTAGAGACATATGGAAACTGAGCAAAGCGCTGGAGGTTATCTAGTGTTTGGCTGGCCCAGTGAAGAACCCAAAGGTGGAATCCGGGACTTCCTGGGGGTGGTGGAGGATCTAGACCGTCCGTGGATACTAGCCAGAATTACGGACAGTGCCGAGGTAATGGAGAATGGGAACTGGGAATGGACAGTCGATTTCATCGAAGTGTGCCACCAGGATTCCATGAAACCTGCAGGGGCTTGGTGGGTCGATCCTAATGGGAACTGGCAAGAGTTTAATGGTCGCTACGGATAAAAGATGATAGGGGAAGTTGAAATGACATGGACTGCAATTTGCATGCGTGATGGCCGGACTTCAGCAAAGGGATTTCATTTCCATCCGGATGCTGAAGAAGCGCTAAAAAATATCTGTGACATTCTAGAGCCGGATGGCTACCAGGTTATCGCCCTGTTAAAGGGTAATCATGTCGCGACATTCTATGGCGTTGATCTTTCTACAAAAGAGATCGTAAACTAGGTTTAAGCGTAAACAAAAAATTTACATTTTACAAAAAAACCTAGTTTATTTCAAAATACTATAGCATTTCTGTGAAAATGTCCTCTCAGTGTGGTATAATAGTACTATAAGGTGGTTAAGGAATCCACTCTATTAATCACCCAACGCCTCCGGAGGCAACATGGCTCGACAAAGACGATCATTCCCCATCAAGATTTCAACTGACTACGCAAAGCGCGATGTGCAAGAAGCAGTCGTACTCGATCTGGTTCACAAGTTTCCACGAGGTCCGGAAGGTACCTTTGAGAAGAGCGATTATTATCAGTACGACACCGATCCTTCGCTGAATCGCGGGGTATCGGACGAGACCATTTGCGGTTACTCTGACGTCGATCTCTATCGCCTGGTGATTGAGCTCCGCGAAGTCACCGACCCGAATCCTACCAGTGAATGGGACTATCGCCCTCTGGTGCAGTCCATGTTCCCCAACGTCGGACAGCGCGGTGTTACTCGGCGATCACGCCGGATGTCGGCTCGGCTTGGTCGAGCAGTTCGAAACATCATGGGTCGCGGACTCGAAGGAATTTGGCACGTGTCCTGGGGTTATGCCGATACTGATAAGGCGATGATGCACGCCAACACGGAAGCGGATGCGATCAACCAGGCGAATATTTTCTTCGGTCCAATCATTGGAGACAACAAATACCGCTTGGGTGCTGCCTTCGTTCGAGAAGGATCTCCCTTGGAGCTCCTGACTGCCAACGATTCGATGCTCAAGGGTTTCGATCGCCTGGTCGAGAATAATGAGGCGCGAATCAAGAACATCAAGAAGGAGATCGAGTCCTTTGAGATGGGTAAGTCCTTCGTCGAAATGTACGCAATCAACTGCATGGCAGTTGAGACTACCGAGGTGGGAGTATAATGTCAGATAGCCTTGCGATTATAAGGACTTATGCTACTACGCTCACAGATACAGAGCTAGCTAGCGCTTGGCGACTCCTCTACGAAGAGCACCAGCGGCGTGGTGAAGAAAGTGCTAAAACTCTAAGGTATACACTTAGTGCTGGTGATCAAGTTGAATGGACCGGCCGTGGTCGAGTAATTCGAACTGGCGAAGTCGTACGAGTCAAGCGAAAGAAGTGCATTGTTCGTGAACACCTAAACGGTAAGACTTCTACTATCGGAAGCAATTGGGATATTCCACTTGCGATGCTGAGAAAAATCGTTTGAAAATAACACAAAAGACTTTGGCAAAACTGTGAAAAACGCCTCTCAGTATGGTATAATTATATTATAGAGGATGGAAGGAACACAACCCCTTTCAACAACGATCACCCCCTGGAGAATACATGGACATCAAAACCATTAAGCAAATCATCCCTTCCCTCCCACCAGAAATCGCCGTCCTGATGCGCGGTCCCACCGGCGTTGGTAAGTCCTTCGTCGCTGCTGACATCGCTAAGGAACTCGGACTCCCGTTTATCGACGTCCGTGGATCCACCATGCAAGAGGGTGACGTTATCGGTTACCCCGACCTCGAGGCGATGAAGACCTCGGGCGTTTCTACCATGGTCCTCCCGGCTTGGTTCATGCGGGCAACCCGCGAACCAGTAGTCCTGATGTTGGACGAACTGAACCGTGCGATGCCCGGCGTTATGCAGGGCTTCTTCCAGGTCGTCCTGGATCGCCACCTCGGTAACGACGTAGACGGTATGCCCGTTCTCCTCCATCCCGAGACACGGATCATCGCGGCAGTCAATGCCGGGAATGAGTACGATGTAAACGATATGGATCCTGCACTGCTCCGTCGCTTCTGGGTTTGCGATGTCGAGCCTACTGTGAGCGACTGGATTGAGTGGGCTCAGGACAAGGGTCTCGACGCTGTCCTGGTCGACTTTGTTCGACAGAACCCCGTTCACTGGAGAGTGGAGCCCTCCTCGGTAGAGCCTGGAACTGTCGTTCCGACTCCCGCTTCCTGGCACCGTCTCTCGGACAGCCTGGTCCACGCTGACCTGGCTCCTAAGAAGCTGGCCGGTAGCGATCTCGGTGGAATCTTTTACTCCATCTCCATGGGGTTCATCGGAACTGAGGCAGCAATTGCCTTCCAGGACTTCGTCAAGAACTACGAAATGATCATCAGCGCTGAGGATATCCTCGGCGGTAAGGTTAAGCTGGAGGATCTGGCCGAAGCAAATGCCGGTACTCTCAATACCTTGGTTGATAAGCTGGCCACACACTGTAAGGAAAATGAGTGGACTGTGACCCAGTCTAAGCGGGTTGCTACAGTCGGCAAGGGTCTTGGAGGTGAGATGATGGTCCACCTCTGGAACAAGCTGTCTGCAACGGGCAATCTCAAGAACATCCAGAAGGTTCACAAGCTGATGGGTGCTGAAGTAGTCCGGGTAGTCCAGGCCAGTCGCGGCCTCGCCAAGAGCTAGAAGGCGGACTGGTGGGGAGGTGGTTGCCAGGGGTGATAGCCACCTCCCCTTTTCCCTGGCTATTTCAAAGTAGTTTGGAGAAACTGTGAAATTCACCTCTCGATGTGGTATAATAGATATATAAGGATAAGGAGTTAAGCAATGGCCGTAGCAGCAAAAAACGAAAACACCTCAACGGACCTCGGCAACGAGCGCTATAGCGCGACAGACGCTGAGACGCAAGCATTCGACATCAACCCATACTTGGTTGAACTGATGTGGTCTGAGCCGTTCTACGCACGGATCTTGCGCGGTATCACTAAGAAGAGCAGCGAACAAATTCCCACCGCCGGCGTCATGGTACGTGACGGCGAAGTCACCTACATTTACAACCCACGCTTTCTCGCCTCCCTAGTCAAGGACGAAGGCCCAAAGAAGGTTAAGGGTCTCAACATTCACGAGTGCTTGCACCTCACCTTCCTCCACTGTTCTGAGCGGAAGATGAACCCGCACCTGATTTGGAACTACGCTACGGACTGTGCTATCAACAGCATCATTCCCCGTGAGCTGCTCCCAGATTGCGGCATCATCCCCGGCGAAGGTTTTACTCCGCTGACAGATGAGCAAAAGGAGAAGCTGACCGAAGAGCGCATCGCCAAGTACCAGCGGATGAGCGATTTCATCGAGACACTTCCGGTTGGACTGTCTTCCGAAGAGTACTTCGCACTGTTCATGAAGAACGACGATTTCACCAGCGATCCCGAAGAGGGTCAGGGTGGCGAGGGTGGCGAGGGCGGCGAGCCTGGTGAAGGTGGACCTGGCGGCATGCCCGGTACCATGGATGACCACGGCGGCTGGGGCGAAGATATTAACGACCAAGATAGAGAAATCATCCGCGGCAAGATGAAGCAAGTCCTCGCTGAAGCAGTTAAGGAATGCGATTCTAAGGGTAGCTGGGGAACCGTTCCTGCAGAGACTCGCGCAGAGATTCGAGCGATGATCTCATCAGAGATCCCATGGCAGTCAGTACTGAAGAAGTTCCTCGGCTTCAGCCGTCGATCGAGCAGAGCGACTAGTCGCATGCGGCTGAACAAGAAGTATCCCGGAGTCCACAGCGGCTACAAGCGGGGTTACACCTCTTCGGTCGGCGTCTACATCGATCAGTCTGGGTCAGTAGGTAACACCGAGTTGGAGCTCCTCTTTGGAGAGCTCACCAATCTCGCCAAGCGGACTGGCTTTATTACTTACCACTTCGATACGGACGTCGACGAAGACAGCCGCACCGAATGGAAGAAGGGTAAGATCCCTGCACCGCATCGTACTCGTTGCGGCGGAACATGTTTCACTGCTCCTTCGGTTCACGCTAACAAGCGTCGTAAGGAATTCGATGGTTACCTCATCCTCACGGATGGTTACGCTCCCGATCCTGGACCTTCCCGCCTCCGTCGCGGCTGGATCATTACTCCAGATGGAGAGGCACAGGACTGGATGAAGCGCGGCAACGACTTCGTCATCGCGATGAAGTGGCCTGCTGCTGCTGCGGCAGCAGCCTAATCGACGCGGTGCAAGTTAAAAGATTGTAAAGTTATTGTAAAGTCTGCGCTGTAACATCTGTAACATCTGTAACATAAATGTTTCACCCGAGGAGCCCCGTGGAAGCCCTAACACTCGACAGCTATATGCTGTGTCTGCAAGTCATGGCGAAGGTCGCCTACAACTTCTGGCCCTGCATCGCGTTCATGCTCGGCTACTGCATCTGGGAGCACCTGCAAGAGAGATCTACTCGTGTGCGGATAAAAACAGAAAATGCTAAGAACCGCTATAGAAGAGAGTAATGCTCCTATACAGACTGCACCCGCCCAGACGTCATGTCACCCAGCACCATGGGGCCCCATATGCCAGGCCCCTGTGGGCCCCTGTGTTAGGCCCCTATTTGGTGGCCCAGTAAGGCCCCATCGAAGGCCCCTATTTTAGTGCCCGAGAGGCCCCCAATCAGCCCCCACTGCAGGCTCAGTCAGGCCTTTGCGATGGGCCGTATGCCTTAGGTCGCGCATTTTTTTTCCAGAAACTTTTTTAAACCGAACCCCTTTTACTCAGCGACAGTTAAAAATAGAAACTGCCAAACTTCAAATTTTTTTCCCGAGAGTTTTTCGGGCATAGAGGCAAAAATGAATATTCAAATTGGAGACTTAGTCAAGTTCAGCGGCATTGTCACCCATCAGTACGGAGTCCAGTTTGGCACAGTGATAGAAAGTGATGACACTACAGAATCGGGCAACTTCAAGGTGATGATGTATAACGCGGGACTCGGGCAGTTCACAGAGTGGATCCACCAAAGTCTCTTAGAGAGAGTTACGCCCGTGGACAAGATATGAATATTCAGGTGGGCGATCTCGTAGAGACCAAATTTTGTGAGGGCTATGGCCTGGGTCTGGTGGTCGAGTGGTACGATTCAGTCAATGGCATGGTGTATGTGGTGTGGCGCGACGGAGATGCCTCGATGCCGCTGGACGCCAACCCCATCAGCATCAACAGGCTCACGCTCCTGGCCAGGCCCGAGGAACATAGTGCGGGGAAATCGTGAAAAATCACCCAGTTTATGATATAATAGAACTATAGGGTAAAGGATGGGCGATGGCTCCTCCTCAACTAGTCCGCGGCGTATCGCCCGGACCACACTGGAGATCGTTTAATATGCCAAGGAAGCGAGAAAAGATGGATTGGGCAACTCTGACGGAAGAGGACGCCGAACAGCGAAGGTCCGCACTGCGGACCCTCTTCTCCGAGTTTGATGTTCCATGGAGGCGCTTGGATTTCTCCCGCCGTAATTTGCAGTGGTTGAATCGCAATGTCGCAATCAATAATGCCGATAACCCCATGTTGGAGACGGCACAGTCCCTCATCGTCTGGCTGATGCGCTGGCAGGACCGGCATTAAAGGCGGGTAAAAGCGAAATCCCCAATTTCTACGGCCGGCCCTGTCGGATCGTCTACATTTAATGAAGGTGGTTATAAGGACACCTCTGTAGGAGGAACTCAGCCACCTTCTCTGGGTTCGGAACCTGGCACTGTGGGTATCCCCATCGGTTCACTGGTACACTATTATGCTATTGAACCAACTCCGGAAGACCTTGCATTAGTCATCGATCGAAAGGAGTGTCCAATAGCAGATGTGATCGACCAGGCCAATCCAGAATGCTGGCACCCGCGGGTGAACCTATTACTAATTATGTATCTAGACCCGCGCGCGCGTCGATGGATTAGCGGAACGCGGTGGAGACCCCAGAGGAAGGAATGGAATACTCCGGGACTTTGGAATTCTTATTGGCCGCCAGGTCCAGGATGGGTCCTGGAACGTGGAAGCCACCTGCCTAACCAGGAACAGGGACCTCTATTATGGAGGTTAATCGAGTGACACGCGATACCCTCGATATTCCTCGGTAAAGTGGCTTTGCCGGGAATGCGGGTCATGCCCGCAAAGCCACAGTTCGTTTAATTGAAACTGGAGTATAAAATGGAAAAGGAAAATAGAAACTTGGTACCTTCTTACGTCGGTCCGCTAGGCCGAGCAGAAGATTCGGCAGACCAATTCGTTTCTGGGATGGTATTTTACATGCTGCTAGAAAAGCTTTCGGAACAGCAGCGTGTAGTTAACGCTGTGTTAGCTGGAGATGCGGAATCTGAGAAGAAGGACGAAGCTTTAAATATCGACGCCGGACTTGAAAGGGTCTGGTTAAGCTTGACTGAGAGTATTGCAATTGAATGCTAGAGTATTATTGAGGGCCCATAGAGCCCCCTCGAAAAAACACCGCTTCGCGGTGTATATGATTCCATGGACTCATACTGGAAAGTATCTGTGATCCATCTAAAAAAGGTGTTAGTTTGGAGAGCAATTTCTGTCATTATAACACTGATCATAACATGGGCGTGGACCGGCGATATACGTGCGGCATCCGGACTCACAATCTTGCTCCAGGTAGCATTACTTGGAGCTCATTGGGCTTTTGAAGACTGGTGGCTTAAAGTTACTGTCGATAAACTTTTGGGCCTGGCGAAAAAACGGCCTGACGGCCGTAAAGAAACATGAAAAAGAGTGGCGCCCCAGAAAAGGGAGATTTGGTAAAGATTCGCCAGGGTGCGCAGCACCCGGATTATACGGATTGGTCGACTTACGATGGAACTTACCTGGTGGTTGGCGAGCGAGGCATTGAAGTTCAGCTTCTCGAGCTTGTTGAAGGTGAGCCTCCCATATGGATTCGTAGAGACCACTTAGATATTATTCAATCTCGCTTAACTAGCATTTAAACAAAACTTATAATCAGTTCATAACTTTTTGCGGCGTTTCTGTGAAAAAGCGCTCTGAATATGGTATAATAGAACTATAAGGATAAAGAATAAGCATCATCATGAACATTCGGACTTCAACACTAGACGGAGAAACTCTCGTCATTGAAATCGAAGACGGCGACACAGGTTCTGTAGTTGACCTCATGGATGCACGAGAAAATGGATTTGCCCTTTTTGGTGAAGACATTGAAGTACCCATGGCTGTAGTGGACGGAAGACTTTTCAAAAAGTCATGGTTTACTGCTGACCACCTTCTGGCGATCGAAGCTCATGAGCTCGGTCACATCCGCACAGAATCGATTGAAGAGCCAGTCGCAGAACGAGAGGGCATTAGACTTCTAGAATCTGCCGGGTGCGCAGTCGCTGCCAACATCTTAAAAGAACGAGGCGTTGCATGAAAGCCGGTGACAGAGTTAAGTTAAAATGGGGCGAAGACCT
>Ga0114996_10006812_pt1 | contig 13065 bp, 13 predicted proteins | sample ArcticOcean_MG_C_4_FD_87039 | JGI IMG/M metagenome (GOLD analysis project Ga0114996, IMG submission 87039) | Marine microbial communities from western Arctic Ocean - ArcticOcean_MG_CB4_134 | ecosystem: Environmental > Aquatic > Marine > Oceanic | place: Arctic Ocean: Canada Basin | collected... | reverse complement strand
TGCGAGCTACGTTGGGTTGGGTTCCCGGGGCGAATCAGCGCAGGAGGCTGCGGCACTGGCAATCAAGCTGGAAGCCGACATTGCTGCCGAGAACGCCTGCTATGCGGGTCTGCCTCGTGACAAGGTTACCTTGGCAACGCACATCTGCCGGGGCAACTCCAAGAGCCGGTGGACGGGCTCCATCCCCTACGATGACATTGCCGAGAAGGTCTTTTCGTCTCTGGATGTCGATCGCTTCCTGCTGGAATACGACACCGAACGGGCCGGGGGATTCGAGGGACTGCGCTTCGTCGCCAAGGGAAAGACCGCCGTGCTGGGGCTCGTTAGCACCAAGCACGGGATACTGGAAAGCCAAGACGATCTCCTGCGCCGCATTGACGAGGCCTCGAAGTTCCTGCCCATCGACCAGCTTGCTCTGAGCCCGCAGTGTGGCTTCGCCTCGGTATCTGAGGGGAACCTACTCACTGAAGACGAACAGTGGCGCAAGCTAGAGCTTGTGGTGGAGACGGCAGCCAAGGCCTGGGGCTAGGCAGGGCAACGAGGCTATTCGGCTTTCCAGGCGCTCCACCCAGGTGCGACCGTCTCTGAACCGCCCTTCTGGCCCTCCAACCGCATGTCGCAGGCGCTTGACTGAAAGCTCGCCAGCGTCGGCAACGAGCCTAGTCGTGGCCCTTGTAAAGCAGCTGCAAACGGTGGCCATCCGGGTCATCGAAGTAGATGCACGTTGGGTCTCCGGAACGCCCCATCACCTCGATGCCTTCTTCATTTAGGCGGGCCTTCGTCTCCTCGTAGGAGGCCGGCTCCATGAGCAGGGCCATGTGGTTGAGCGACCCTTTCTGTACGGTAACGCCCACCTTGCCAGCCTCGAAGAGGGCAACCTGCTGGCTGCCGCACCACAAAAAGGCCTGCCAGTCCGACTCATGGGCCACGGTCATGCCCAACAGGTCCATGTAGAAAGCCTTCGACCTCGCCAAGTCCCTCACCCAAAGCACCACATGATCCACGCCGGTCGTCTTAATTTGAAGCTTGGTTTGCTGTGTCATGAGAGGCCTCCTTGAGGATCTGACGAATCCTGACTACAAAGAGAACACCGGAACCGAAACATATTCCGAGGGAGCGTTGTTACCCTCAACAATCTTGTCCATGGCCTCTAGTGTATTAGGAGAAAAGAAGGTTTCGCCGCATTGCGTACATACTTCCGCCCTGACATTACGAAGGATGTAGAGCCTCCCGCCCCAGCGATGCGGATGCTCTATTTGCCGCTCCTCAATGCTACCTCTGCAAAAGGGACACTCTTTCATAGTTGCTGCCTCGCTCTCCATTCCTTCCAAAGGTCGGGGTCGGGCCGATAAATGGTGATGAAGACTACTATATCAGGGCTGGCAAAACCTACCACGGCGTGAAGAGGGCTTTTCATTGAGGTGAACCCCAGCACCAATGCGCTCGGCCCTCTCGGATCATTGTCGTACTCCTCCACCACTTCCGCTGAATCTGAGCCAAAGGCCTCAACAAGCTCACCAATCAGGACGGCATCAGCCTCCCTCTCGTGTTCAGCGTGAAGAGTTAGCCGGTAATGCCCTTCTCTCATTGCCTGAATGAGTCTCTCTAGTTGGTAAGTCGCCACCCCTACCCTCGCGGCCGGTATTGCAAGGCTTCCGCCAGGTGCGCCACGCCAATCGCATCCTCTCCTGCCAGGTCAGCTATGGTGCGAGAAACTTTCAGGATGCGGTGAAATGCCCTCGCTGAGAGGTTGAGCCGTTGAGTTGCCGCCTGGAGCACTGCTTTGGCGTCGTCCCCTACCTGGCAGAACTGCCATACTTCAGCGGGGCCCATGTCTGCGTTGGCCTGGTGAGCCGAGCCCTCGAAACGTTGCCTTTGAACAGTCCGGGCCGTCTGCACCCGGTCCCTAATACTGGCGGTGTCCTCTGCCGTGGGGGCAGCCATCAGCTTCTCATACTCCACCCTCGGCACTTCCACAAAGATGTCGATGCGGTCCAGTAACGGCCCCGATATGCGCTTTTGGTAACGGGCCACCATACCTGGAGCGCAGGTGCATTCCCGCTTGGGGTCGCCGTGGTAGCCGCAGGGACAGGGGTTCATGGCGGCAACCAACATGAAATTCGCCGGAAACGTGACCGTACCCTGAGCCCTGCTTAGAGTGACGACCTTGTCCTCCATTGGCTGTCGCAGTACTTCCAGAATGTTGTGCCCGAACTCCGGCAACTCATCCAGGAACAGCACGCCACGGTGCGACAGGGTGGTCTCACCGGGGCGGGGCAACCTGCCGCCGCCCACCAGGCCGGCATGGGAGATGGTGTAGTGCGGCGCTCGGAAGGGCCGCTGCGTAATGAGCGGCGTATCCGAGGGCAGCAACCCGGCGACGCTGTATATCTTGGACACGTCCAACGACTCGCTGGAGGTCATAGAGGGCAACACTGAGGGGAATGACCGCGCCAGCAGCGTCTTGCCACTGCCAGGTGGGCCGCTCATCAGCAGGTTGTGCGCTCCTGCCGCGGCGACTTCCAGCGCCCGCTTGGCATGTTCCTGGCCCCGAATATGAGCAAGGTCAGCGCCGTCGGTCCAGACGGGCTCCATGGCGATACGGTCTCCCTCCTCAAGAACGTAAGGAAGGATCATTGCCTCACCTCGCAGATGGCCGATCAGCTGCGTCAGAGACTCCACAGGCATGATGTGGACGCCCTCAATGAGCCTCGCTTCCTTGGCATCCGATGCGGGGACGTAGACACGCTCGAAGCCCTGCTGCTGGGCCAGAGCCACCATGGGCAGGATGCCGCTGGTATGGCGGACATGGCCGTCAAGGGCCAACTCCCCCAAGAACACAGAGCGCGACAGATCGGTGGGGATGACGCCGGTGCTGGCAACAATCGCCACAGCGATCGGCAGGTCGTATGTGGGGCCTACTTTTCGGAGATCGGCCGGGGCCAAGCTGACGGCGATGCGCCGCATGGGAAAATCTGCGCCGGAGTTGCGAATGGCCGCCCGCACCCGCTCGCGAGCTTCCTGGACGGCTGCGTCTGGCAGACCGACGATATGAAACGCCGGGAGGCCGGGCGATACATCGACTTCAACCTCGACGATAGCGCCGTCCAGTCCGACGATGGCGCATGTATATGACTTGGCCAGCACGCTCGGCTCCTTCCTTCAAGTGGCCTCATCATAGAGTTGCCGGATTGCACGGTCAAAGAGGCGATGTCTGTCCTGAGGACGCTGAATGCTACAATCGCTCAGGTATCCCTATGCCACCAACACGCCAAGAACTAAAAAACCTCGTTTGCCAGGAAATCGACCGCCAGGGTGAGGTGGCCGTTCGGGCCTCTCAGGCCATCCTTGAGCATCCTGAGACTGGCTTCAGAGAAGTCAAAACCAGCCGTCTGGTCGCTGAGGCGTTCCAAGGAATGGGCGTCCCTTACCAGAATGGCATGGCCATGACCGGCCTGAAGGGTCTGCTCAGAGGCGGCGCTGGAGAAGGACCGACAGTCGCCGTCATGGGAGAGTTGGACTCACTGATTGTGCCTGGCCACGCCAATGCCCATCCAGACACCGGTGCAGCCCACGCCTGCGGCCACCACATCCAAATCGGCGCCCTGCTGGCGCTGACCGCCGGAATGCAGGCCCCGGGCGTCCTTGGCGCCCTCTCAGGAAGGGTCGCCCTTCTGGCGGTACCTGCTGAGGAATACATCGAGATGGAGTACCGGGAGGGCTTGCGCGCCCAGGGCAAGATCGAGTTCTTTGGCGGCAAGGCCGAATTGATCCGTCTCGGTGCATTCGACGATGTCGATATCGCCTTGATGACGCACGCCTCCTCCATGAAGGAAGGTAAGCTGATGCTGAGCACCACGAACAACGGCATTCTCGCCAAGCGGGTCCAGTTCGTGGGCAAGGCCGCCCACGCCGGCAGCGCGCCACATCGGGGCATCAACGCCCTGAACGCCGCCACACTCGCCATCCAAGCCATACACATGCAGCGGGAAACATTCCTGGATGAGGACACCATCCGCGTTCACTCCATCATCACCAAAGGGGGTGATGCCGCCAATTCCGTCCCCGCCGACGTGCGCATGGAAACGTTCGTGCGGGGCAAGCGACTGCGAGCGATAACCTCTGCGAACCGGAAGGTGGATAGAGCGTTACGCTCAGGAGCGATGGCTGTCGGCGCTACGGTGAACATCACCACCTACCCTGGCTACTTACCCATGGTCAACGAGCCCAGCCTGGCAGCCGTGTACAAGGCAAATGCAGAGGCTCTGGTGGGCAATGTCCCAACCCTGCCCCATCGCAGCAGCTCCAGCGATATAGGGGACGTGGGTCATATATTGCCCTCGCTGCACCCGTACGTCAGCGCCTCAACCGGCACTGCCCACGGCGACGAATTCTTGATCCACGACTACGAAATGGCGGTCCTGACCAATGCCAAAGCCATGGCGACAACAGTCATTGACCTGCTGGCTGACGGGGCGCAGCAAGCCCGGCATGTCAAAGGCGAGTTCCAACCCCGAATGACCAAACCCGAATACCTTGAGTTCATGCGAGGGTTATTCAAAGAGGAAAGCTTCACGGAATAAGAAAGGGCCGCCAAATGGCGGCCCTTTCTTTATTGTCATACCCCTCGCACTTGTCATTCCGCGGGAGCCCTTCGGCTTCGCTCAGGGCAGGCTCCGCGACTGAGGAATCTTGTTCGGCTTTGCGCGGCTAGGAACCGCCTGCCTAATGCGGCCAATCCCCAAGCCAGTCGTCGCTCAACAACAAACAGGGTCATTCGCGGTGCTCAGGACGACAGTATCGCTAGCGCGCCGCCGTAACTCCCTGCAGGCTGTAGAAGTTCTCTGCATTGCCGTACAAGATTGCCGATTTGTCCTCTGATGTGAGGTCGTCCCGCTCCATCAGCCCCTCAAGCTCCTCTCGAATGCTCTCCTTGTTGACCTCGTGGGGAAAGTCGCTGGAGAACATGAACGCTTCCCTGCCAAAGTTCTTCACGGCCCAGCCCAGCACCGGCTCATCGCCCTCGACCCCAACAAACATGCGCCCCTCCTTGATGAGGTTCACCATGTAATCGGTGACGGTCTGCCCCTTTTCCAGCTTGAGGTAAGCGTTGCGGCTGTCAAAGGGAACGAAAGCGCCGTAGGAACCGCTGCACCGCTCCAGCGCCATAACGAACCAGCCTACGCCGCCTTCCAAGAAGCCAAACTTCGTGTTGGGAAATAGCTCGAAGGTCTTGTGCATCAGCATTCCCACAAAGTTCACGCCGATGCCCAGCGGATGCCCCAAAGCATGAATCCCAGCGAAGACCTCCATGTTATCGAGACCCAACTGGGCGTGAGCGCCCCCGTGGATCGCAATGGCTGCGCCAAGGCTGTCAGCCTCTTCGTAAATGGGCCAGTACTGCTTGTGGCCCAGGTGCTTCTGCAAACGCGTCGACGGCAGCATAGCTGCCGCGAAACCGAGCTCGGAAATGCACCGGCGCAACTCATCAGCGGCGGCTTCCGGGTCTTGAATCGGGAGCACTGCGACGCCCTTGAGCCGGGCGTCCTTGCTGAGGTAGTTCTGGTGCAGCCAATCGTTGTAGGCCTTGCAGGCTCCAATAGCGATCTCAACATCCGAGTACTGACCGGCGGCCAACATCATCGTCGGGTACAGGACAGCCGAGGTGAAACCCGTCGTGTCCATGAACTCTGACCAACCATCGGGCTTGGGGTCGCCGAAAGCCCCTGGTGGGCTGTGGGATATCTGGAGGTGCATGTGGTCCAACTCGGGCCAAGGGTTGAACAGACGGAAGTTGCCTATACCTTGCTTCCGCCATTCGGCGGGTAGAAAGTCCTTGATGGCCTGAGCGTCCTCAAGCACGTGTCCGTCAGCATCAATAATGCGTTCCGTAGGCAACATCGCCATGGTGTCCTCCCTTATATTGGAAATGGTTTGGGCCTTACTGGCAATTGCCAATAGTACTTTCATCGCTAATCCCGGTCAATCTGGCGCGCCCGGAATAGTGGAGCACTGATCAGGGCCCGCAACTTCAACTTTCAATCGGAGGGGGAAGGGACCACCTTGAGATTCCGTATGCGAGCCATTGGACAACCAGACCCGGACGTCGCTAGCGCGGCCGAGGCAGGGTGGGCTGGCTTGATCGGACCGCGCCTGAAAGCCTACGTCGAAGACGGAAAACAAAATGGGAATCGAAGGGGGAGGAAACAATGGCAGGGCTTGAGAGCAACGATCCATGAATGACGCGGTACAATCAAGAGGCGCGTTCGATCGATCTGCACTGGACGGCGAGGATGACGGGCCAAGACTTCAGGACGGCGCTGGAGCATTTCGCAGAACACGCCGCTAGCAAGAAGGCTGCTGGGCTGCGGGTAAACGTCACGGAGTTCGGCTTCGCCATGACGCCGGACCTCGACGGGCGAAGGAAGCAGCAAATCCTGCCGAAGTACGCAAACACTGGAGTGAAGCGATTCGCCTATGTACTGCCGTCAGCAGCGCCATTGGGCGAACCTCAGCAGTACGAAGGCGAGCCCTTTGTCACGGGATACTTCCACTCCGACAGCGATACGACAACCTGGCTACTACAGGAGTAGCCGGGCTTAGCGCATAAGGGAGCCGTCATGGACCTCACTGCAGCGGCGATGCTCGCCAACCTGCTCAGTTTCGTTGTGTTCTTGTTGTTGGGGATTTGGTATATCGCGCCTCGGCTGGCGACCGCTGGCAAGGCTAACGCTCTCACATTCCTTTTGTGGGTCCATGCGTTCCGCCACGTTGCCCTTCAAGTGTTCTCCAGCCAGGAGATGGGATTCCCCATAAGCGATGGGCTTCGCAACGAGATCGTTTACGGAGACCTCGCCGGGATGGTGCTGGCGCTTGTTGCGATCATCGCCTTGCGGTTCAGGTTCAGATTCGCGACCTGGCTGATTGCCCTATTCGTCGTGGCCACAGTAGTTGACCTTACCAACGCGCTAATCGGGGGAATCGACGAGAAACTGTTCGACCACGCCAGCGGGGTTACATGGATAATCCTAACGTTCTTGGTCCCGCTGCTATGGGTGTCGCTTGGCATGATCGTGTGGCAGCTTTGGAGCAGAAGGCGGGAGCCGATCTAGGGTTGGACGTCGACGATATGTCCCGGCTACTCAACGTGAGCAACCGATGAGCCTAAACCTTCAGCGCCTCAAGCCAGCCAACAAAAGCTCCAGCAGCCTCGTCATAGACATCCTGCCGGGTGCGGCCGCTGGACTTTCGAACAGAGAAACCGTGGTCGGCCTCCTCCATTAGGTGGACCGTCGAACGCGGGGCCTTGGTAGCCGCCTGACGCAGTTCATCCGGGGAACCGAAGGTGTCCCTGGTTCCCGAGCAAAAGAGGGTTGGCGCTTGAATCGAGGGCAAATGCTGGTCGCGCCACTGGTCCGGCGCACGGGGCGGATGCAGAGGATAGGCAAAAAGGGCCAGGGCATCGACGCTTGCACCGTCTGCAACAACCCTGGAGGCAATCCTGCCACCCATGGACCGCCCACCGATTACCAATCTACGACCCTCTTCTCGGTAGGCGGCGATGGCGGCGCGCCATGTCGCTTCAAGCACCGGAGGGCGGTCGGGACCCTTTTGGCCTGCTTCCACATAAGGGAACTGAAAGCGCACCGCAGCAAAACCCCGTTCGGCAAGAAAGCGGCAAGCGTACTCACCGAAAGGATCGTTGACGCCCGAGGAAGCGCCAGGGGCGTAGATGAAAGTCCAGCCAGAGGATGGCCCCTCCGCCTGACCCAAAATGGCAGTGACCTCTCGAGCGTCATCAACCTTCAAACGTTCAATGATTTCAGGCATCCATAGAGCTCCTGAGAAGGATTGCCTCTCGGCCTGCGTTAGCTACGGGAAGCGCCCTGCAGAGCGTCCTCTACGGTATGCCACACTGCGTCAGGCTCCGCAGCCAGGACGCCAGCCGTGTCGATGGCGCCCCACAGAGCAGCGACGCCTGCGGCGCCTGCCGCCCTTCCACACTGAATGTCCCCAGCAGCGTCACCTACCATGATGGCTTCTGAAGGAGCAACGTCCATCTCGGTTAGTGCGTGAAGAAGACCCTTGGGGTCCGGCTTCAGGACGCCAACGTCGTCGCGGTAGACATCAGTGTCCAAGAACCTGCCAATCCCGAAGTGCTTGACCTCAGCGGATCCAAGGAGTCGCCGTTTGTTGGTCAGAAGGCCAATCTTCAACCCTCGACTCTTCAGCTCTTCCAATAGCCCCAAAACGCCTGGGAAGACATGGCTGAAGTCGAGATGGTGCTCCCGATAGAAGGAGAGGTAGTGACCGGTGACCTCTTCCCGGCCTCCATCAAATATCCGCTTGAGCTCAATAGCCAACGACCCAGCAATGTGAGCAACGATGGTCGGCTCGTCCGGGCGGGGCACACCTACCTTGTCAGCAGCGTAATAGACCGCTTCGCGGTGCACCTGCCAGGAATCGAGCAGCGTGTGGTCTAGGTCAAAGACCACAGCCTTGATGGGCAACGCTCCAAGAAAATAAGCCATGAGGGATTGATCATCCTGCGGCAATGGCCGCCGTTTCTAAAGTATCGCCTTTATAGCTTCAGCACAACGAATTAGAGCCTAGCTATAGGTAGCTCTCCGTGGCTGGGCGGCCAATCCGAAGGTACAATGCCTGGCATGAAGACCCCGCCCGACCAACCCCAGGCCCCAAGGGCGGTCTTTTCCATTCCCTACCACTGGTTCGTCATCGGCCTGTCCACATTCGTCGTGGCCGGCATGGCGATTGGAGGCACGGGAATTCCGGTGTTGTCCCCGTTCCTGCGAGAGGAGTTGTCCTTCTCCCGCACTGAACTGGGTCTCATCACCTCGCTGCTGATAGGCGGGGGCCTGGGCACGGCCCTCATCGGGGGATGGCTGACCGACGCCTGGGGAGTCAAACGAGTGCTCGTTTACACCGCCATTGCCCTCACAGTCGTTGTTTTCGGGTTTAGCTTCGTTAACTCGCTGTGGCTTGCCTTGGTGTTGGCCACAGCTGGGGGTCTGGCGCAAGCGCCGTCCTTCCCCGCCACCTCCAAAGCAATCGTAGATTGGGTACCCCGCAGAGCGCGGGGCTTCGGCATGGGCATGAAGCAAACGGGCGTCTCTGGAGCCGGGGCCCTGGTCGCCCTCATCATGCCAAGCATTGCCCAGGCCACCAGCTGGCGCGTCGCCGTGATGGTCATGGCAGGGCTAACGACAATCATGCTGGTTGCGCTCGTGGTTCTCTACAAAGATAAGCCACGCGAAGACGCCACCGTAACCAAGCTGGATACCGGCAAGCTCTTGAGAGCGTTGGTGGAAGTGGTCCGAGACCGTAGATTGAGCATCCCAACGGCCTACTCCTGCGTCTTCGTTGGGATGCAATTTCTGGTGGGCGCTTATCTCATCCTTTTCCTTGTCGAGAGGGCAGACCTCTCGCCGGTTGTGGCAGGCACATTCATGGGCATTGCTCAGATCACCAGCATCTTCTGGCGGGTGGGCTGGGGCGTTGTGAGCGACGCTGTATTCGGCTCGCGCCGCGTGATCGTCCTTGTGATCATTGGGGCACTGGGTGCTGTGGCATTGTTCGCCATTGGCCTTGTCAATGAAGGTACTCCGCTCCTTGTCGTTGGCCTTATCTCCGCCTTGCTTGGCGGGACCGTGTTGTCCTGGCAAGGAATCTATCCCGCCCTAATAATGGAAGTAGCGGGCCCAGACCAGAGTGCAACGATGCTTGGGGCTTCAAACACGTTCACCCGTGTCTTTATCATCATCTCCCCACCGCTTTTCGGGTTGGTCGTGGACGCCACCGACTCCTATAGGTTGGCATGGAGCATTGCCGCCGTCATCGCCGCCGTGACGACGCTGGGTCTTTTGGCGTTGGGAAGAGAGAATCCACGGGAGCAGAGTAGCTGAGGAGCGGCGCTCAGCCATGCGGGCCTCTTCCCCAGAGAGACCTGAGCGATCGGCGATTGCTTGCGCATGCACGTGATTGACGGTCGGCGTGTTTTTACGTATCATCTCGCCGACCATTCGTGCTAACTATCACGATCGGCGAGGCCTATCTGTGACTACTATGGATTCCGACTCGCTGCGTACGAGTAGCCGACAGGCTATTCAAGACCAGGAATACCCGACCAAGACGGTGCTTTCCTCGTTGCTCTCAATCGAGGATGCGCTCGGCTGGATTCCTGAAGAAAGTATCGAGGAAGTGGCGGACTTTATGAAAGCCACTATCAACGATGTATGGGCTGTTGCCTCCTTCTACACCAACTTTCGGTTCGCGCCGCCGACGCCCAACACGATTGAGGTCTGCTGGGGCCCTTCTTGCCACCTTGTAGGGGCAATGGGATTGGCGGAGAAGGCCCTGGACGCATTGGGGCTGGAGAACGAAGGCGACACCGAGGATGGCGCAGTGACTTTTAAGTTCAACACCTGCCTTGGCGCCTGCTCGCATGCGCCTGTCGTGGCTGTCAACCACAAGCTGAAAGGCCAGTGCTCAGAAGACCGTCTGTCTGAACTGCTGACGCAGATACGGAACGGCAGCTAACGAGCCGCCGGGCCAACCGCTAATGGAGCGACCATGACCGTCCGCTTTGAAGAACTGAAGAAAGCCGCAGATGAAAGTTGGGTTGGGCTTCACGGCCAGCAGGCGTGGATCCGCGTCGGCTCGGCCATTTGCGGTGAGGCTGCGGGTTCGGAAGAGGTCATCGAAGCGCTTCAGGGAGAAGTCGCCAAGCGAGGCATCAAGGCTACCGTTAGCATCGTGGGCTGTCTTGGCCCCTGCTACGCAGAACCGCTGGTGGACATCATCACGCCCGGCGGGTCCAGGGTCTTCTACAACAACGTCACTCCCGAGCTTGTGCCCCAGATCATTGAGGCGCACATCGCCAACGGCCAGCCGGACTCCCAGCTGGCCTTCGCCTACGAGGGCGACACCGCGGTCGAAGAGGTAAGCCCCCTCTACGACCTACCAATGATGAAGGGGCAAGTACGCATCGCCATGCGGAATGCTGGCAACATCGACCCTTTTGACATCAACCAGTACATCGCCAACGGCGGGTACGCCGGACTCGATAGGGCCCTGACCTCCATGACGCCAGAAGAGGTCCTTCAAGAGGTCAAAGACTCCGGCCTGCGAGGACGGGGGGGGGCAGCTTTCCCGACCGGTGTCAAATGGGGCTTCCTGGTTGGTTCCAAGAGCCCTGTTAAATACATCCTCTGCAACTGTGAGGAGGGTGACCCCGGCGCGTTCAACGATAAGGGCATCCTGGAGAGCGACCCACACACCCTCATTGAGGGCACGATCATTGCCGGGTATACCACAGGGGCCTCTAATGGCATTGTGTTCATCCGCCACGGTCACGAAGGCCCGATCGTTAAGACGCAGCAGGCCATCAAGCAAGCATATGAAGCCGGTTTGCTTGGCAAGAACATCCTGGGCACGGACTTCAATTTCGATATCGAGGTTTCTCTCACTGGCGATTCCTATGTCGCTGGCGAAGAGACGGCCCTCATGGAATCCATCGAAGGGAAACGGGCAATGCCCCGGTTCCGCCCGCCCTTCCCGGCTGCCTACGGTGTCTGGGGCAAACCCAGCAATATCAACAACATCAAGACCCTTGCGTATGTGCCGGAGATCGTCTCCAAGGGCGGCGAATGGTTCTCCTCAATTGGTTACGAGCGCTCTAAGGGCACTGCAATCATCTGCCTATCCGGCCATATTCAGCGGCCTGGCATGATTGAGGTGCCGATGGGCATCACCATCAACCAAGTGTTATACGACATCGGCGGCGGGCCCACGCCTGGGCACTCCCTCCGAATGCTCCAAACCGGCGGCCCCCTTGGCGGTGTGCTCAGCGCGGACAAGGCCAGCACGACGCTGGACTATGAGTCCATGGCAGCCGCAGGCGCCATTCTCGGTTCCGGCGGCATCATTGTCGCCGATGAACGGACCTGCGCCGTCAACATGGCCCGCGTCCTCGCAGCCTTCTGCCAATTCGAGTCTTGCGGCAAGTGTTTCCCGTGCCGCTTGGGGACTGGCCACCTGGTCGAAGTTTTAGAGCGGATCTCCCGCAGCGAATCAAGGCCCGGCGACCTGGAACTGATGAAGAGCGTGGGTACGTCTATGGCGGCCTCGTCTCTATGCGGGCATGGCCAACTTGGCTACAACCCCATCCAGTCGGCCCTCAGCTACTTTGAGGAAGACTTCCGGTCCCATATCGTGGATGGCAAATGCCCCACGGGACAGTGCTCCGAGCCGATCATAGCTCCTCAGCGCACAAGGCCTCATCGCTGGAGCGCACCTGCACAGGGAAGGGCTCCCCTTCCCGCTGGCAGACTGGCGCTACGATAGGGCACGTTTCAGTGAACGGCGTCGCCGATTTAAGGCAGGGCCTACCAATGTTAGAAACCGTCCGAGGGGGTTTGAATGGCTGACGACAACCTTTCCATCGTGGTGGACGGTCGCGAGATCCCGGCCCGCCGGGACCAAACGGTCATCCAGGCCGCACTTGACGCAGGCCTGCACATCCCCTACCTCTGCTACTACCCCAGCATGAAGCCCTACGGCGCGTGCCGCATGTGCGTTGTAGAAGTTGAGGGAGCCCGCGGCACACCCGCCTCCTGCACGCTTCCTGTCGCCAACGGCATGGTCGTGCACACCACTACGCCCGTCATTCAGACTATTCGGAAGGATATCCTTGAGCTTCTTGTCTCCGAGCATCCCCACGGGTGTTTGACCTGCCACAGAGTGGAACTATGCGGCCCTGAAGACATCTGCCTCCGTCACGTAAACGTGAACGACCGTTGCGTCGCCTGCCCGAAGAATGAGCGGTGTGAGCTTAAGGACACCATTCGAAGCGTAGGCGTGGAGATACAGACTCCCTTCACCTATAACAATCGCGGGCTGGAAGTCCTCACGGAAGACCCCTTCTATGACCGGGACTACAACCTTTGCATCGTCTGCGGGCGCTGTGTGCGAGCCTGTGAGGAAATCCGCGGCGATAGCGCCATCGCTTTCGTCGAGCGGGCCGGGCATGCACTGGTCGGCACCGCT
>Ga0114996_10006811_pt1 | contig 13065 bp, 12 predicted proteins | sample ArcticOcean_MG_C_4_FD_87039 | JGI IMG/M metagenome (GOLD analysis project Ga0114996, IMG submission 87039) | Marine microbial communities from western Arctic Ocean - ArcticOcean_MG_CB4_134 | ecosystem: Environmental > Aquatic > Marine > Oceanic | place: Arctic Ocean: Canada Basin | collected... | reverse complement strand
GTCGCATCCGGCTTGATTGTGCGGCCCAGCGCTTCGCCGGCAAGCTCGCGGAACCCGCGCGGCATATCTGTGACGGGATGCTGGGAGGCGAGCTTGATGTGCTCCGGCTGCTCGAAAAACGAATGCGCGGCTTCACGCAGATTTTCGATGATGTCCTGTTCGACGCCATGACCCGATATTGCAAAAAAACCGATGGTCTGGCAGGCCTCAGCGACAACTCTCGAAATTTCCGTCTTACCGTCAGGGCTGCCGGACAGGAACGGCGAAATGTCGATGATGGGAACGGAGTCAGAAGGCATTCAATTTCCAATCGGAACAAGGCGTCCGGGCGGAATGTTAGCCTTCCCTATCGCCGGTTTCTAGCCTCCGATCGATTTTCGCCTCAATGTTACCCGCACACCTTCTAGCGTCGGCGGGTCGGTTTCCTTGCCGAACAGCCGCGCAATCTTCGCGAACAGGAAGCGGATCGCATGCCACAGTTTCGGGATCAGCCAGATCGCCAGCAAGATAAAGACCACGAGCCCGCCGACAAAAACCGCCGGGTGCGTATGCGCGACCCACAAACCGCCGACGACGGCGACATCTTCTGCAACCGACGCCGTCCAGTTGGTGAACGGTTCGGGCGACGTGTTGATCAGCAGGCGCGAACCAGCCTTGATGGTATGGGTCGCGTCGGACAGAACCCCGCCACCCATGCCCGCGACCAGCATTTCGGCAGTGCTGGCATCGGCGAAAACAGTCGCTGCCAGAACGGCGCCGGCGGGCACGCGAATAAAGGTATGAATTGTGTCCCAGGCTGAATCGACGCCCGGTATCTTGTCGGCGAAGAACTCGATCACATACATCGCGCCGGCGTCGGCGATGACCCAGGGTTTCTCGAGGACGCCCATGCCGGCCAGGAGGTCCATCAACCCGGTCGCGCCCATCAGGCCGAGAACGGCCAGGCGGCATACAAATTAAGGCTACTGGCCCAGGCGGCACCCATCAAAAGGGGATCAGAGCGGTTATATCCATCTTACTACGCTACCTCTTACATGTTGGACTTCGCCCTCATATATGGGCATTTTGATTGCATTCCCAGAAAAGAAGATCAATCGTTGCCCGAACCCCTTGATAAAAAACAGCATTTTACCGTCCTCGGCGCAGGTGTCGTCGGCCTCTGCTGTGCGGTTTCACTGCAGCGGGACGGCTACAAGGTCACGCTGATCGATCGCGCCGATCCCGGAACGGGGACGTCCTTCGGCAATGCCGGGCTGATCCAAATAGACGCGGTGGTGCCGATCGCCACCCCGGGAATCCTCCGCAATGTACCGCGGATGCTGCTCGATCCGGCCGGACCGCTGGTTGTCCGCTGGCGGTATCTGCACCGGATTGCGCCCTGGCTGGCACGCTTTGTGCTCGCCGCCCGGCCTGATAGCGTAGAGCGGATTTCGGTCGCGCTCGCGTCGCTGCTGGACCGCTCCAATGAAGCTTGGCTGACGCTTGTAGAAGCTGCCGGCGCGCAGGATGTCTGGAGGCAATCGGGCGAGTTGCATGTGTACCGAAAGAAAACGGCCTGGGACGCGGCGCAGCCGATGCACGAATTGCGGCGCCGGCGCGGATCGGTTCTTGAAGACCTGACCGTCGACGAGATGCGCCAGCTCGAACCCGCCCTGTCGCCGGATCTCTATCGCGGCGCGTTCACCTCGAACGCGAATTCAATCACCCATCCGCTGCATCTGTCGCAAAAACTGTTTGAGCTGTTCCGCCGCAATGGCGGGGATTTCGTCAAAGAAGACGTTATCAGGGTGGAGAGCGGTCCGACCGGGGAACCAGAAACTCTGGTAACGAACGCCGGCAAGCATCCGATCGATGCGCTGGTGATCGCGGCTGGTGCATTCTCCAAAAAATTTGCCAAAGCAATGGGCGTGTCTGTGCCGCTGGACACTGAGCGCGGATATCATCTTTGGTTGCCCGACCCCGGGGTAGAGATGCGCCGGCCGATCGTCGTCGGCGATCACCGCTTTGGCATTGTGCCGATGACCGGCGGCCTTCGTCTGGTCGGGACGGCTGAATTCGCCGGGCTCGATTTGCCGCCCTATTGGGAACGCGCGGATATTCTGGCGAAACTCGCCGCGCCGTTCGTCCCCGGTCTCAATCTGGAAGGCGCCGAAAGGTGGATGGGATACCGGCCGTCACTGCCCGACAGTCTGCCGGTCATCGGCCGCGCGCCGGGGCGTGAGAATGTCTATCTTGCTTTCGGTCATGGCCATCTCGGGCTCACCATGGGCGCTGTCACAGGACAGTTGATCGCGGACCTGGCCGCTGGCCGGACGCCCGATATCGATCTTGCCCCGTTCCGCGCCGAACGTTTCTGACGGAGATCATCGAATGCGTGTCCTTGCCGATCCCCTGACGCAGTTTGTCGCCTCGGTCTTCGAGAAAATGGATAGCCCGCCCGAGGAAGCGGTGCTTGTCGCCGGGTCACTGGTGAAGGCCAATCTGATGGGCCATGACAGCCACGGCGTTGGTCTGGTGGCAACCTATGTCCGCCATTTCGAATCCGGGTTGCTGAAGCCGGGCACCAGCGTCGACTGCGTCAAGGACGACGGCGCGATCCTGATGTTCGACGGCCGGCGGGGTTTCGGGCGTCGCGTCGGCGGCGAGGCGATGGAGGCAGCAGCAAAGCGGTGCCGCGATACCGGCGTCGTGTTGATGACATTGCGCAACGCCCATCACATCGGCCGCGTCGGCGCCTATGGCGAAATCGCCATGGGCCATGGGCTTGTCTCGCTCCACTTCGTCAACGTTACCGACCATCTACCATCGGTCGCGCCCTGGGGCGGCGGCGAGGCGCGGTTCGTGACCAACCCGGTGTGTATTGCTGTGCCCGGGACCGCGGAAACGCCGCCGACCCTGCTCGACATGGCGACCAGCCGCATTGCGCTCGGCAAGGCCCGCGTCGCGATGTCGAAGGGCGAGAATTTGGACGATGGGGTGGTGATCGATGCGGCCGGGAAGGCGACCAACGATCCGGCCGTCATGTACGAAGACCCGCGTGGCGCGCTGCTGCCGTTCGGCGAACACAAGGGATCCGGTCTGGCGCTGATGTGCGAATTACTCGCAGGCGGGCTGTCCGGCGGCGGCACGATCCAGCCCGGCAACCCGCGCCGGCATTCCATCGTCAACAACATGTTCGCGGTTCTGGTCGATCCGGCGCGGCTGGTCGACCACGACTGGCTGCGCGCCGAGATAGATGCGACCGTGGCCTATGTCAAATCCGCGCGGCCGGCCGATCCCGGCACGCCGGTCATCGTCGCGGGGGACAGCGAACGCGCCCGCACCGCCGAACGCACCGCCGCCGGAATTGAGGTCAACGAAGCCGCGTGGGAAGAGCTGCTGGCAGCGGCGGCCGGGTTGGGCGTAGAACGACCGCCTTTATAGTGCTTCGCCTTATGCCATTAATGCACTGAATGCCCGGTGCAATCCGCCGTCGGCGTTGGCAAGATCGGAAGGCACGTCGAAATGCTGATAACCGGCGGCGTCGCACATCTTCAATTCGTGACCGTTCTCGACCCAGGCGGCGGCGTAGCGCGATTGATGCAGAAAATATTCCGCAAGCTCGTGCTCGCCGGTGCCGAGGATCAGCGGCCCCATCTTTTTGCCCGCCGGCGGCACATGGTGCAGTGGGCTAAGGTCCCGAACGCCCTGATCGTCGATCTGGATGTAGTTGTTGATATAGGTTGCGGCGATCGGGGCCAGGTCGAATAGACCGCTGACGATCACCGAGGCCTTGAAGGTTTCGGGCGGCACTGCGGGGTTTCCCGATATCCCGCCGCCGAGCACCATCGCGGCAAGATGGCCGCCGGATGAATGACCGGCGAGATAGAATTCTTCCCGGTCAAAGCCGTATTGATCGGCGCGGTCCCAAAGATGCCCGATAGCGCGTTCGACCTGGTCCGTCATATGGGCAAGTGTGATCTCGGGACATAATCCAAAGCCGATGACCGCGAAGGCTGCGCCGGCATCGACGAAGTTTTTTCCGATAAACGAATATGAATCCTTGGTCATACTGAGCCAGTAGCCGCCATGGAGAAAGACAATCAGCGGGACCGGCCCGTCTGCGTCCGGGTACAGGATGTCGAGCGTTTCGCGGTCGCCGTCGCCATATGCGATATCGAGATCGCACCGCACGGCTCCCCGGATTGCGGCGCTATCAGCGGCCCAGCGATCGAGATCGGCCATGTGGCCGGGTACGGCCCAGCGATTGTTATAGGCCGCATCGCGCAATAACTGTTCGGCGCGGGCGGCATCCCCCATATCGCGATACGCAAACATTGGATTGCTGTCGCGCTCCAGGATATCGGACGGGATGTCGGCGTAATCCATCCCCTGAAAGATGCGGTAGGTTTCGTTTTCGACCATGCTGTCGGGTCCCTGCGATTATTGCTGCCGGCAGCCTGAACGAGACTGGCCCGGATCACAACGGGCATCTAGAATGCGGCATACGTTAGGTGCCTTACGGATTAATATCGGCTAGGTTCGGCAGGCCTGAGAACAACAAAACAGGGACGACATTATGGCGCAGAATATTCAGATTACGATTGCGGCGGGCGACATGGACAGGTTGGCGGCCATCAAGGATGGCCGCGTGCAGGTCGAAGGCTGCGATATCACTTTCATTCCGATGGAGCCCGAGGAAGTTTTCTTCCGCGCCTTCAGATATGCCGAATTCGACTGCTGTGAGCTGTCGTTCTCAAGTCATATGCGCGTCACGTCGCAGGGTACGGCAAAGTATGTCGGCATCCCGGCGTTTGTCAGCCGTGTGTTCCGTCATTCCGGATTTTATATCCGCACCGACCGGGGCATCGAAAAGCCAGAGGATCTGCGCGGTAAGCTGGTTGGCCTGCCTGAATATCAGATGACGGCGCCGGTCTGGATGCGGGGTATTCTGGAAGACGAATACGGCATCAAGCGGACCGATATTCGCTGGCGCTCGGGCGGTCAGGAAGAAGCCGGTCGTGATGAGCGCACACCGTTCGAGGCGCCCGACGGGCTCGACCTCCAGGCGATCCCGCAGGACCGCACCCTGGTCGAAATGTTCGAAGCCGGTGAACTCGACGCCTTAATGACCGCGCGCGCGCCGTCCAGTTTCGACCTCGGCAAGCCTAATATCGACCGTCTGTTTCCGAATTTCCGCGACGTCGAAAAGGAATATTACAGCAAGACCCAAATGTTCCCGATTATGCACCTGATGGGGCTTCGGAAAGATCTGGCCGAAGCGCATCCATGGCTCGCGGGCAGCTTGTACAAGGCGTTTCTGGCGTCGCGCGACCTGGCCTATGTGGACATCGCCAAGACGGCGGCACTCAGCGTCGCACTGCCCTGGGTGGATGCGGAACGGCGCGACACGGTCGCGCTGATGGGCAATGATTTCTGGCGCTACGGCATTGAGGAGTGCCGACACGAGATAGAGGCGCTGGCCCGGTATTCCTTCGCGGATGGCCTGTCCGAGAGACTGATGACACCGGAAGATTTGTTTGCAGAATCAACTTTCGAGATTTCGAAGATCTGATAGCAACGCGTATGGCACGCGAAGGAAATTGCAATGGAACTGCCCTCCAGCGACGATATTTATTCACTTAAGGTCGACGATTTCGACACGGCGAAACTGCTGACCAACGCCGCACGTCAACGCGACGAGCGGGGCTTGCAGGATGTGTTCATCGTCGATGCGGATTCTCATCATTATGAGACCGAGTCGGTTGGAGAACTGATCAGCTACATCAAAGACCCCGTGATGAAGCAGCTTTCGATGTCTGCACTGGGCGTTGCCCGAAAATCACGCGGTTTTCCCTATTCGCGGGTCGGATATCAGGATGTGGGGGGCAGGATTACGCGCGAGCCGCTCCGTCAACTCGAACAGACGTCGGCTGATGGCGGCCACCGCGATGTTCAGCTTGCGCTGAAGCGTATGGATTCCATGGGTGTCGACGTCGCTGTGCTGCTGCCGACGCCGATGATGCTGATGGGCATGCATCCCCAGGTCGAATTCGAAGCCCAGATCGCGTGGGCCTATAACAGCTGGCTGGTGGAGCGGGTGCTGAGCGGTTCCGACCGGCTTAAATCCTTCGCCTATCTACCGTTCAACGACCCGGAAATGTCTTATCGCATCGTGCAGGAGTTTAAGGATGTGCCCGGTATTGTCGGGTTTCTGGTGACGTCGGTTCGCCAGAATGCGGTGCATGACAACGTTTACGCCAAGACCTACGCGGCGATCCAGGATGCCGGAAAAGTGCTCTCGTTCCACACCGGCTACGACTGGGACGATCCGACATTCGGCAGCCCGAGCAGGTTCGTAGCCGTCCAGGCGATCGGCTATCCGTTCTACAACGTGGTCCATTGCGTGAACTGGTTGTGCAACGCGATGAACGAGCGCTTTCCCGAACTGGATGTGCTGTGGATGGAAGGCGGTCTCGCTTGGGTGTTGTGGGTAATGCAGCGGATCGATTCCGAGTACCGTATGCGATCGTCTGAGGTCCCGGGTCTGAAAAAGCTGCCGAGCCATTACATGAAAGATATGTATTTTACGTCGCAGCCGCTCGAAGCCGGCGACAATCATCTGCTGGAGATGACGCTTAAAGCCATCGACGCCAAAAACCAGGTGATTTACGCATCGAACTATCCGCTACCCGACATGGATGTGCCATCGGTGATCTGGGATCTCGATTGCCTGGACGATCAGGCAAAGCGGAACATTCTCGGCGAGACCGCGCGCAAGCTGTTCAAGCTGTAGATCCGGATCAGCCGGCGAATCCGCTTTCGGTGAACCCAACACAAAACCAACCTGACCCGGCTACCAAGGGAGAAAGCTCATGCTGACGCCAGACCATTACGATTACGTGCCCATGCCGGCGCGGATGCCGCTGAAATGGCCCGGCGGCCACAGGATCGCGGTGATATTTACGATTAATTGTGAATTCTGGCCGATGACCTGGGACAAGACCGAGCCCCTTTACCCCGGGGGTCCAGCGTCAATACCGCATGTTCTGCCGGGAAATGTGCCCGATTACGCCAACTGGACGTGGCGGGAATATGGTCATCGGGTCGGCGTGTGGCGGCTGTTTGAGGAATTCGACCGCACCGGCGTGCCGACAACCTGCACGATCAATGCCCTGACGGCGCTCGAGCGCCGCGAGATCGTCGAGGCTGCCAATGACCGGGGCTGGGAAATTCTCGCCCACAATTGGTCGCAGACCGACATCATGTCTTCTTATGCCGATAAGCCGGATGAGGAACGTGACGTCATTCAAAGGATCATCGAAGCCTACGAGGGCGTTATTGGTCGACCGCCGCGCGGATGGCTGTCCTCGTCACTGCGCTCGACGCACGAGACGCCGCATCTGCTGAAGGAGCTCGGGTTCGATTTCATGGCGTGTTATCTGAATGACGATCAGCCCTACATGATGCGCACTCGTCACGGGCCGTTGGTCCAGATTCCCTATTCGAACGACATAAACGATTTTGCGGTGTTTTCGCGCGGGGCGATGGCGGCGTCGGGCGCGTTCGAACGGTTCCGCGACGAGTTCGACATTCTGTACGAAGAAAGCGCTACGAGCGGCCGGATGATGAATATCGGCCTGCATCCACACGTTATGGGTCGCGGATTTGCGGTCAAGGCGCTTCGGGAATTCATCTCCTATGTAAAGGATATAGAGGGCGTTTGGTTTCCAAAACGCCAAGATATTTCAGACTGGTACGCTGAAAATCACGCCACACATATTAAGCCCGATTAACTGAAAGTAAGGCGACCGGTGGATCATGATGCCAACCATGTTTATGTCGAGCAGCCAGCTATATAATTTTCTATTGTAATAAAATGAACGTTGCCGCGTTTGGCGTAACTGGTAGACGCGCGGAATTCAAAATCTGTTGGACCCCGAGATAACAAATTTTCCCTCCTGCATGGGTAGATGTTAAGCGGCCATAGCCTCACCGTGCAACTTGGAAAGGCCATTCCCACCTGCGGGCGGCAAACAGGTATCGCCACAACAATACGATGTGCCCCATCTCACCGAGGGGCTATTCCATATATTGTTCTTGCAACGTCCCACTCGATCGGCGCTAAATATACTCTCACATTTACCGACAGTCGGTGGGCTGTAGAAAGTAACTGGCCCGAATCTGAACCGAAGACAAACGAAACAACTAAACAGGGAGGGCTAAATGACTTACCTAATCAACAGACACGTCACCACCACCCTAGCGGCGGTAATTACAGCCGTGGGTGTTTTGAGCCAGCCCGTCGCGGCGGCACCGTATTTCGAGGGCAAGACCATCATCGTTCAGGTTCCCTCCGGTTCCGGTGGTACCTATCATGTCTACTGCCAGATCGTGCAGCGGAATATCGGCCGCCATATCCCGGGTCAACCGAAAACCGTGATACAAAACCGTCCCGGCGGCGGCGGCGCCAAGTCAGCCGCCTATATGGCAAAGGTTGCGCCAAAGAATGGATCGGTTATCGCCATGATCGCTCCCGGCACGATCACCACGCCGCTGGTGCGTAATGTCAAATTCAACGCCCGCGAGTTCAACTGGCTGGGCGCCGTGGCAGCGCGGTCTTCCGGGGTCTGGATGTGGCATACATCCGGCATCACCACCTTGCAGCAGCTGAAGGACAAGCAGACGACCATAGCAACCACCGGGTTTTCATCGGGAGGTTCGGTGGTCCCACGCATGATCAACTCCCTCCTCGGCACCAAAATGAAGTTGATATACGGTTATAAGGGTGGCGGAGCCCTAAACTTGTCAGTCGAGCGCGAAGAAACCCAGGGTCGCTGGAATTTTCGGTCAGGGTTCACAGGCGTCCGCCCCACATGGCTCCCTCAGAAAAAGGTGGTTGCGGTGATCGCCACGGGACCGCGTGATCCTCTGATGAAGGGTGTTCCTCACCTCCGCGATATGCTGAAGGACGGCTCGGTCGAACAGAAGATGTATGATGTTATCGGCATGAATTTCGAGGTCGGCCAAGCGTTCTACGTACCGCCCGGTACGCCCAAGAAAATCGTCGCTATCCTCACCAAAGCGTTCGCCGACATGATAGCCGATCCTCGCACCAAGGCCGATATCTTGAAGCGCGGGATCGAGTTCTCACCCAAATCGGCGAAAGAGATTAGGACCGAAATCGCCAAGGGTTTCGACGCGGTGACGCCCGAAGTCTTGAAGGGCCTCAAGGGCATCTACACCAAGAAAAAATCCTGAGCCAATAAATCGTGGCCCAGTCCGCGTGCGCTGTCTCTCGAGGCACGCGCACGCGGACGGCTAGGCGCGCAAAATCCTCACCATGTCCGCTATGGGAAATTTCATGATGAGGCAGGCAGCAAGTGTTGTTTGCCTGAGACAAAGATCAGGATCGTGGCATAGGGTGGTTAGGCGAGGATCGCCTTTGTGTCCCTGTCGGAGATAGACCCCGGTATATATCAAATGGCATGGGTGGGCCGATCAACGAGCCGTCGGGGCGTTTGCCGTTACGGATCGTGACCATCAATTGGGCATCGGTCCAGCTGCCGGTACCGGTTCCCTTATGGGGGTCAGGTTCGGCGTGATCGCGTCGATCGGGCCTTTCTTCATCGCAGAACCGCCGGCCAACTCATGTTTTGCCATCGGTCCGCCCTTGGCCGCGTGGCAGTTGCCACAGGCTACGACGCCCCGCGTCAGATAAGTGCCGCGTTCCAGTAGCGTCCCGGCCATCACCTAGGGTGCTGAGACCGTCAGAAATATGCTGACGCAAAGAAAAATTTTAATCCCGCTCCGCCATAAATTTGTTTTTCAAATCTGTATCCGCAATCCTTTGACGGGAATATCTGCTAGATTGATGTTCAAAGCAGATCGGGAGGGGCATGTGTCGGAACTGGCAATCGGAAACGTCAATATCGGCGGCGTGATGGAGTGGCAGGGGGTCTATCGCGATCCGCTGGAAATGTATCCGGATGCGACGCGCGCGGCCGTGGACAAACATCGCGGCTGGTTGGAACCGCACAGCCTTGATCCGGAGACCGGTAATCTGATCATGGCATTCCGCAGTTATCTGGTGCGGACCGAACGTTTGACCATTCTGATAGACACCTGTGTCGGCAACGATAAAGACCGACCGGACCGGCCTAACTGGCACCGCCAGAATTTTCCCTGGATGGACAATCTTCATGCTCACGGCGTGACGCCAGATGACATCGATATTGTCATGTGTACTCATCTTCATATCGATCACGTTGGATGGAACACGAAGCTTCAGAACGGTCGCTGGGTGCCGACCTTCCCCAATGCGAATTACCTGTTTCACAGTAAGGAATACGAGTATTGGGAACAGGAGCATAAAAATAAGGAATGGGCACGCGGCCCGTTCATTGACAGCGTGTTGCCTGTGGTTGAGGCGGGCAGGGCGACAATGGTCGCCGGCGATCATGAAATCGATGCTGGTTTGTGGCTCGAACATACACCGGGACACACGCCGGGGGCCGTCTGTCTGCATGTCGAAGACAGTGGCGAGCATGGCATTTTCTGCGGCGATCTGATGCATCATCCGCTGCAGGTGCCCGAACCTCAGTGGTCGAGCATTTTCTGCGAGGATCCCCATCAATCGCGCGAGACACGGATGGCGTTCGTCGACAAACATGCTGAGACTGAGACCATGGTGCTTCCCGCGCATTTCGGTGGTGTGGGTGGCGGTCATATCGTTGGTGGAGGGCCGGACGGTAAACCGAAGTTCCGCTTCGGCGGTTAACCGGAATGACGTAACAGGAGAGACCAATTGTCCGATATCGGTTTCATCGGCTTGGGGAACATGGGCGCGGCATTGGCACGACGCCTGCTTAAGCAGCATACCCTTCACGTTTGGGACCTGAACCCTGCGGCTACCGATGTGCTTGTTGCGGAAGGCGCCCAAGCGGCGGACGGGCCGGGCGGTGTTGGCGCATCCGGTGCGGAGCTCATCATCACATGTCTGCCGACATCGGCGCAGGTCGAGGAGGTAATTTTTGGCGCGAATGGTGTCGCTGATGCCCTCGGTGAGGGCGCGCTGATTGCCGACATGACCACAGGCGATCCGCTCGCAACGAAGGCAATGGCGGCGCGGCTGGCCGAATGTGGCATAAATTTGATCGATGCGCCGGTGTCGGGTGGTGTCGTCGGCGCGGAACAAGGGACGATCGCCATCATGATAGGCGCGCCGGAAGCGTTGTTCGAAAGGGTGAAACCGGCATTTGAATCGATAAGCCCGAACATATTTCATGCCGGGGAGACCGGTGCGGGGCACGCGATGAAACTGATCAACAACATGATCTCATCCTGCGTTCGCCTGGCAACTTTCGAAGGGCTCGCTCTCGCGACCAAGGCCGGGATCGAGCCGATGCGGTTCGCGGAAATCCTGTCGAAGGGATCGGGGCGAGGATATGTGGCCGATACGACGCTGCCCAACTACGTCATTCCCGGGCGCAAGGATCAGAATTTCGGCCTTGCCCTTATGCACAAGGATCTGACGCTTGCGACCAAACTGGGACAGGATATGGGGGCGCCGCTGATGACCGGTAATTATGCCCGTGAAGTATTCAGTTTGGCTCTTAATGAACTCGGGAAAGATGTTGATATTACGCAGTTAATTAGAATATTTGAGCGCGCAGCAGGTGTCGATATATGTGCGGCTCAACAGGCCGTCGACCTTTAAATTCATAATTAACCAATTGTTCACATGCCGGGAGCGAGAATAGGATCATTGTAACAAACGGGGTAACAAACTGGCATCGCCATGTTTGGGCTATCGCGAAAAAAACGTGACCCGCGCGAGCGCCGGCGTCTTTACCGAATCCCGGAAAAGAGCGCTATGCTGGTGCTCGACGATGTCAGCTACGCGATTGCCGACTGGAGCATCGATGGGTTTCGGGCAATCGGCCACCGCGGCGGCCATTCCGCCCGCGCCCGCCTCGTTATTGTCTACAAAGGTAATCCAACGGGTTTTAATGCAAAGACGGTAATTCGACGGGCCGATGCGGAAAATCAGGAGATAGCCGAGGAGTTTGTCAGCATGTCCGCTTCAGCTCGCCAGGAAATTGCCCGGGTATATCGCGAAATGCTCGCCGTGTTTCAGGCGTGGGAAGGTGTGAAGGACGAGGTCGATGCCCAGGCAATCAGCCGCGCTCTTCGATTGCAGGGTCTGGAATAACGCTGACGATCACGTTCAGATCGCCGGGTGGGCCGCCGCCGAACCCTTCTATCCCGAAGCCGCGCAGGGTTATGATATCGCCGTCTTTCGAGCTTTGCGGGATATCGATTGCAACGGTCAGCCCCGTCATCGTCGTGATCAGCTTGCAGACGCCCTGATCCGCGTCCGATTGATTGACCTTCAGGCTCTCGGCGATGTCTTCGCCCTTCATCCAGAGCGAGGTCGCGGCCGCGCCCTTGACGCGGCCCAGCCTGGTGCCGGCGACATCTCCGAACAGGTCGATCGTTCGTTCACCGGTTGTTTCATCGATCTCGAAATCGAACCACGTGCCGCCCTTTTGCCATGGCTGCGCACCGCCGCCACTGCCAGTATCGGGAACATTGCGATCGAATTCGGCACGTTTTCGGCGGTCGGCGAGCAGATTATAGGCTGCCGTGATTTCCTTGAACCGGTCCGCCGCGCTCTCATCGCCGGCATTCACGTCGGGATGGAGTTGTTTTGCAAGCGAACGATAGGCGCGTTTGATCGTTTCGAGATCCGCGCCGCGCTCAATGCCGAGAAGATCGTACGGTGTCATCGGGAGAGTGTCGCGGCGGCGAAAGGTACGGTCAAGAACGGAGAGAATAAAAAGCGGCCGATAGGGAGAACACACCAGCACTTGTTGCGATTCGCCCCTAACCCGCTAGAATTAGGGGTGTGGCGTTACCCATGCCGCAGCGGTTCTACCCAAACCGCGCTGACAAAATCGCGCCTCGGCGTTTCGACCCACCTAACGCCGGGGCGCGTATTTTTTGGCCAGTCTTGGCCAGCACCGGTCTTGGCCTGCACCAGAACGATTGATTTTTGGGAAATTTGGGAAAACCGGCGAATTT
>Ga0114996_10006808_pt1 | contig 13069 bp, 9 predicted proteins | sample ArcticOcean_MG_C_4_FD_87039 | JGI IMG/M metagenome (GOLD analysis project Ga0114996, IMG submission 87039) | Marine microbial communities from western Arctic Ocean - ArcticOcean_MG_CB4_134 | ecosystem: Environmental > Aquatic > Marine > Oceanic | place: Arctic Ocean: Canada Basin | collected... | reverse complement strand
TTTCTACCGATCCGGCGCATAGTTTGGGTTTCTTATTTCAAATTGAAATCGGAGGTAAACCAACCTCACTTTGCCCTAATCTGTGGGGATTAGAAATTGATCCCGCGCAAGAGAACTTTCATTATATCAATAAAGTCAAAGCATCATTAAAAGGACTGGTAAAGTCTACGATGGTGGAAGAGGTTGAACGGCAGATCCAACTGGCCAGTGACTCTCCTGGAGCTGAAGAGGCCGCTCTTTTTGATGCGATCGTATCTATTATTCTTGATGAAAGTAATCTTTACGATCGGATTGTAATTGATACCGCGCCATCGGGACATACGATAAGACTGTTATCTCTACCTGAGCTGATGAGCGTTTGGATGGAGGGAATGTTGAAGCGAAGAAAAAAAGTTACGAGAAACTATTCCCAGCTACTCGGTGATGGTGAAATTGTCGATGACCCTATTTACGATATATTAAACGTAAGAAAGCAACGATACGCGGCAGCAAGAGATATAATCTTAGATAAGACGCAAACTGCGATTATTTTTGTTATGATACCGGAAAAGCTTTCGCTTATGGAAACAATTAGTGGTATTAAAATGTTAAGTCATTATAATATAGTAGTTAACACCCTATTTGTTAATAAATTACTTCCAACAAGTGTTCGAGACGAGTTTTTCGTAAAGCGAAAGGAACAACAGACGGTGTATATTAAGGAAATAGTAGATTCCTTTAAAGATAAGGAGATTATATTACTTCCCTTGTTGGCTGAAGATATAACTACTCCTCCGGCACTGAAGGAGCTTAGTAGCTACCTGACAGGGAGCAAGGTGTCAGGTATGGATTGAAGCTGTGAATAATTTATTTCATCCAATAAGTAAAAGATGCTAAATTCGATCGCTGAGAATATCTGGGAATATAACCATCCTTTAAAATTGGCTGGTATGGATATCGGCCATCGTATGACGGTAATCCGGCTAAATAAGAATGAACTATTTATTCATTCGCCGGTACCGCTAGATGATACTTTATTTAATGAATTAAAGTCTTTGGGTAGAGTAAGCGCTATTATTGCTCCGAGTCGGATGCATGATCTTTTTCTGATGCCTTACTTTAAAAGATATCCACAGGCTCAATTTTATTGTGCCCCTGGCCTGGCTGAAGAACATCCTCAATTGCCATTCACGGCTGAATTGTCTTTAGAGAAGAATTATTTCTGGAATAAAGAAATTCAACAATTAATTATTCATGGAATGCCGAAAGTCAACGAGGTCGTTTTTTTACACCGCCCCAGCGGAAGCCTGATTGTAGCTGACCTTGTATTTAATTTGGGGCGTGACAATTCTTTACTCACAAATGGTTATCTTTTCCTTGCCAGTGCTTATCGAAAGACTACGCCAAGCAGGCTTTTCAAGCTTTTAATAAAAGATAAGCAAGCAATGAAACTTTCGATTGAAATAATGCTCCTCTGGGACTTTGATCGCCTGATTATGGGGCATGGGGATATTGTAAATAACTCGGCAAAGGATGCTTTGCGCAAAGCCTACGCCTGGTTGTTGTGAATGGGAGAAGGGTCGATCAGCATATCAATTATCAAGTGTAAGCAAGGTAGGGCGCGAGCCATTTTTCCACATCAGTAATTTTCATCTTTTTCCGTTCCGCATAATCCTGCACCTGGTCTTTGCCGATCTGTGTCACCGCGAAGTAACGACTCTCAGGGTGAGCAAAATAGAGACCGCTAATTGAACTCGGTGGTGACATCGCATACGATTCCGTGAGACTGACACCGGTATTTTTTTCCGCTTCGAGCCAATCAAAAAGCATACGCTTTTCCGTATGGTCGGGGTAGGCCGGATATCCCTGGGCAGGTCGGATACCGCGGTATTTTTCTCTAATCAGGTCGGTGTTACTCAATTGTTCTTCTTTTCCGTATCCCCAAAAGCCGCGTACCCGCTTGTGCATCCTTTCGGCCAGTGCTTCCGCAAACCGGTCTCCCAAAGCTTTTACCATGATCGCGAGATAATCGTCGTGTTGTTTTTCATAAGTTTCAGCGAGCTGTTCTACCCAGCTGCCGGCGGTTACAACGAATCCTCCAACCCAATCCAATTTGCCGCTCTCTCTTGGCGCGATGAAGTCCGCCAACGCGTAATAAGCTTCACCTCTTCGATGTTCATTCTGTTGGCGAAGGGTATGAAAAACACAGTCTACAGAGTTACGGGATTCATCCTTATAGACTTCAATGTCGTCGCCCACCCGGTTGCAGGGCTGAAAGCGGATCACGGCGCGACCGAAGTAATCAGGATTTCCAATGATCAGCTTAATTAATTCCTGGGCATCATCGAACAATTTTTTTGCTTCTTTACCTACAATTTTATCTTCCAAGATGCGGGGGTAGCGTCCATGCAGTTCCCAGGCGGAAAAGAAAGGGCTCCAGTCGATATATTCGACCAGCTCCTTAAGCGAATAGTTGTCATACTGACGTGTCCCGCTAAACGCGGGTTTGGCAATCACTGCTTTGTTCCAATCAGTCGCGAAGGACTGTTCACGCGCTTGATCCAGTGAAACGATTTTCTTCTTCTTCGACCTGCTTTCATGTTTCTCCCGAAGAGCAACCTGCGACTCTTTGACTTGAGAAGCGTAGAGTGAGCGTGTCTTCTCATTGAGTAGCTTCCCTACAACATCTGCGACGAGCGATGCGTCACGTACGTGGACCACTGGTTGGTCGTATTGCGGTGCAATCTTGACCGCTGTGTGAGCCGGATTAGTAGTGGCGCCGCCAATAAGCAGTGGCACCGTGCATCCGGTGCGTTTCATTTCTCGGGCTACATGTATCATTTCGTCGAGTGAGGGTGTTATCAACCCGGAGAGACCAATGACAGCGGCCCCCGTCTCTTTCGCCTTGGCTAGTATTTTATCGCAGCGAACCATCACGCCAAGATCGATCACATTGTAATTATTACAGGCGAGAACGATACTGACGATATTCTTACCGATGTCGTGGACATCACCCTTGACCGTAGCGATGATAAAAATGCCCTTCTTCTTAGAAGACTCTGCTTTGCCTTCTTCCATGTAAGGTTCGAGATAAGAAACTGCCTTCTTCATGACTCTTGCACTCTTTACAACCTGGGGGAGAAACATCTTACCCGCGCCGAATAGTTCACCCACGATTCCCATCCCGTTCATCAGTGGGCCTTCGATTACATCAAGCGGTTCACCAGCCGCCAGCCGCGCCTCTTCGGTGTCTGCTTCAACATGATCGACGATGCCTTTGACCAAAGCGTGAGCTAATCGTTTTTCGACTGGCCATAAGCGCCATTCATCTGTCTCTCTCTCTTCTTTTTCGTCTTGCTGACGGTTGAATCGGGATGCGGCATCGATTATTTTTTCAGTGGCGTCATCATTGCGGTTGAGAAGTACATCTTCCACAAGTTTGAGTAACTCCGGATCAATTTCGTCATACACCGCCAGCATACCGGCGTTGACGATGCCTAAATCCAATCCAGCATTAATCGCATGGTAAAGAAAAGCTGTGTGCATCGCTTCCCGAACGGGGTTGTTCCCGCGAAACGAAAAAGAGACATTGCTGATGCCTCCGCTTACTTTGACGCTGGGTAAGCAGTCTTTAATGTCATGGGTAGCGTCGATAAATGCTCGGCCGTAATTTGCATGTTCCTCAATTCCCGTTCCCACGGTCAGTACATTGGGATCAAAAATTATATCTTCCGCAGGAAACCCCAACTGTTCGGTCAGGAGTGCGTAGGCTCTTTTGCAGATCCGCAATTTGTCCTCTCGCGTTGCTGCCTGACCTTTTTCGTCGAACGCCATGACGACAACGGCGGCGGCAATCGCTTTAAGGTGATCGGGGGTGGTCCCGCAACATCCGCCGACCATATTCAGCATCCCGTCTTTTGCGAAAGAACCCAGGACTTCAGCCATGTGCTCAGGCGTATCGTCATAACCGGTCTCGGAAAGAGGGTTCGGCATTCCCGCATTCGGGTAGCAATGCACATAACATCCTGCGATATTTGAAAGATCCTCAAGATAGGGGCGCATTTCTTCAGCGCCAAGTGCGCAATTGATCCCAGTGACAAGTGGACGGGCATGTTCAATAGAGTTCCAGAATGCTTCTATGGTCTGTCCCGATAGGGTGCGGCCGGATGCATCAGTGATCGTAACTGACACGAAGACGGGGAGCTTTATATGATGGTGATGAGCGCCGCTTTCAGATTAAGCGTATCGAAAGTCGTCTCAGGCATAAGGATGTCAACGCCTCCCTCTACCAGGGCGTCAACCTGTTCGTAGTATGTCTTATAGACATCTTCGAAAGTTACGGCGCGATATTCAGGGTGATCGACATCGGGAGAAAGCGAGAGCGTTTTATTAGTAGGACCGATGGCTCCTGCGACATAAACTTTTCTGCCCTGATTCACCGCAATATAATCATTCGCCGCTTTTCTTGCTATCTGAGCGGAAGCTATATTCATTTCCCTCACCCGGTCTGAAAGTGAATAATCAGCTTGAGAGATAGAATTTGAATTGAAGGTATTCGTCTCGGTAATGTCAGCACCGGCTTCAAGAAACTGACGGTGAATATTGGCGATGATCTCGGGCCTGGTGAGCGACAACAGGTCATTATTACCTTGGAGATCATCCGTATGATTTTTGAATAATTCCCCTCTGAAGTCTTCTTCCTTCAGCTTGTAATCTTGGATCATCGTTCCCATCGCGCCATCAAGAATAGCGATGCGCTGTGAAAACAGTTCATCCAGTTCCTGAAATAGATTACGTTTGCCCGGCTGTTCTCCGGGAGCGGTATTGGAGTCCATCTTATGAAATTATAGGGTTTCCATTGATTTGTTCATGGATGACACAGAAATCGTGGTGCCACGCTTATAATTTTAATATCAAGATCGCGTTAAGCCAATCTTAATTAATCAAACTATAATATCCCAGAAGGCTAATGTGGGGCTTCTTAAACAGATGAAAATGGTGAAGATTGATTCTCGCTGAGATAAAAACTTCAGGATGAATCCTGGGTCGTCGCTTTAACTTCAATCACGTCCACATCATGGGTCGCAGCTTCGCGCTGTGCTGCCGGGCTTACTTTAATATAACGCGCTCTGCGCTTAAGCTCAGTTATATTCGCTGCGCCCAGATAGCCCATTCCTGATTGAATACCACCTACGATCTGGCTCATCCATTCATCGACTGAACCTGAAACTTCCTTAAGTGCTTCAACACCCTCGGCAGTAACTTTACTGCTGATATCACTCTCACTGTGACCATAGCGAGCGGCAGAACCTGCTTTCATCGCCTCCAAGCTGCCCATACCGCGGTACTGTTTATAAATTTTTCCGTTAATTTCCATAATTTTACCAGGTGCTTCGCGGCAACCGGCAAGCAAACTGCCGCATATAACAGCATTGGATAAAGTGAGAGCTTTGACGATATCACCAGATTTAGTAATGCCCCCATCAGCGAGAATGGTAACTCCTTTTTTAGCGGCTTCGAGAGATGCGACATAGAGAGCGGTTAGTTGGGGAATGCCTACACCGGTAACGATACGCGTTGTGCAAATCGATCCCGGTCCCTGACCTATTTTGATTGCATCCGCGCCTGCATCGGCGAGAAAAGCCACGCCTTCTGCGCTCGTTACATTGCCGGCGATGATTGTCAGGTCTTTGAATACATTGCGAATCGTTTTCACTACTTCACCTGCCCCCTGGCTGTGTCCGTGAGCCGTAGATATGGCCACCGCGTCGAGCCCTTCATCAACTAAGTTTCCTACCTGGTCTACGATGCGGTCGCGATCGAGCTCATCAGTGCTCGTGCGTGCGGCTGAAATAGCCGCCCCGCAAACAAGTCGAAATCCACTGTCACGTGCGGGTTTGCGATTCGACTTCGCTTCCTGAGCGATGCGCTCGATGTCACTTATCGTGAATAGGCCGCGCAAGTGATTTTTGTTATCGATGACGATTAGTTTATTGACCCCCATGTGCTTGTTAAAAAATTTATCGGCCACACCAATGGGATCGTCTGCTATTTCCTGTTCTTGAATAGAAAATACCTGGTCGCGGGGTGTCATCGCTTCATGCACTTTCTTCCCGCTATATCTTTCCTTAACAACCAATCCGGATAGGAGACCGACGAAGACGCCATTATCTTCTACGACTGGAAATGTATGAAATTCGTACTGCTTTTCTTTGATCAATCTGAGGACATCGCCAATGTATTGATCGGGTTTTATCGAAATCGGTTCCTGGATAAGACCATGAATATGGTTTTTCACTCGTGCTACTTCCTTAACCTGCTTTTCAAATGGAAGGTTGTAATGGATTAAGCCGAGGCCGCCTTGCTGCGCCATGGCGATCGCCATGGGCGCTTCCGTTACGGTGTCCATATCCGAAGATATGATTGGAATTTGCAGGGTTAGGGACTTTGAAATCGCGGTCTCCAACCGGATATTTCGCGGCGTTAAGGTAGAATAGCGTGACGCCAGCGTTACATCGTCAAAGGTAACGGCGAAAGGCAGTTGCTGAGGAAAAAATACATCAGCTGTTTGATAAAATGTTGCATCGATTTCATTCGATACAGTTTCTGTGTCGCTTTCTAGTATCGCCATGTTGAAAATTGACCGAAATGTATGAAAGAATCAAGTGAAAATAGATTTTTAGAGAACATTATGAATTTGTGATTGCTGATGAACTACCGTTTTGAATTTAAATCTTACCGCCGCCCATTTGGTCGACAGCTTATAACCGGTCATGGCGCATGGACTACTCGCGAAGGAATCCTTGTCCGATTAGAGGATGGAGAGGGTAATACCGGCTACGGAGAGATTGCACCCTTACCCTCATTCGGTACTGAAAGCATGGAAGAGGCCTCTGCCTATTGCCGTGGGCTGAAAGGACAATTTAATGATGATATGTTCGCATTAACAGATGCTAATCTTCCCGCTTGTCGCTTCGCCCTGGAAAGCGCATGCGAATTACTGCGCGATAAATGTGGACTAAATGCAGGGAGAAAAGTTCAAGTCGCAGCATTGCTCCCCTCGGGGGAGAGAGCATTGAAGTTATTGGATCACTACTCCAGTCAGGGGTTTAAAACGTATAAGTGGAAGATCGGTGTCGATGAGATAAAAAGCGAGCAGTCAGTCTTTGAAGAACTTGCCAGGGCATTACCTGGGGATGTAAAATTCCGCCTCGATGCAAACGGAGCCCTGACTCTTCGGCAAGCTAAAGACTGGCTTGGATTCCTCGATAATTTTAATATAGAATTTCTCGAGCAACCGCTGCCCCCAACGGAGATAAATACCATTTTTGCTCTAGCTGAAAAATATTCCACACCCATCGCATTAGATGAATCTATAGCGTCGATTGATAACCTGAAAAATGCAGTTAAAAAGGGTTGGTCAGGTTTCCTCGTTGTTAAACCGTCGATCATGGGATCCCCTTCGGTATTTCGCGCTTGGATTGAAGAGTGCGAAAGTCCCTTGATTTTTTCTTCAGTATTTGAAACTGCGGTTGGTTTTCAAGCGGGACTTCAGCTTGCGGCAGAATATGGAGCACCTGGGTTCGCTGCCGGCTATGGCATCAACAGTTATTTTTTAAGTGACGGCCTATCTCTTCATGGAGAGGGTCCTGATCTTAGCCCCAATCAATGCTCTCTCAAAGATTTTGAAAAAATATGGAAACAGGTTGGGAAGAATTAAAGCTTAGACTTAAGAGCCGGGGCTGGGATCCCGATGTGCCCATTCCGGGTGAATCGCGCTTGGAAATGGAATCCAACCCGCGGGTAATGATCGCAGAAAATGATCCGGATATTTTAATCCCATTTTTTTTCAGGCTTCTTTTTAATCGCAGCCATATATTTCTAGGCAATTCCGACTGGGGCAAGAATCGTTGGCATCAGGCGATCGCCTTGGTTGAGCCCCATCTATTAATCGGAGAAGTGTCTGAGCAGGTGAGGACCGAATATGAAAAGCATCGAGAATCCGTAGTCAATTGCCATGATCAAGAACCGCGCATCCTGTTGCCGACGGGTGGAAGTACCGCCGGTTTGCGATTTGCCATCCATCATTGGGAGCAATTCGAGTTAGCGGTATCCGGTTTTCAGAAGCATTTCAAAACCGAAAAAATAAATAATTGCTGCGTCCTTCCGCTCTATCATGCGGGTGGTTTGATGCAAACCCTGCGTTCCGTATTAACGGATGGCGCTCTTGCCTTTCCCTCCTGGACGCGAATCAGTGAGGGGTTAATTCCCGATCTTGAACCTGACGATTATTTTATTTCACTCGTGCCGACGCAGCTGAGACGTCTTCTTCAACGAGAAGATACAGTCGAATGGTTAAAGGCATTCAGAACCGTGCTAATCGGTGGCGCTGCTGCGAGTGAGCCTCTGCTCGACAAAGCGCGATCGTCAGGTATCAAGCTTGCCCCTTCCTATGGGTTAACCGAAACCGCAGCCATGGTCGCCTCTCATCTACCCGAGGATTTTCTTCAAGGTAGAAGTGGTGCTGGTCGTCCTTTACCTCACGCTGAGATAATCGTTCAGAATGAATCGGGTAATGTAGTACCGTCAGGATCACCGGGTCGCATTATCATAAAAACAGACACCCTGAGTCAGGGGTATTATCCTGCAACTGAGTTGCCAATGAATGACGGATTTATTACGGGGGACGAGGGCTATTTTGATCGGGCGGGGGACTTGCATATCCTGGGACGGATCGACCAGATAATTATTACGGGTGGAGAAAAGGTTGAACCGGTTGAAGTAGAGACCGCGGTGTTTGCAACGGGTATGGTTAAAGACGTCTGGGTAACAGGGCGTCCCGACTCAGAATGGGGGCAGCGCGTAACCGCGGTCTATGTTCCCAATGACGCTGAAGTGACACCTGAGATATTAAAAAAGAGTTTGGGTGATAAACTTTCGCCTTTTCAAATTCCTAAGTTGTGGATTCCACTTAAAAATATCCCTCGCAATGCGGCCGGTAAAATTGAGCGGGATCAAATAGATTTCTTTTAAATTGATAATAAATCTATGATCAATGACCATGATGACTGGCGAGAGAATCGAACTTCAGGATTCGTACGCTATCATTGAACGAGCTATCGATGCGGGAATTAATATTTTAATAGTAAAAATACAATAGAAACCTTAATTTAAGAATTCAGATGAAATCAAAATCTGCTGAAGCAGCGAACACCACGAATCAATCATCACTGGCGATAAGAGGTGGTGCCCCGGCGGTAAAATCGGATCCTGGTGATAATTTTACCTGGCCTATCATTACACGCGAGGATGAGAACGCAGCATTGGATGTTATCAGACGTGGGGCGATGTCTGATATCGATGTCACGCTGAAATTTGAAGAGGAGTTTGCCCGCTGGCAGGGCTGTACTTACGCTTTAGGGTATAATAATGGAACCGGAGCGGTTCAGGCCGCTATGTTCTCGATAAAAATTGGTGCCGGTGATGAAGTAATATGCCCCAGCCTGAATTTTTGGGCTTCTGTTATTCAGTGTTACTCGCTTGGAGCGACCCCGGTGTTTGCTGAAGTTGACCCCTATACGCTATGTCTTGATCCCAAGGATATAGAACATCGAATTACCGGGGATACCAAGGCGATTGTAGTCAATCACAACTATGGACACCCGGCAGATATGGATGCTATTATCGCGATTGCGGAGCGCCGGCATCTCAAGGTTCTTGAAGATGTTTCCCACGCTCATGGAGCGCTCTACAAAGGCCGTAAAGTAGGTTCCTTTGGTGACGTCGCAGCAGCCTCGATGATGAGCAAAAAATCATTGGCCACCGGTGAAGCTGGCATGCTATGGACAGAGGATAGAGAGATTTATGATCGGGCTATTGCCTGGGGCCATTACAATCTTTTTTCTCCTGATATCGAGACCGCCGACTTAAAAAAATTCTTTGGCATACCCCTGGGGGGAGTCAAAGGCCGCACGCACCAGGTGAGTTCCGCGATGGGGAGAGTACAATTAAAACACTACGATAAACGGACCGAAGAGATCCAAAAAGCGATAAATTATTTTTGGGATCTACTCGATGGAGTTCCGGGAATTAAGCCACATCGCACTTCCAAAGATTCAGGAAATACCATGGGCGGATGGTACTGGCCCAGGGGACATTATCGTTCTGAAGAATTAGAGGGTCTTTCATTATCGGCTTTTGCCAATGCTGTTAATGCTGAGGGTGCTATTTGTGATCCAGGTTGTAATTTACCTCTTCATCTTCACCCTGTATTTAGTGAAGCTGATATTTATGGCCATGGGAAACCCACGCGTAATGCACATACCTCTCGGGTAATTGATCAACCTCCGGGTAGCCTCCCCGTGAGTGAGGGAATCGGTGAGAAGGTATTTGGTGTTCCACGATTTAATTATTTCAAAAAAGATTTTATTGAAGAATATGCGGCTGCTTACCGTAAGGTGGCTAATAATTACCGCGAATTGCTCGCAGGAGATAAGGGCAACCCAGGTTATCTCACCCGCTGGGATATTCCAAAACCAACGACCTGGTCCGCTTAACCCCTCATGCAGTTTAAAAAGTTGGTTTCTGGCTCCTTTTGTGATCAAGCTGATAAACCGGACTTTTTTGGGTAAATTTTGAACGTTTTCCCCACTTTCTCCGTCTATCTTAATATAGCATTAATTTTAAAAAATTTGTAAAACACCGATATATAGACTAACGACATACAATGTTTTCCTGGAGGAGGTTTTAAATATAATTTATCTTTCCTTCTGAAAAGGATTTTTTGGGTAACAGACGTAATTGGATGATAAAGCGGGCAGCTTAGGGGTAGGCTGCCCGCTCTTTTTATGGCTGAGAGGGGCCTTTTGAGATCATAAATGCCTTCATTCTAATAAAAGACAGTGAATAGTTGCATCTGAGATCCGGATCGATTGGAGCGAGATATCGCTTTTGGGTAGTGAGAATTGCCCTTGTGCTGCATAATTTAAAGAAGGGCGTGAACTAAGGTTTACTAATTTTTTACATTTAAATAAGCGAATCTAATGATACTTGCCATACAACCTACAATACATCTGATAAGGTTCAAAGATCTTGAACATAATCCGACTTAGGTCATCTATAAAAGTGAGTCTATTCACCGATCTTTCTCCCGTAAAAGGGAGTTTTTGGGGTAACAAAAAAGAATAGTGAATTAGAAAATAAGCGGCGGGCAGCTTAGGGGTAGGCTGCCCGCCTTATTTTATCTCCTTAAGACGGGGGGATTTGTGATTAAATGACATAATGTACCATAAATTGGCTTCGTCTACGTCCCTGGTTGAATTTTAAATTATTTAGTCATATATCCTGCAACCTAAGGTGGAGCGGGCTGCCTGACGGCCATAGCCTAACAATGCACAGCGTAGGCTGTTCCCTAGCACGCTTCTTTAGTAACGACAAATTCAAACGCGGTAGGGACACCGCGTTCCACCCTAATGCATTGAATGTTTATCAAAAGAAGAGGATAAGGAAGAGACAGACGATGAGGAAGAATTATTACGCTCTATCCACGCACCCCATCAGCTTTATTACCAGGGGAGTTTCGTCTTTCGGCCGTGTTTTACTAACAACGCTTCACCTGCGCTTATAACTAGGGCGTTTATATCTATCGCTTCGGTGACATCGGCGAGCATGTGCTTACCTGCAGCGTGGACCTTTTCTACTGCATGGGCAAAAGCCTCTAGCGCTTTAGGATGGTTGGGTTCTCCCGGCAGTCCCATGGATTGGGCGATGTCTTCCGGCCCCCCGGTAAAATAGTCAATGCCATCGACCGTAAGTATTTCGTCTAAATTTTCGAATGCAGTGATACTTTCCAGCTGCGGGACTAATATCGTGTTTTCATTCGTGAAGTTATAAACAAACTTACGATCTGTTTTCTCGGCGTTAAAAATCATACGAATACCCGTCGCACTGCGAGCCCCTTTGGGACCGTAATAGGTATATCGAACCAGCGCTTCAGCCTCCTCTTTAGTTTTTAGATTGGGAACTGTAATCATTCTCATGCCCCGATCCAGGTAACTGAGAATCGTACTCTCTTCCTGATTGGGAATACGCATCGCCGGTGTAATGCCGAATCCGTCAGCTACTCGACATAAGTGCTCCACGGTCACTGGAGAAATCGATGTGTGCTGACCTTCAATGTAGACATAATCGAGGCCCATGATGGCGGCCATTTCTATAAGGTCTTCTTCCCCCGCTCTAACATTCAACCCCAAAGCTTTTTCACCGTTTCGTACCCGTTCAAGTATTTTATTGGTCTTCATATGATTCCTTTATAGATTATTTTATTCTCAGATTTACAATGCCGTGGTTGGATTGAATTAATCAATCGTCGATATCCCCGGAATTTAGTGTGTAATCCATCTGGGGTAAAATGAAATATAGGTAGTGGCTGTTTATATTCCTTTGCTTTTTAATATTTGGCTTAATATTCTGCTTAAAATATTAATCGAAAGAAATTATGAAAACTTATGATTTCCGTTCCGGATGCACAGATCCAGCTTCATTCCCGGCAGCACATTTAGCCGAGTACGCGGTTAAGGCTATTAATGAGGTCGGTATTGATTTTGCCAGATACCCTGAAGAACTGGGACATCTCGGGCTGCGTGAAGTGATGGCTGAGAGAGAATCCCAGCGCGAAGGGGTGGAAGTTTCTCCAGATAATATATCCTTAATGAATGGTTCAATGCAGCCGGTTACTCTTGTCGCTGAAGCACTCATGGAAAAACCGGGAGATATCATTATAACTGAAGAGCTAACCTATTCGGGCACGCTCAGCATTTATAAAAGCCTGGGAGCACAACTGGTGGGTATTCCCATGGATGAACACGGAATGAAAATAGATGCGCTGGAAAAGACGTTGAATGAGCTCCACGAGAAGGGCACGCCCCCCCGTTTTATCTACAGTTTACCAACCTACCATAATCCCACGGGCATCCTCATGCCTAAAGCCCGTCGTTTGGAACTCATTGATGTCGCGCTTAAATATAATACCATAGTGGTGGATGATAATTGTTATGGAGATGTCCACTTTGAGGGTGAAAAAGAACCCTCC
>Ga0114996_10006807_pt1 | contig 13069 bp, 13 predicted proteins | sample ArcticOcean_MG_C_4_FD_87039 | JGI IMG/M metagenome (GOLD analysis project Ga0114996, IMG submission 87039) | Marine microbial communities from western Arctic Ocean - ArcticOcean_MG_CB4_134 | ecosystem: Environmental > Aquatic > Marine > Oceanic | place: Arctic Ocean: Canada Basin | collected... | reverse complement strand
TTTTAAAGCGTCAATTTTGAAGGGATCTTGCCCCTCTTAGTAGGGCCGGCACAAGATGTGTGTCTGGGCTATCGTTCGGTAGGTGCTGATTCTTGAAAGATCCCGACGACGTGCTAGCGAGATCTATTTGATCAACATTGCGTCCCCATAGCTGTAGAAGCGGTAGTTTTCTCGAACAGCTATTCTGTAGGCTTCTTGCATCAGCTCTCGGCCGGCAAAGGCACAAACTAGAACGAAAAGTGTAGAGCGAGGAAGATGAAAATTGGTGATTAGCGAGTCTACAATCCCAAAAGAGAATCCAGGGTAAATGAACAATTCTGTGCACCCTGTATCTTTGTAGAGGTCGCCATAGGTGAGGTGCACATGTTCCAGGACCCGTGTACATGTGCTGCCTACTGCTATAATCGACCCACCATTACCCTGATGCATTTTAATAGCTTCAGCTGTAGAAGGGGACAATCGATAGAATTCGGATTCCATACGATGTTTCTCCAACTGTTCCTCACGGATGGGTTGAAAGGTTCCGTAGCCGATGTGTAACGTAAGGAAGACGTGGTTTAGTTTCTCTAATAATTCTTCGGTGAAGTGGAACCCTGCCGTGGGGCCCGCTACCGAACCTTTTTCCCGTCCGAAAACTGTTTGGTAACGTTTGATATCTTGTGAGACCTTCTCCCCATTCGGACGGCGTATGTAGGGTGGAAGAGGCACAGAGCCCAGTGCATCAATCTTGTCATCCAGATCATCTGTTGGGCAGAACTCCATAATACGGACGGGACTCTCAGTGCTGCTAAGAACCAAAGCACTAAGATGCTTGTCAAAACGGATCGTTTGTCCAGGGCGAGCTTTGCGAGCCGGCTTAAGAAGGACTTCCCAAATCCGAGATCCCAAGGACCTCACGAGGAGAACTTCGATTTTCCTGTCGCCGACACTACCAATGAGTCGCGCTGGGAATACCCGGGTGTCATTAAGTACAAGGAGATCCTTAGGAGTGAGAATTCCGGGAAGTTCCCGAAAGTAATGGTGCCGTATAGTTCTACTGCAACGATCTACTACCATGAGTCGCGATCCGTCACGTCGAGCACTGGGAGTCTGTGCAATTAGGTCGGTTGGCAGATAGTACTCGAAATCCGATAGTCGCATTTATGGGATCCTCTTGTGGTGACTTATCACAACAGCTTAGATATAAATGATTCTAGTAGGTTTCCTGGTTCGGTTTCTTTGTAAGAAGGTGACGCCGCGCCAGAATAGCAAATTGTTTACGGAGAGGAGTTCCTTGAATGAGACCAGCACCGAATGTCCTTCGGCTATCAGTAGGACACTTCTGCGTTGATGGTTACGCTTCCATGTTGGGGGCACTCATACCCTTTCTTTTTGCAGCCCATGGCCTAAGCTTGACCCAAACTGGATTGTTGGCGGGACTTTTTATCTTTTCTTCAGCCTTCCTGCAGCCAGTGTTTGGATATTTGTCGGATCGTGTCGACACTAAGATTTTCATCGCCCTGGGCCCGGCGATTGCTGGAATCTTCATCTCTTCTCTCGGGATAGCTCCAAATTTTCCGATGATGTTGGGATGTGTTTTTTTAGCCAGTCTTGGGACTGCTGCATTCCATCCTCAAGGGACTGCGATGGTGTCAGAGTCGTCTCAGGGTAGTCGAGATTCTCAGCTGAGTTTCTTTATCACCAGTGGGATGCTGGGCTTTTCTGTGGGTCCACTAGCAATCGTTCACCTTGTAGGCAGGATAGGACTAGAATGGGGGATTATTGCCGCAATCCCTGGTGTTCTTGTGAGCCTCTACCTTCTGTTATGTGAAACGTCTCCGCGAATAGTAAGTTCAACCTATCAAAGAGTTCAGGTTTGGCAACAGATTCGCAAGCAAAAACGGCAGCTTACTCTACTTTTCGTTTTGGTTGTTATCAGAAGCGGCATCCAAGTATCCTTCACGGCCATGCTACCGTTGTTCCTAGTGCTCAGAGGTTATTCGGAGGTGGCTGCTGGCGAGATTCTGGCGCTTTTTCTCCTGGCCGGGGCATTGGCGTGTTTCTTAGGAGGGGTTCTTGCGGATGTTGTGGGTGGAAGACGTGTCTTAATCTGGTCTATGAGCGGGCTGGTTCCGACCATGATCGCTTTTCTGTTTATGGAAAATACTCTCTCTATCGTTTTTTGTGTTTTGGGCGGAGCCTTTCTTCTCCTCAGTGCCCCAGTCAATGTTGCGATCGCACAAAGACTTGTTCCTCAAAGCAAGGGGACGATTTCAGCTCTGATGATGGGGTTGGCATGGGGCATTGGAGGAGTGTCGGTCCCCATTTTGGGATGGGCGAGTGACACGATAGGACTGACATGGGGGTTTCTAGGAATCATCCTTTTGGGGGTTCCAGGAGTACTGTTGTCACTGGCACTATCTGTCGGACGTAAGTAAGTTCTCTGATTAGTGGCTTTCACGGAGCAGCGGTGTTCCGCTCTTGCCTCTCAGGAAATCGAGATCTACGCCCTCATCGGCCTGGGTGACATGGTCCCAATAGAGCCGGTACCAGCCTCGTTCCATGGGCCGCTTTGGAGCCTTCCAATTAGCCCTTCTGACGGAGAGCTCGTCCTCCGAGACTTCCAAATTGAGTTTTCTGTTAGCCACATCGAGTTCGATCATATCGCCATTTTCAACTAGGGCAAGTGTGCCTCCGGCTGCAGCTTCTGGTGCGGTATGGAGAACTACGGTGCCGTAGGCAGTGCCTGACATACGGGCGTCCGATATTCGTACCATGTCATCGACGCCTTGCTGGGTAATTTTTTTGGGAAGGGCCATGTTACCCACTTCTGGGAACCCCGGGTAACCCTTGGGTCCACAATTTTTCAAAACCAAGACATCCTTTGCTTCTACGTCGAGATTTGGGTCATTGACACGGGCTATATAGTCATCTATGTCCTCGAAAACTACCGCCCTACCACGATGCTGCATAAGCTCAGGAGTTGCTGCCGAGGGCTTGATTACAGCACCTTTGGGGGCCAGATTGCCTCGGAGGACTGCAATGCCGCCTTGTCGTTTGAATGGTTTTTCGCAATCGAAAATGACATCGCTGTTATAGCATTCGGCAGAGCTAATATTAGTGCTCATCGTTTTGCCATTCACAGTTAAAACATCTAAGTGCAGTAGAGACGAAATTTTCTGCATAAGTGCTGGTAGGCCTCCCGCGTAGTAGAAATCTTCCATCAAATGGGCGCCTGAGGGCATGAGATTTAGTAAGCAGGGCACGTCCTGTCCCAATCGATCCCAATCATCCAGTTCCATTTCAATGCCAATACGGCCGGCAATCGCTAGGAGGTGGACTACTGCATTGGTGGACCCTCCAATCGCACCATTCACTCGGATAGCGTTTTCGAATGCCTCTCTTGTTAGAATTTTGGAGAGGGTTAGTCCTTCTCTAACCATTTCAACGCTGCGTCTTCCGGCTTGATGAGCTAGGGCATAGCGCCGACTATCGACGGCGGGGATGGCGGCATTGGTGGGGAGAGCAATTCCGAGTGCTTCCACCATCGAGGCCATTGTGGATGCTGTTCCCATGGTCATGCAATGTCCTGCTGAACGGGACATGCATGACTCCGCCTCATTTAATTGTTGTTGTGTCATCTCACCGCGACTTACGGCTTCGCAAAAGGCCCAGACATCGGTTCCAGAACCGATCTTTCTGTCTTTGTAATGACCATTTAGCATAGGTCCCCCGGAGACAACAATGGTGGGGAGGTCACAGCTGGCAGCACCCATAACCAGGGCCGGAGTGGTTTTGTCACATCCAGTAAGAAGCACTACAGCGTCTAGTGGGTTGGCTCGTATGGTTTCCTCAACGTCCATTGAGACAAGATTTCTAAACAGCATTGTGGTTGGGCGCATGAGTGTTTCCCCTAGACTCATAACGGGGAACTCGAGAGGTAATCCACCGCCCTCCCAGACGCCTCGCTTTACGTGTTCGGCCAACTTTCGGAAGTGATGGTTACATGGCGTTAACTCCGACCACGTGTTGCAGATGCCAACTACAGGACGACCTTCAAAAACGTCTTGAGGGAACCCCTGGTTTTTCATCCAGCTGCGATGAATAAAGCCGTCTTTATCATTCAAGCCAAACCATTGCTGACTGCGAAGATTTTTAGGTTGTTTAGGCATTCTTTTTGATCTCCCGTTGCAATTTTGTTGTTTTGTTGATGGTAGCTGAACCATCACTTCTCGTACAATGTATTGTGGCATAAGGTTCGTAGTGGTGAGTAAGTTCACTTGTTAGGACAAAAATTTAGTTGGTTGGTTGCGATAGCAAATCTTAACGAGCAGGGAGAGTGAATTGTGATGAGTGAGTCTCGTATTGGTATTTTGACGGGCGGTGGAGATGTTCCCGGTTTGAATTCAGTGATTAAGTCAGTAGTTTACCGTTCTACTGAAATGGGAAGGTCGGTCGTCGGAATCAAGAGAGGTTGGCAAGGACTGACCCATGTCGTGAATTCTAGAGCAAACGCAGATGACTATATTATGCCACTTGATCGTCAGAATACGCGCACAATCGATCGTACAGGTGGTACTATCCTCCACACTTCCAGAACCAATCCTTCAAGGATGCGGTTGACTGATTTACCGTCTTCTTTGCCTGACAATACCAGAGATGAATACCGGGGCGATGATGGAAAATTTGATCTTACTCCGCTGGTCCTGGAAAATTTGCAAAACTTTAAGATCGATACCCTTATAGCTATTGGAGGAGACGACACCCTCAGTTATGCCGCTCGTCTCGACAGAGAAGGTTTTCCTTTGATGGCCATTCCTAAGACCATGGATAATGATGTCCGTAACACTGATTACTGCATCGGCTTCTCGACAGCTATCACCCGAGCCCAGGAGCTAATAAATCGGCGACGGACAACCCTGGGTTCCCACGAGCGTGTGGGGATATTTAGGATGTTCGGTAGAGACGCGGGATTTACTGCTTTGTACACCGGCTATATCACGTCAGCCCGATGCCTTATTCCAGAGTACGAATTTGACCTAGACCGTCTAATCGATTTGTTAATCCTTGATAAAACTCACAATTCTAGGAACTACTCATTTGTGGTTATTTCAGAGGGAGCCACCTGGCAGGGGCGCAAGGTACTTGAATACGGAGAGGCTGATGCTTACGGGCACCGGAAGAAAGTTAATGTGGGTGAAGACTTAGCAGCCGTGCTTAAGGCTAAGGCGGGACTGCCAACGTTCTCCAGCGATCTCACTTACGATCTGCGGAGCGGAGCCCCCGATTCGATTGATCAATTGGTTGCGATTACATTTGCAAATGTCTCAGTCGATCTGTTGAGTGAAGGAGTGACCGGGAAAATGATAGGAATTAAGAACGGCAAATACGAAGCCCTTGAGATTCCTGAGCAGTCAGCGGGCCCTAGAACTGTTGATTTAGACGTTTTTTACAACAAGGCGCGATATCGTCCTAATTACCGAGGGAAATTGGGAACTTCGATGTTATTAGATTAACGCCCCTGGTGTTAGCTCCGAGAATTTGTATTTAGATCTGAGAGTGGATGTCCTATATGAAAATAAGTGATGAAATCGAGGGTCAGATGGGTGATCAATGGGAAGCTCTGAAAGCGGTTGTGACAGGTGCCAGTAGTGGGATCGGCCAGGCAACAGCCCAGCTGCTGGGAGAGAAGAGTGTGGCGGTTGTAGTCCACTACAACCGCAATAGAAAAGGGGCAGAGACCACCGTGGCAGCCATAGTGGCGAAAGGAGGACGAGCAGTTGCAATACAGGCGGATCTTTCATCAGCGGAAGGAGTAGATCTGTTTGCTGCAGCCGTCCATAAAGATTTTGGGGAAATCGATATCCTAATCAATAATGCTGGATCCATGGTAGCACGCAGTTTTCTAAGTGAGGCTTCGGAGAATCTATTTCACAGAGTGATGGATGTTAATGTGACCAGTGTTTTTCTCGTGACGAAAGCGTTTATTGGAGACATGGTTAAAAAGAAAAAAGGGTCTATCGTTAATATGGGTTCTGTGGCAGGCCGTAATGGTGGTGGGCCGGGCTCAGGGATCTACGCTGCCTCGAAAGCTGCCGTTATTTCTTTGACTAAATCAATGGCACGCGAATTTGTGGCCGACGGGATTCGGGTTAATGCTGTCAATCCGGGGATCATTTTGACTCCTTTCCATGATGAGTACACGGCACCCGAACTGCTTAATAGTTTCATCGAGAGCGTGCCTCTGAAAAGAGGAGCCCAACCTAGCGAAGTGGCCGAGGTAATAGTCTTTTTGGCTTCGGACAAAGCCAGCTATCTTACTGGTGAGTCAGTCGAAATCAATGGAGGCTGGTTGATGAGCTGACCTCTATACCTTCGCCTATTGGAAGGGTGCAGGGTCATAAGGACTTGGACTCGTCTATCGTTGTCGTTGACTATTTTAGTTTCTCACGGATACCCGCTGCCTTAGCCGTAGCTTCTTCTGCCTCGGCGCTCCTGTCAAGGCGTCTCAGAGCCGCTGCTAGATTGTCCAGACAAATGGCCAATTCCCCTGTTTGGGGGCTGTGTTTCTTGAGGATATTGACAAGCCTCGAAAACTGGTTGACGGCTTCGTCGTCTCGACCTTGAGCATATAGAAGTAAGCCTAGGTTATTAAGGGATTCGGAAATCGCAGGGTCATCCTCCCCGAAGATGGCCTCTCTAATTCTCAAAGAAGAGCGAGCAGGTTCTTCTGAGAGTGAATAGTTGCCTGTACTATGAAAAAAATCGGCAGCTAGGTCGAGGTAATCAGCTCGATCAAAACTTATCTCCCCTAGTTTCTCCGCCAAGGTGAAGTTTTCGTCGATTTTTGTGCGGGCTTGGTCGTAGCTACCCTGACCATAGAGAGTTACCGCAGCCTCATGGTCCAGTCGGAGACGTTCTTTCAGACCTCTCCTAGAATTCGGAAAAAGTCGGCTAATGATGACTGCAATTATTTTGTTCCAACTCATTTGACTAGTTACCTGCAGGATAGATTAGGAACTTTGAACGGGTCTTGAGGAATTGAAGGCGGTCATCCTCCCACTTTGCCATCATAGAGCCCACGGAATGCCCTCTCTGTAATGCCTCACGCAGCCAGGTATTCCCTGCCAGTCGGTCAAATCCCTTTTCGAACTTAAGTTTATCAGGGTGGATTTCCATCACTGTCTGCAAAAATGCGAGAGCGGTGTGTAGAGGGTGAAAACTGGGTCGATCTACGACATGAATTTGGATGCCGTGACAGATCTTTCCCTTGTATTTGGAAAATGTAGGACGGAACATCTGAGATCTGAAATGAACCCCTGGTAACATTAGGCCATTGAGGGTCTTGACCAGACGTAGGCTATCTATCCAGGGAGCACCTATCCATTCAAAAGGTCGAGTAGTACCTCTTCCCTCCGAGAGATTGGTCCCTTCGATGAGTCCGAACCCTGGATAGATAGTTGCTGTCTCTAAGCTGGGCATATTCGGTGAAGGTTGGACCCAAGTCAAGCTGGTGGTGTCAAACCACTGATTTCGCATCCATCCCTTTACAGGGACAACCTTAAGTTGAGCCTCTATTCGCTGTTCCTTATTGAGCAGTTTTGCCAGTTCGCCTACCGTCATTCCATGACGAATTGGTATCGGATGAATGCCCACAAAGGATTTCAGCGTTACCTCTAGAACTGGACCTTCGACTCGATGGCCTCCGATTGGGTTTGGACGGTCGAGCACAATGAATGGAATTTTATTTCGGGCAGCAGCGCGCATCCCGTCTAGCATCGTAGAGATGTAGGTGTAGAATCGGACACCTACATCCTGGATATCGAAAAGTAAAACGTCTAAGCCTGACAACATGACATCGGTCATCCTACGGGAGTTACCATAAAGGCTATGGATATGGATAGTAGACTCTACTTTTTCTCCGGCCTGGGCGTCTCCAGAAATTCCGTGTTCAGGGGAAAACAGAGCGGCTAGTTCAACCTCTTGTAAGGAATGCAAGACTTCAACTGTCGTGCGCAAATTGCAACTTATCCCGGTCTGATTTGTTATCAATCCAGCCCTTTTCCCTTTTATCCAGGGGTAGAACTCTTTTTCTCTGAGGCGATCCACCCCAGTTAGTATGCCGCTGCATAGTGAAGACGCCAAAACAAATAAAATGATAGAGCCGTTAAACATTTTTTAGTCGGTATTAGAGTTTGTAGAGAGCTCTATATTTTGTTGATAAGTATTCCAAGAATTGATTTGCTTGAAGAGTTTCTCCCGTGACTTCCATAACTAGTTCTGCAGCTGAATGAATTTTCCCTCGGCAGTAGATGTTACTTTGGAGCCATTCTCTCAGGGAATCCATAGATCCAGCAGCAATATTTTTTTCTAAATGAGGGATCTCTTGTTTTGCCCGATCGTAGAACTGTGTTGCGTAAATTGTCCCGAGGAGGTAAGTGGGGAAATATCCGAAAAGACCGCTTGACCAGTGCACGTCTTGTAAAACACCTTCTGCAGCGTTTGCAGGTTGAACTCCGAGATATTCCCCCATCTGTTCGGACCAATAGTCTTCGAGATCCTTGACCTTGAGTTCCTCAGAGAGCAGAGCGCGCTCAATTTCAAATCTCAAAATCACATGAAGCCCGTAGCTGATCTCATCTGCTTCGACACGTATTAGACCTGCGTTGACCTTGTTCATACATAGTAAAAACTGATCGAGGGAAACGGAATCCAACTGACCTGGGAAAGTTTCTTTTAGTTTGGGGTACCAGAACTCCCAGAAACTAGCGCCCCGGGAGACCAGGTTTTCCCATAGTCGGGATTGTGATTCGTGGATCCCTAGGGAGACGGTCTCGTTCCCAGGTAGGCCGTAGCGTTTAGGGTCGAGACCTTGTTCATACAATGCGTGACCGCATTCGTGGACCATGCCGAAAAAAGAAATCGAAAAATCAGTCTCATCATAACGAGTTGTCATTCGGACGTCATGTGGTGATAAGCCAGTACAAAAAGGGTGAGGAGATACATCTAGGCGTCCTGCCTTCCAGTCGAAGCCCATAGCGGTCAGAACCATTTTTCCGAATTCGGCCTGGCCCTCCAAAGGGTAGTGGCCCCTGATGTTAAGGTCGGTTTTGGAAAGGGTGCAGTCTCGGATTTCGTGCAGTAGGCTGGTTAGTTGAGGACGAATCGCGCTGAATAGGGAGGAAAGTTTAGACTCTTGCATCCCCGGTTCATATTCATCTAGCAGGGAATCGTATGGGGTTACACCTAGTTTCAGGCATCGAGCCTCCTGGATCTTAAGGCTGATGATTTTTTCAAGCCACGGGGCAAAAGCTGTGAAACTCGATTGTTTTCTAGCATCCACCCAAGCACAGTAGGCTAGACTGGATGTTGATGCCAACTGGCGGACCAGTTGGCCGGGCACCTTGATTGCTTTAAGGTGTTGGCGTCTTGCCTCTCGAATATCCGCCTTAGCCTCAGGAGTCGTAGCCTGTTCTGAGGCGGCCTCGACGAGATCTCCGAAAGCAGGATCTACAAGAAACTTATGTCGTAATCCGGCCAAAGTAGAGATCTGTCTAGCTCGGAATGTGGCTCCCTTCTCGGGCATCAAAGTCTCTTGATCCCATGTTAATGTAGCTGCGCTTCCTGCTAGATCGGCGATTTGGCGAGTTCTTTCTTGGAATTTCTCGACAATTGAAAGGTCTTTTCCCACGGCCATCTCTACCCTTAATCTAGTTACTGAGGACACCTACCAAATGAGGACAGTATAATGCATTCCCCTTAAACGATGGACTGTCTTGGGAACTAATAACTGTCCATTGAAGTAAAGATCCAATCAGTTGGCTAAAAAGAGGATGTAATACTAAGCTTGAAAGGACCAGGCTTTTTGACACTAGCCTAAACGAATCGGTATAATTTCCGTCTCTTAAAGCGCCGGGTCATTCTTCTGCTGGCGCACGCCATCTTTAACTGGAGGAGGGAACAGTGTACGCGGTCATTCAAACTGGTGGTAAGCAGTACCGAGTTAGTCCCGGTGAGCTGATCAAGATCGAAAAAATGCCCGGTGCAATAGGTGATGAAGTGCGCTTTGAAGCAGTGCTTTTTGTCGGGGAAAATGCGGGGTCAATTACCAACTCAATCTCGGAGGGTGTTACCGTCCGAGGTACCATCGTCGATCAGAATCGTAACGACAAGATAATAGTCTTCAAATTCAAACGGCGCAAAATGTATCGTCGGAAGTCGGGTCATCGCCAAGAAATGACTGCCGTTCGGATTGAAGAAATCATATCGGCCAAGAGTAAGGTGGAATCTCCCAAAGAGGTGGTGGCCTCCAAAGAGTCCAAGCCAACTGTCGCCAAGAAGCAGGCTAAGGCCAAAAAACAGAGTGCGGACACTAAGCAGAAAAGTGGAAAGGCCGAAACACCCGATTCAAAAGGCAAGAAAAAAGTATCGACTAAACCTGCTTCAAGTAAAAAGACTACTAAGACTAAACCCAGTAAGGGCGCTTCCCCTTCCACGAAAAAAACCACAAAAAAAGTATCTTCTAAAAAACCGGTTCAGGATAAGGAGTGAGTCATGGCCCACAAAAAGGGACAAGGCAGTGTTAGGAATGGACGCGACAGCACAGCGAAGCGGCTTGGAGTGAAACGCTTCGACGGTCAAATTGTGTCAGCGGGCTCTATTCTAGTACGACAACGCGGGACGCCCCTTAAACCTGGTAACAATGTTGGGAGGGGGAGGGATGACACTCTTTTTGCCACTGCTTCTGGAACTGTCAAGTTTCAGAACAGGGGTCGCAAAGGGAAGTTTGTTCACGTACTACCTGCGTAAATTCTCTCCCAAACCTCAAAGTATCTGATTGGCGATCCAGCCGATGTTTGTCGACTACACTCGAATTGAAGTAAAGGCCGGTGACGGTGGCAGTGGTGTGGTCACCTTTCGCCGGGAGAAGTACGTACCGAAGGGTGGTCCAAACGGAGGTGATGGTGGCGATGGTGGGAATGTTCTTGTTCTAGCGAATGACCATTTGAATTCCCTCCTGTCTTTTCGCTATAAACGCCGTTTTCACGCACAGAGAGGGGCCCACGGGGCTAGTCAGGATAGGACTGGTAAGCGGGGGGGAGATCTAGTTCTGGAAGTGCCGGTAGGGACTCAGCTCCGGGATTCTGAGACGGATGAGGTGATTCTGGATATGCGGCAACCAGGACAGATCGAGGTCTTGGCCAAAGGAGGTAAGGGAGGGCGTGGTAATTCGGCTTTTGTCTCTCCCACTAACCAGATTCCTGAGCAATTCCAGGGAGGGCTTCCAGGGCAGCATTTTTTTGTTACATTGGAACTCAAAGTACTCGCTGATGTAGGCTTGATAGGCTATCCAAATGCAGGTAAGTCCACTCTTATCTCGGTTGTTTCAGCTGCCAAGCCCGAAATTGCGAACTATCCGTTTACTACCCTAGTACCGAATCTAGGTGTGGTCGCCTACGGAGAGTACGGTAGTTTTGTGGTGGCCGATATCCCTGGCTTGATTGAAGGTGCACACAAGGGGAGTGGTCTTGGCGATCGGTTTCTCCGCCATGTGGAGAGGAGCCGAGTTTTGGTACATCTAGTCGATGTCAGTGCTTTTGGACCCGAGAACCCTTGTCTAGCAGTCGATACTATTCAGCGAGAGCTGCGTTTGTACAAGAAGAAGCTGTCGAACAAGCCTCAGATACTCGTAGCATCAAAGATGGATATCGCCGAGGAAGAAAAAGTACAAGTATTAAAAGAAAAGGCGGAATCCGAAAGTATGCTGTTCCTGGCGATTTCTGCGGTTCAGCAGGCAGGGATTAAGGAGCTCAAGGATTGCCTGGCTGAGATACTCGAGATAGGTAACGTATGAGAATAGGAATACTGGGAGGGACATTTGATCCGATCCACCAGGGTCACGTTGCTATCGCTAAGAGGGCTTTAGAGGTGATGCGGCTTGACCGAATTGAATTAATGGTTGCGAATATTCCTCCTCATAAAAAGGAAGAATGTGTAGTGAGCCCCTTTCACAGATTCGCAATGGTTGCCCTTGAAGCAAGGCAGCACAGTGATCTGTACGTTTCTGAATTAGAACTAAGACGCGATTCCCCATCTTATACTGTAGATACCTTGCAGGCCCTGGTTGCCAGTGCTTCAGGTAGTGAATTCTGTTTTATTGCCGGGGTGGATTCCATGCATGAAATTCACACATGGAAGGACTATGCTAGACTGATTTCGGACCACTGCTTCGTTTTTGTGGAACGGACCGGTTTTAACCTAGAGCTCGATTTGACGGGAGTTCCTGAAATTTTGCGACAGAAGCTCACTTTCGCGAGTGGGGATCAGCAACACGAGATCTGTCCAGATTGTTCTTTCGTTATCGAATCCAGTCACGCTATTGTCAGCTCGACACAAATCCGGGAAGCTATAGGTAATAATCAGCCGTTATCTTCGACCTTAATTTCACGAGAAGTTCAACAATACATAAGAAAGTATCGGCTTTATGAGTGATACAAGGCTCGTCCTTGCCCGCGTCTGTGCGGCGATTGAAGAAAAACAGGGCAAGGATATGATTGTTCTAGATATCAGCCAGATTTCGTCTTTAGCCGACTTTTTTATTCTTTGCCACGGTAGTAACCCCAAACAGGTACAGGCCATTAGTGAGTCTATTCGAGATGCACTGGTTCGGGAATTTCAAATAAGGCCTGCTCACATAGAGGGGGCGGAAAATGCAGAGTGGATCCTGCTCGATTTCCTGGATTTCGTTATCCATATTTTTGAAGAGCCTGTACGCAAGTTTTATAACTTAGAAAAGCTTTGGGGGGATGCAGTAAAAGTGGAGCATGGGGTTCTCACGGCCTGAATAATAACCCAGATTTCTCTCTTGCTTTTTCTAGGTTTTTGGACCAGCTACAGAGTATGGGGAAATGCCGGGCCTGTTTTGTCATTGAAGGCACCTAGGGTGGTACCCGAATTTCAGGAGACAGTAGACTTTCGGATTTCCTTAACTACCGTTTCGAATGAATTCCACAAAACGTCGTGCAGTGCATGATCCGGAGTGTTGATTGCTGCTTCGAAGTCATCTTTGCGGGTGTCCCGGAGCTGTTTG
>Ga0114996_10006806_pt1 | contig 13070 bp, 10 predicted proteins | sample ArcticOcean_MG_C_4_FD_87039 | JGI IMG/M metagenome (GOLD analysis project Ga0114996, IMG submission 87039) | Marine microbial communities from western Arctic Ocean - ArcticOcean_MG_CB4_134 | ecosystem: Environmental > Aquatic > Marine > Oceanic | place: Arctic Ocean: Canada Basin | collected... | reverse complement strand
GTTGGTCTCCCAGCATTCTGGGCATCGACTTGTCAGAGATGACTGCGTCGAAGGTGCCTGCCTGGAACTTCTCCCACCCTTCCACCCCGTCTGAAGCAGTCTCGACAGAGCTGCCGTCCAAGGAAAGGAACGCCTTGACGACCTCAAGAATCGACGGCTCGTCATCGACAACCAAAATATTGATGGGACGCGGAGGGACCGCATGATCAAGCTCAATGGCGGCGTCCAAGACCTCTTCAACCGCCGCCGGGAGGCCCACGCTCACAGTTGTGCCCTTTCCAAATTCTGAGTCCACACGAAGGGTCCCTTCGTGGCGGCTCACCGTCCCGTACACCATGGCAAGCCCCAATCCAGTTCCTCGTTCCTTCGTCGTGAAGAAAGGCTCGAGGCACTTCTCTCGTGTCTCCTCGCTCATGCCGATGCCCTCGTCCTGAACTTCCAATACCACCTGATCGCCCTCTCGACGCGTTCTCAACCAGATAGCGCCCACGCCCTCAATCGCATCCACGGAGTTGAGAACAAGGTTGGTCAGCAGCTCTCGCAGCTCAGCATTGTCCCCCATGACAACCGAATCTTCGCTCAATTCAACATTAACGCTGACTATTTTCCCCTGCATACGAGCCTCGCCCTTCCACTGAGGACGAGTCAATTCCACGATGTCCCTAACCAAATCCTTAAGGTCAACCGGGACAAGTTGTCCGGTTGTCGGGTCGTTTCGATAAAAGCGTCGCAGCCGCTCCACAAAGGCCCGTGTGTCCTGTGCCCCGGCAAAGATGAGGCTTATATAGTGATTTCGCCTCTCTGGAGCAAGGTCCGGCGCATCCATAAGTAGTTCTGAAAACCCGATGACGGGAGTCAATGCGTTGTTCAGGTCATGAGCAATTCCACTGGCCATTTGTCCCAAAGCCCTTAGCCTTTCGGCGCGGACCACCTGCTGCTGGGTTTGCTCCAATTCTTGCAAGGTTTCGGTCAGGCGGTCGTTGACATGATGAAGTTTGGCGTTGGCCTCGCGGACCTGGCGCTCCGCCTCCTTCTGCCCTGACACATCCCGCAGCACCAGTACCTGCCCAGTAACCTCGTCGTTGTTCGAACCCCTCAGAGGCGATATCCGCAGGTCGTAATCACGCGGCGACCCGTTAAGCCCAAGCACAACCTCTGCGTGCTCCTGCCGTGAAAGAGGCAACTCACCCGCCTGCTCCAGAAGCGGGGAAAGCACGTCAGCGGCGGGACGGCCAACCATGGGAGAGCGGCCAATGCCAAACAAGGCAAGAGCGGCAGGGTTCAAGTAGGCAATTCGGCCCTCATCATCCACAACCACAAGGCTATCAGCCATATCCTCCACGAGGGCGTCTCTGGCCACCGGAACGATATCCAGCAAGCGGAAGCGGAAGAGACTCCAGGCCACCAGGACGCCCGTCAGCACAAAAGCGAAAGACGTTGGGTCAAAGACTACTATCCCCAGGCCAAAGGTCGCGTTGGCAACCAGAGGGGTAAGGGTAGCAACGGCCAGGCTGGCTACTTGTCTGAAGTCGAGGGCTCTTGATCTCAGCAATATGGCGTTGCCCAAGAGAATGGCGAGGTAGCTGTAGGCAGCGTGCAGCCAGAACATTACCTCGAAGTCAGATGAGATGACGGGGTAGGGTCCGCTGCTGTCGATGTGGTGATTGCTCCAGACGTGGTCGTGAAAAGGATCGGTCCATACAAGGGAAAGGATGACCAACGGCTCAACCGCAAGAAGAGCCAATGTCCTTCGAGAGACGGGTTTCCCCCCGTAAGCCACGGAGAAAATCAGCCAGAAAGCAGGCACCGCGCCGATGCCGAAGTACTTCAGCTTTGTAAGGAACAGCATCGCCTCGAACTCGGTGGCCATGATTTCCAGGCCATACGCCAGTGACCAAAAGGCGATTCCAGTTGCTAGGAACGCAAGCGGCCAAGTTCCCGGGCGCTTTCTTGGCCGCCTGATGAGGAAAACGACCAGGCTGGCCGCGATGATGGCAGAGCTTATTGGAAAAAGCACATATGGCGTGAATTGCCACATGGAAGATGATCCTTACTGCGCTAAGAAGCGGTGCTAGGTTCTAACACAAGGCACTCTAACGACGGAAGTGGGCAAGATTATTCACACTGTTATTATATGGCGCGCGAGCCAATGTCCACAGCAACGATCACCTAGTACCAAGGTACTAAGGAGAAGCTGTCAGGATTCTAGGGCCATACAACTTAATAGCATTGTCCCATAGAATCTTGCGTTTGGCGTCGTGAGTAATCGGTTGAGCGTCTAGGTCCGGGAGGGCCTCAGCGGGATTCGGAGCGTCAGGATGCGGGTAATCGGTATTCCAGGCGATGATGTCATCCCCAATATCCTCGATGGCGTATTTCAGCGCCCTTTCGTCACCATCGCAGGTCACGATGCATTGGTCCATGAAGTACTCAGAAGGCAGCTTGGGCAGAAGATCACCTTCCGCCATTACGCTGTTACGGCCATGAGAGTGCAGGTCCATCCTGCCTAGCCAGAAAGGAACCCATCCAACGTTGGACTCCAAGATGCCAAGGCGCAACTTCGGGAAACGCTCCAAGATGCGGGTGAAGATAAAGTGCCCAACCGTGGTCATGTTGTCGGCAGGAAACCCAATTGCGTGGTCAACCGCCTTCAGGGGCTTGTGGCGATCATCAGAACCCATGTCTTTGAAAGGCTGAAACCGGCGCTCTCGCCACTCTCCATGTACCGCTATGGGAAAGTCCAGTTCGCTGGCCAGGTCCCAGAGCGGATCGCATTCGGGATCATGGAGCCACTGGCCTTCGGGCAACACGAGATTGCGTACTGCCACGGCCCCCAACTCGGTCACCGCCCTACGCGCTTCTTTCACCGCTTCCTTAAGGTCGCCCCCGGGAAGCACGGCGACGAACTTCAGGCGGCTTGAGTCCTCGCTGCAATAATCGTGGGCCCAGTTGTTATAGGCGCGGCACATGGCCGCGCCTATCTGAGGGTCCTTGAGTGAAGCACGCCAAGCGAAGTTACCGTTATTGCCAGTGGGAAGAAGGACCTGGATGTCCCACCCATACCGGGTCATCTCCTTCAGTCTGGTAGCTGCTGACCACCACGTGCGGTAGGCCTCCCCGTACTTCTCTTCGATGTCCTTCCAGGCGCTGGGAGGGGGCACCCTCTGGGGCCTGCCTTTGGGTATGAGCACACCGTCTGGTTCATACACCATGAAGGTGCCTTCCATATAGGCCACCTTCGGAACGCGGTCCTTGAAGGCTGGCTCCACATACCGCTCCCATAAGTCTTGCGGTTCATGCATGTGGGCATCGGCGTCGATAACCTTCAAGCCATTCCACATCGTGGGCCTCCCTCCGAGGGTGCTATTGGATATCGCAGCTACTGCGGCGCGTCCACTTCATACACCAGCCGCGCCTTGATAGCCGCATCGATGTTTTGGGCCATGGGATTCCGTATCTCTTCTCCGATATGCGCCAGCGCTCCCCACGTCCGCCCTATGAGAGCGAAGGCTTTGGCCATCTGCCAGGGCAGGCCCAAGTCAAGAGCAATGGCCCCAATGGCTCCCGTGACGTTCACAGGAAGCGGTCTGCCGGCCCGGTCTCCAGCCAGCGTTGACACCCTGAGCAGCAGGTCGCAATAGCGACCGAAGACCTCCGTCTCCCTGGCTATCTGAAACAACCGGACTGCGCGAGGGTCCCCTTCCGCGTGGGTCCGGTGTCCAATACCGGCAACACGGGTCTTGGACGCCGCATATTTATCTACAATTTCTCCTGCGACCTTGTCCAAGTCCCCTTCCTTGGCATCCGCCGGGAGGGCGTCGACAAGCATCTTGGCGCAGTACTCTGATGAACCCAAGTGGACGCTCCCAGCGGTAAGAAGCGCTGCAGCCACGGCTCCTTGAATAGCCTCCGGAGCGGTGTGATAGGTTGAGCGCGAAGCAACCACGCTGGCCACCATGCCGTGCTCCACCAAGATCACGAGCAGGGCGTCGATCATTCGGCTCTGGTTGGCCGTTGGGATGCGGCCAGTTAACTCGAACAGGACCATTTCAGTGAACGTAATATTCCCCAGCAGGTCCTCCGTCAGGTCTCTTCCTCGCACCAGGATGCGATGGAGTTCTGCCAATCCCAATCCAGTTACTACCTTTGGTTCATCGGCCATTTCAGGCCTCCTTGTGGAAAATTCCCGCGCCTAGCCTGGGGCTATCGTCGGTTCCAAAACTGCCGTGGCAACTTCAATTAGCTACCCTGCCCTCTCAGCCTGGTAACTGCCTCAACAACTGAGCGCCCCAAACTTCGGAGCTGTTGATCCATGTCTGGGTCAATGGCCTTGCCCTCTTCGTCGAAGGCCTGGCCGGTCTTGGGTACGACTACGAACGGTGGCACAGACATGGCATGGAGGCTTCGAGCACAAGCCTCCATGGCGATGATTCCTTGGACAGCGTTCGTGCCCGATCCGGTCGCGATATGCCCCACAACCTTGCCCCGGAGCATCGGTGGGTCGTAGCTCCCCATTTCGTGGATATGGTCCAAAGCATTCTTGAATGCGCCGCTGAAGCTGCCTTCATAGACTGGGCTGCTCCATAGCATCGCTTCGGCTTCATAGACCGCTTCAACTAACGATCGGGTGGCGTCAATCACGCCGCCTCTTGGGATATACATCGGCAGGTCCATCTCCTTGAGATCGAAAAGGGATGTCTCCGCTCCCGCTTCCTGAGCACCCTCCAATGCGATCCGCAAGGCAGCGAGGCTGGTCGAGACGGGAGCAAGCGACCCACCCAAACCGGCAACCCTGATCTTCTCAGACAACGCTTCCCTCCAAGAGAATTATCGCGACGCAGTTGCTGTCATAAGTGACCAACGGCCCCATATCCATTGCCGATGGACTGGAGGCATGGAACCTCACACTGGAATGCGGGGACAAGAAGAAAGGCAAGCCAAAGCAAGAGGAGTCATGCTCTTTTTGACTTGCCTTTCATTCGCTAATCCATGCGAGCTCTTAGCTTGGCATGTAGGCTGCGAAGGTCATGGTCGTAATAAGGCCGTCGCGCACGACCAACGTATCTGTGCCCAGCGGGACCGCCGTTCCTGACTTCCACGTCTGATAGGCAACATCGCCAGCGGCGCCTTGCCGAGTTATTTCGAACGCCGCAATGAACTCAGGGGTCAGCAGTTGCGCGAACCCAGCAAAGAATTCCCTGATCGCCTCTTTTCCTTTGATAGGACCGTCCGGCCCCAGGATTACCGCATCTTCGGCAAAGTCAGAGAGGACGCTGTCTATATCCTTCGCTACCATGGCTTCATCGTGGTGGTTTAGAACCTCCAACGCACTCCTGCTTTCGGTCATCCGGCCTCCTCCTAGGGGGTCTTTCATGCTGGGCGCATTATACAGCCTCGCATCTCTGAGCAGCCATCGGACAGAGGTAAGGATCTGGACGGCCCTCGAGAGAACTTGGACATCTGACCTAGAGGCCACTCCAACACCCTCCTCTCACTGGAGTGCTTGGCCTTGTTCGCCCAAAGGCACAAGTCTAAGGTAGACGAGGCTCAAGGCGACATAAGTCAAAAAGCCCCGGCCAGGGAACCAGGAACCGTGAACAACGAGCGAAAGAAACCAGGAATTTACTACGGGTGGGTCATCGTTGGCGTCATCATGCTGGCGGGCTTCACCCAGAGCGCTGGGACATTCAACGTCCTCGGCGTTTTTATGAGTCCCATCACAGACGAGTTCAGTTGGAACCGCAGCACCTTCGCAGGAGCCATTGGGATCGGATCGATCCTGGGCGGGCTTATCTCTCCCCTCATCGGCCCTCTTGTCGACCGGTACGGATCGCGCTGGGCGTTGGTCATATCCTTCGCCATCATGGGCTTAGCCTTCGTGCTCATGGCCTGGATGACCACCCTTTGGCAGTTCTACGCTCTTCAGGTCATAGGCCGCATGCTCAACATTGGTGTTGTAGCCGTCGCCACCAGCGTCATCATCCCCAAGTGGTTCGTCGAGAGGCGCGGCCGGGCCGTATCAACGGGCATGATCGGCGTATGGCTTGGGGCCACCATCACGCCCTTGTATGTACAAGCTCTGATTAGTCAGTGGAGTTGGCGGGTGGGCGCCGCAGCAGTAGGCCTATCTCTGTGGGTCGTTTCCATGGCGCCCGCCGCCTTGTTCCTTCGCAGGCAGCCTGAAGACATGGGCCTCCTTCCGGATGGACGGTCTCCTGAAGAGGAATCTGATGGCTCGCCGGGATCCAGGCCACCACCACCCGATGAGATATCAATCACCCTCAACCAGGCCCGACGAACCCAGGCGTTCTACCTCCTGACATTAGCCATGTCAACTGGGTGGTTCGTAAGGACGGGCGTTATCCTGCACCTGATCTCCTTCCTCATAGACCGCGGTCTCTCCCCTAGCACCGCTGCGATGGTGATGTCCCTCAACGCTGCGAGCAGCATTGCAGGGACGATTGTCTTTGGGCAGCTGGTGGACAGGTTCAGCATTCGTAAGGTTATGGCAGCCAACTTCGTCGTCCTTGCCATCATTGTTTATTGGATGAATAGCGTGGATGCCATTCCAATTGCACTGGCGTGGGCTGTTGTCTGGGGCGTGACTCAGGGTGGGTTCACTTCTATGCAGCAAATTATTTACGCCAACTACTTTGGCCGGAGATACCTGGGCTCCATCCAGGGAACCGCCCGCGGCATACAAACGATAGCTCAAGCTTCAGGCCCCCTGGCCGCAGCGGCGGTTTTCGACGCATCGGGAGGATATTTCGGAATAATAGTCGCCTACAGCGTTGCCCTGATGATCTCGGCCGTTGCCGTCTTCCTCTCTCGCAAACCTCAACCTCTCAATCAAGAGACCGCTTAGCCCAGGCTGTGGCTATGCGGTCTTCACCCTCCCTGAAATCTTCACCGTGGGGTTGACGGCGTTCACGGCTCCTTCACGAAACCGCGATACTTTGAGTCCCTAGGCTAACCGGTCATACACACACCCCGGGACCTGAGAAGACGGCTCGCAATGAGCCGTCTTCTCCCTTTTCTGCTTGTTCTCCTTTAAATAGACCCTTGTCCTCACGCTGAGCGTGCCCTAAGGTGAATTCTGGGCGAGTTGGCTCGTCGAGACAGGAAGTGAGAGAGGGTTTCATGACCTATCAGCCCATTGAGAACTACGGCGTCATCGGTGATATGCACACGGTGGCCCTGGTCGGAATGAACGGATCCATCGATTGGTACTGTTACCCACGCTTCGACTCCCCCAGCATCTTTGCTTCTATCCTCGACCACGACAAGGGAGGCCACTTCCAGATCGTCGCCTCATGCGATGGAGTGACGGAGAAGCAGATCTATTGGCCTGAGACCAATGTGTTGGTCACCCGGTTCCTCTCCCCTTATGGGGTCGCCGAGGTTATCGACTTCATGCCCGTGAGCAATGGCGATACAGAGAATCATAGCCCTCGGATCATCCGTCAGGTCACCACCGTCAGAGGCTCAATGCCGTTCCATATGGAGTGCTTTCCGGCCTTCGATTACGCCCGCTCGCCCCATAAGACCACCCTCTACGAAGGGGGCGCCGTCTTTCAATCTGAGGATCTGAGCCTCAGGCTCTCCAGCACAATTCCACTGGCGACCAAGAGCTCCGGGGTTGTTTGCGACTTCATCATGGAAGAGGGACAAACGGCGACCTTCACGCTTGATCACTTGGAGATCGATTCCAACAAAGCATCTGAGTCCACGCTTGAAGAGGCCAACCGCTTGTTCAAGGCGACGGTAACGTACTGGGAGCGATGGATCTCCCGCTGCACCTACACCGGCCGTTGGCGGGAAATGGTCCATCGATCAGCCCTGATGCTCAAGCTCCTCACCTACGAGCCCACCGGCGCCATCGTGGCAGCGCCCACATGCAGCTTGCCCGAAGACCCAGGAGGTGAGCGCAATTGGGACTACCGCTATACCTGGGTCAGAGACGCCGCCTTCACTTTGTACGCCCTGCTGCGCATCGGCTTTACGGACGAGGCTGCCGCCTTTATGAAATGGATAGAGGCTCGCTGCTGTGAACTCAATCCGGATGGCTCGCTACAAATCATGTACAGCATCGATGGCACCCACGAGTTGAAAGAGGAGACTCTAGATCACCTGGAGGGATACCGGGGCGCGAAGCCTGTCAGGGTCGGCAACGGCGCATACAACCAACTCCAACTCGACATCTACGGCGAACTGATGGACGCCGTCTACCTCTACAACAAGTACGGCGCTCCTATTTCTTATGACTTTTGGAACCACCTGCGCAGACTGACAAATTGGGTATGCGATAACTGGAAGCGCCCCGATGAGGGCGTTTGGGAAGTGCGGGGAGGACCCCGTCAATTCGTCTACTCGAAAGTAATGTGTTGGGTGGCTGTCGACCGGGCGCTGCGACTGGCTGACAAGAGGTCATTCCCCGCCGACCGTGTTCGATGGCTTGCGGTACGGGATGAGATATTCGAAGACATCATGGAAAATGGATACAACGTCGACCGCGGGGCCTTCGTCCAGTCCTACGGAAGCGATTCACTCGATGCTGCGAACCTGATCATGCCCTTGGTCTTCATGATCTCACCCACAGACCCACGAATGCTAAGCACCCTCGAAGCAATAAACCGGTCGCCGGAGGCTGGCGGGCTAGTATCCAACAGCCTGGTCTATCGCTACAACGTTAAGCGGAGCCCCGATGGGCTGGCAGGCGACGACAGTACATTCAATATCTGCACCTTCTGGCTCGTCGAGGCCCTGACTCGCGCAGGCCGCTTCGACGACGACCGCCTGGATGAGGCCCGTCTGATCTTCGAGAAGATGCTGGGGTACGCCAACCACCTTGGCCTGTACGCAGAAGAGACAGGCCACAGTGGAGAGGCGCTGGGCAACTTCCCCCAGGCCTTCACACACCTGGCATTAATCAGCGCGGCCTTCAATCTTGACCGCGCCCTGGGCTCCAGCCGCTAGGGCCAACTCTACTTCAGGTTGATCCGCACGTCGGGCCGCTCAAGGGCCACTATGTCCGCGACCAGGCGTCGATGGCAAAATTCCCCCTCTCGTTCGTGGCACAGGAGCGTTGTGTCCTCATCAGGCGACAGCAACGCCAGCCACTCCGACACCTCAACCCTGCGCTGCTCCAGCAAGTGCCGGTACATCTCCGAAAAACCCTGTTGGGTTATGCCACCGGATCGCAGACCCTTCACCATCTCCCACGTTGGGATTAGGCAACGCACCACGCCCCAGTCATACACCGACTTCTTGAGACCCCTGCCCCGGCCAGCCGTCTGAGATATCCTGAACAACCTTCCCTGCCAGTTTTCAGACTGGTACCAACTAGCCATCGTTAACATTCCAGGCTCCCATGTGTCGGAGTCAGCGTAAAGCGCCATGCTATAGTGTAGCCATCCTGGTTCCAAAGGTCGGGCCCACGTCCGGCTCATGAAAATACCTCTCAATAGCCCCAGCGCAGGCCTCTTGCGCCTCCACGGCGTTGCCGATGATCGGATAAAGGCAACACGCATCTTCGTGTTCAACCGCCAGAAGGGCGGCGCCATCACCCTTCCCCTACCCTTTTTAGGCCCCACCATACTCATCAAAAGTCACTGGCTCGTCCGCGGTCCTGACGGGGAACTCGAGGACTGCGACAGCCTGGAACTCCTGTGCCACGAACTCTGCCACGTACGGCAAATACAGGAATGGGGCGCCTTTGCTTACCTAAGAAGACAACTTCTCGCCCGCATCAAAACCCGGAGCGTCTTCGCTAAATCAGCCCCTGAAGAAGCGGAATGCTACGAAATCCAACAGCGAGTACACCAGCGCTATCATGAGGCCTAGCGACCAATGAAGATGCTCAGAATCGCAATCTTGCTGACCTCCATGCTGGCGCTACTGGCCGGGATGGCTGGCGTCGTACGCGGGCAGAGTAATGGCGAAGTTTTCGTAGCTGAAGTCGACGGTATCATCTCCAGCGCTACGCAGAAATTCTTTACCCGGCTCTTTGATGTTGCGGAAAAAGACAGCGCTGCGTTGGTTGTCGTCATGCTGGACACCCCAGGTGGAGAGCTCAGTGCGACCAGAGAAATCGTCGAGGTGCTACTTGAGTCCAACGTGCCTTCCGCCGTTTATGTGTCGCCCCGCGGGGCACGGGCCGGGTCCGCAGGGACGTTCATTACGGCGGCGGCCAATTTCGCCGTCATGGCGCCCGGAACAAACATCGGAGCGGCCACTCCTATCTCTGGTACTGGCGATGACCTGCCGGAAACCCTTGCTCACAAGGTCACGAACGATGCCGCCGCCCTCATACGCTCCATTGCCGACGAGCGTGGCCGCAACGGCGAGAGGCTCGAAGAGACGGTTCGAGAAGCGTCCTCCTTCACCGCAGTAGAGGCCGTTGAGTTCCAGGTGGTGGACTTCATCGCAGAAGACCTAGACGACCTTCTGCAGCAACTGCATGGCCAGACCGCGTCCACCCCAGCAGGCGAAGTCATGGTGCTCACAGAAGAGCTTGATGTGCGGCATGTGGGCATGAACTTCCTGGAACGGCTGCTCAACTTTCTCGCCGACCCCAACGTCGCCTTCCTCCTGATTTCGCTGGGCGGTCTTGGCCTCACCGTGGAGATACTTAACCCAGGTCTCATTATCCCAGGCGTAGCCGGAGCGATCCTGCTCATACTCGCCTTTCTCTCCGTTGGCAGCCTGCCAGTAAACTGGGCCGGAGTGGTCTTCATCCTGCTGGCTTTCGCCTTGTTCGCCTTGGAGGTGATCGTCGCCGGCTTCGGCGCGTTGGGCGTGGGGGCAATCGTCAGCTTCATCCTGGGATCGTTCATTCTGTTCGCCCACTTTGGACCGGCATCGCCCACCGCGCCCTCCTTGAGGGTCAGCCTAGCTGTGCTCATCCCAGTAGTAATCGCTCTGGGCGGCGGAGCCATATTCGTGTGGCGCTCAATGAGTGACTCACGAGGCGAATTAACAATAGCTCCGTCAGAAGGATTGGCGGCCCGCCTTGTTGGCAAAATTGGGCACGCCGTAGGCGAAATCAATCCTGAGGGCGTCGCCTGGGTCGATGGCGAAGAATGGTCGGCGACAATGGAAGGTGCTAGCATAGCGAAAGCTGGAGCGGTCATACGAGTAGCCCGCGTAGAGGGCATGCGCATCTACGTTGTATCTGCCAGCGAGGGGCCCAGGGAATAAAGGAGAACCTCGCCCAAACAAAGATGGCTCCGGTGCGGGTACCGGAGTGAACTGCCCGAACCTGCTGAGCGAGTAATCACAAACGGACCCCTCTCTATTGAAAAAGCGAGACGGGGATGAGGCAAGGAGAAACCATGGCTATCAACATCGTGAACCAGTACCAGCGTCTTATCGTCCTGAGGTGGGGCCGTTACACCGGCACCAGAGGGGCGGGCATCCGTTGGACGTGGCCTTTCATGGAGCAGGTTCGGCGTGTGGACATCCGGGAACAGGTCATCGACGTGCCCCGCCAGACCTCCATCACCAAGGACAACGCTCCCATCGACATCGACTTCCTCTTGTACTTCAGAGTGATGGAGGACGAAGCGCAAAAGACGGTGTTGGAGGTCGCCAACGTCACCGCCGCCGCCCTGGGAATCGCCACCACAACCTTGAGATCCGTCATCGGCGACATGACCCTGGACGACGTGCTGTCCAAGCGGGAAACGATAAACGCAACGCTCCGCGTCAAGTTGGACGAGATTACCGAGCGGTGGGGCGTCAAGGTCACGGCCGTGGAGATCAAGGAGATCGAGCCGCCGCGCGAGGTGCAAGACGCCATGAACCGGCAGCTTTCGGCTGAACGTGTCCGCCGGGCGACCATCACAGAGTCGGAGGGTGAGCGGCAGGCAGCCATCAACCGGGCCGAAGGAGAGAAGCGAGGCGCCATTCTGACGGCCGAGGGTCTGCGGGAAGCCCAGGTTCTGGAAGCGGAAGGACAACGGCAGGCTGCCATCCTTCATGCCGAGGGTTTCGCTCTAGCTCTTGAGCGCATCAACGAGGTTGCCAGCCAGGCCGACACCCGGACCATGAGCCTGCAATACTTCGACACCCTCAAGAATCTGGGTGACAGCCCATCGACGAAGTGGGTGCTACCGATGGAGTTCACCAACATGCTGCGGCCGTTCCTCAACCTGGTCAACCCCGACCAGCAGGACGGGGACAACTAACCCAGCCAAACGCTCAGGCGACGGATCGCCGCCTGTCCAGTGGATGAGGTGTCGTACTTGAAAGGGAAGGGCCTGCCGCATGCGGCAGGCCCTTCCCTTTCCTCTGCAGCCCGACGACCCTGAAGCATGCAGACCATTGGCCCAGCGCACGCAAACGCTTGTTACACTATCAAAGTGGCCCAGCTGAGCGAGCTAGGATCGAGCAGGTAATGCCAGAACCGGAAGCAACGTATGTAGAAGTCGAGGGAAGGACCGTCCGGCTCACGCATCTGGACAAGGTGCTGTTTCCAGATGACGGCATTACCAAGGCTGAAATCCTTCAGTACTACGTCACGGTCGCTCCCTATCTGCTGCCCCATATCCGGGGCCGCCCGCTAACCTTGAAGGCCTTTCCTCACGGCATTAATGGCCGTCCCTACTACCGGCGCAAGCTCGCGGCCACCGCGCCAGCTTGGCTACCAAGAGCACCATTTGAAGACGGCTTTTCACCCTATATCGAAAACCTTCCTGACTTGATGTGGGTGGCGAACCAGGACTCGGTGGAACTGCACCCCTGGCTCTCCCGTCAGGAAAACCTGCTCCACCCCGACCTGCTCCTCTTCGACCTCGACCCGGGCCGCGGAGTGCCATTCAGTCGCATCTGTGAGGGGGCGGTGATAGTCCGGGACGCCCTAGCCCAGATTGATATTCAGTCCTGGGCCAAGACCAGCGGCGGTGCCGGTATGCACATCCTCTTTGGCATCAACCCAGACTACGACTTCCAGCAAACTCACGATTGGGTTCGTGCTGTGGCAACGGTACTGGCCCAAAGCCAACCCACGCTCTTTACGGTGAATTACTCAAAAGAGAAGCGGGTTGGAAAATTGCTGCTGGACTACAACC
>Ga0114996_10006800_pt1 | contig 13080 bp, 16 predicted proteins | sample ArcticOcean_MG_C_4_FD_87039 | JGI IMG/M metagenome (GOLD analysis project Ga0114996, IMG submission 87039) | Marine microbial communities from western Arctic Ocean - ArcticOcean_MG_CB4_134 | ecosystem: Environmental > Aquatic > Marine > Oceanic | place: Arctic Ocean: Canada Basin | collected... | reverse complement strand
GGGATCAGCCCTTCCCCGGCTTGCTCTGGGCGTGGATCGAGTCGACGATCCCGACCACGGTGGCGTCGGTGCCAACTTGGTCTGGCAGGAAGGCCAGCGACGCCTCTTTCCCCTTGCACCAATAGATCGTCTCGCCCGAACCGGCCCCGATGGCGTCGGTCGCGACTAATTCCTGACCTGTGTCGGCGCCGTCGGCGCTGATCGGCTGGATGACCAGGAGCTTGCGTCCTTCCAGCTGCGGGGTCTTTACGGTGGACCAGACTCGCCCGATGACGCGGCCTAGGCGCATTTGGAGTCACCTGAGGGGGGGCAGGTCGAACGGGCGCGGGAGGGAGTTTTCTCAGGCATGCCGCGACCTTGGGGGCCGCTCGACCCCAGGCTTCCGCCTGGGGCTCTGAGTTTCTTGTTGGAAATTTGACGGCCACTCGACCCCAGGCTTCCGCCTGGGGCTCTGATGTTGATTTCGAAGATTTGCTTCCGGCTCGCCACAGGACTCAACCCTCGCGGCACGTCACTCATCCAGGTCGATCTCGTCGATGATGCCCACGACCGCGGTATCGACTGGGCTGTCTTTACAGCCGCTCGCCATTCTTGCGGAGCTGCCTTGGACGGCAATGACCTTCTCGCCGACGCCGGCTCCGACCGTGTCGACGGCAACTGTGTAGGTGTCGCGGTCTTGGCCCCTGGCTGAAATATGCCGCAAGACGAGCAGCGTCCGCCCCTCCAGACGAGGGTCCTTGCGGGTAGCTACAACGGTGCCGACAACGCGCGCCAGGATCATCCAATGCTTCCTAGAAAGGCGGGGCTACTTCGACGATTTCGGAGAAATCGCAAAGATGTCCTCGAGATTGGAGTGCGGACGCGGGATTACGTGAACGGCCAGTAACTCACCGACACGGCGCGCCGAGGCGGCCCCGGCGTCGGTTGCCGCTTTGACAGCCGCAACGTCTCCCCGGCAAAGAACGGTCACGTAGCCGGACCCAATTTTTTCCCATCCCACGATGGTGACGTTGGCAGCTTTCACCATGGCGTCGGCGGCCTCGATAAGGGCCACCAAACCTCTTGTTTCGATCATTCCTAGGGCTTCGCCCATTAACGTCAGCCTCCTTTGGCTCTTACTGCTTGTTCGACTAGCTCAAGTAGCTCGTCGCGCGTTACCGTGAATCTTTCTTGTCCGTCAGCTCCCGTTGTCAGACCGGCGGCATCCTCGGCTGAAATCGGGCAGCCTGGTTGTTGTGTTGCGGCCGATTGGACTCCGTAGCGGGCGCGCGACTCAAACAGCTTGTCGACCTCGACCCGCGGCAACACCTTCGCGCCGCCTAGCATTTCCGCCACGAAATTGATGCGGGCGAAATGCTCGACTGTTTCCATACGGAAGAACGCTTGATACACGTCTTTGCCGTAGGCGACCGATCCGTGATTCGCCAGCAGAATCGCGTCGTACTTCGGGATCAGCGGCAGGAGCGGTTCCGTCAGCGCCGGCGTTCCCGGAAGACCATAGTCCGCCAGAGGGACACAACCCAGACCGATGACCACCTCGGGCAACAACGCCTTGTTGAGCGAAAGCCCAGCGGCCGCAAAACCGGTCGAAACAGGCGGATGGGCATGGACCACCGATCGAATGTCAGGACGCAGTTTGTAGATCGTCATGTGCATGGCGATCTCGGAGGTGCGCTCGAGCCGTCCGGCGATCTTATTTCCTTCATAGTCGACGATGATCAGATCGTCGACACTCATCATGCCCTTGCTGACACCGGTGGGCGTGGCTAGTATCCGCTCATCGTCCAGCCGGATCGTGATATTGCCGTCATTGGCCGCGACCCAGCCTTTCTCAAATACGTGCTTCCCGATGTCGACGATATCCTGCCGATACTCTCTTTCTGTTTTCACCATGCGAACTTCGTATCGTATCGCGCCGAGCAGGCGGCTGTAAAGGAAAACGGCAATTTCGTCTACGACATCTGTCGTGGCGAGGAACGAGAAGTCATCTTCCGCATGGCGACGCGGGGTTGGGCGCCGAACGGTTTTAGCGTACATTTCTCATCACGTGGCAAGACGATATGTTTTTGAATTACAGTCGAATCAATTTTCAAGAACAGTCGAAACGACTTTGAAGAGCAGCCGAAACGATTTTGAAGAACAGTCGAACCAATTTTCGAGAACAGTCGAACCACGACGCCTCCGTAGCCACCCGTACAACAATCGCCCAGCGGCCCTTGCATGTTTTCCCTGGGCGGTGGAAGATGAATACACCGAACGGAACTTATGCCCAACGTAAAAATGTGCCCGAATTGCCGGGCGTTCATCGACCCCAAGAACAAAGTGTGCGAGTACTGCGGCTCCGAGATCGGAGCCCGCAAATGGGAACCCGCGCCTTCTTCCGCACTGAGCGGTCTGATTCCTCAAGATAACTTCACGACCCTCATCCTTTTGCTCGTGAACTTTGGGATGTTCATCGCGACCCTGGTGATGACAATGAAGTCCACCTCGGGCAACGTCGGGCTGTTCGCCGGCATCGACATGACGGTGTTGCGCCTTTTCGGCGCCAAGGACACCTTTTTCATCATGCACGGTGAATGGTGGCGACTGGTCACCGCTGGATTTCTGCACGCCGGCATTTTCCACATCGGCATGAACTCGTGGGTGCTGTTCGACCTCGGAATGATGGCCGAGCAGACGTTCGGGACCGCCCGGTTTTTGGTCATCTACTTTGTGTCGAGCATCTTTGGTTTCGTCGCCAGTATGTTCTGGTCGCCCTATACGATCTCCGTTGGCGCATCGGCGGCAGTCTGCGGCCTCATAGGCGCCATGATCGCGCAGAGCTACCGCAGCGGCGGTGGCTTCGGTTCGTTCTATGTCCGCTGGGCGGTACTGATTATCGTGATCGGGTTGATGCCGGGTTTCCACATTGACAACGCGGCCCACATCGGAGGAATGGTCGCTGGCTTCGCGATCGCTTTTTTCGCCGGCACTCAGCAGCGGGCCAGTGCAGCGGAGCCGCTCTGGAATGTCGCGGCCGGCGCATCGGTGGCGGTCGTCGCGGCAGCGTTCTATCTTGCCTATCAGTCGCTCAGCGCAACGCCCTATTTGTAGTACGTGCCATGCTAGGGCAAAGCAAACGCCGGCCGGTTCGATGATGCCGCAACCAAGCGGCGTGAGAGGCCCGTCACTACGAGGTGCCCGCCGTAGGGACCGGCAATCTTGCCGGTCCATCGCCGCAACGCGGCGACGCCCAATCGTTCGGGGCAAGCGCAACGAAGTACTGGCGGGCCTATCGCGTGCTTCGACCGTCAGGCGGTGAGAAATGCCGACTAGAGCTTGCGTCACCGCGCTTCCTGCTCAGCGTCAAACGAACGGAGGGTTCCCTCCGACGGCCAAGATTGTTCGTGGGCCAATCTCTCGAGAGCGCTAATGCGATTCTTCGTCACGGGGTGAGTTGCGAAGTAGCCCTGGAATCGCTGGGCGAACTCAGGGTCGTTCGGAAGCTGAGCAAAGAAATCCGACGCTGATGCGACATGTCCGTACTCGCGATAGACGATCTCCAGGCCGGCGCGATCCGCCGCAAGCTCCTGGTTGCGACCGAAGTTCCGCGCGGTGATGCGGCCGGTCAACCCCAGCAAGTCCGCGCCTCCGCCCGCCGAGCCAGTGACAACAGCCATCAACAGCGCTGTCGCCAATTGGCGGCCCAAGCCGTTGAGAGGATCGCGGTTCTTGAAATGTCCGATCTCGTGACCCAGGACGAATGCCAATTCGTTTTCCGAGCGGATGCCCTCCAGCAATCCGGTGGTAACCAAGATCGCTCCCCCAGGGATAGCCATGGCGTTCGGCCTATCGTCTTCCATGATGACAATTCGAAATGAATAGGGATTTTCGGGCCAATGCGCGGCCAGACGATCCATCAAATTTTGGAGCTTTTCCGAGCGGGAGGTGGGCTTGACGCTCAGTCCGCTGCCGACGCGAGTGGCGAAGCCATCGAAGAGTTGCGCTTCCCAACTGGCGGGAATCCAGCCAACCAGCAGGTCGATCGAGAATCCGATCACCACAACAACCAGGACAGCCACCAGACCGACGCCTCCAACCAAGACGAGCGCCTCTTTACGAGGGTCGACGTGTGAGTAGTTGATCCCTTCGCGCGGCTTTCGGGGGACGTATTTCATGGGCGGGTTTCGGTAAACGATGCCCGGTCACGCAAGTACGCCATCGGTTTCCCTTCAGAGACTGAGCGCGGGCTTGCTCACCAGATGATCTGCGCCGAATACTGCTTCAACGCGGAATCGGCGGTGATAATCGGTATTCCCTCTACCAGGCTTTGCGCTATGAGAAGCCTATCGAAGGGATCTCGATGATAGAGCGGGATGGAGATCAACTCCAAGGCATGCCTGGCTTCCACCGCGAGTGTCGAAACGTTAATTCGCAGCAGTTGATCTCGCAAGTAACGGTCCTCAGGTTTAGGCAGGGGCAGTTTTCCGGTCCCTATTTTGATAGAAATCTCCCACAAACTTGCGGCGCTCAGAAACAGTTCGTTCGCGCCGCTCTGGATGACTTTGGTAGCAGACTCCGACAGCCGCTCCGGCTCGCTGACAGCCCAGAGGAAAACATGCGTGTCGAGCAAAGCCCTCACTTGTAGAACTCTCTTAGCACCTCTTCCGGCAACGGATCATTGAAATCCTCGGGAACCTGAAAGTCGCCCCGCCCGCTCCCGAGAACACGGTCCCGCCTTGGAGCCTCTATTCGGGTCAGCCGAGCAAGCGGCTTTCCTGCCTTGGCAATGACAACCTCTTCGCCTAGAGAGACTCTGTCGAGGATTTTGGACAAATGCGTTTTCGCGTAGTGGATGTTGACTTCCATGTAATCAGTATAGCTAAGTCGTAGACTAAGTCCAATGAAAAATAGAATCCTGTCTTACAAACCCCACCGAACTAGCCTGCATTTCTCACCACGTGGCGAGACGAAGTGCGTGAGAGGCCCGTCAGTACGAGGCGCGCGCCGCTTGACGAGCGCAGGCGTACTCTCACAGTCCGTTGAGCACGGCGAGCAAGCGCAACGAAGTACTGGCGGGCCTATTGCGTACTTCGACCGTCAGGTGGTGAGAAATGCAGGCTAGGCGGTGGCAGTATTCGCCAGCTTGAGCGCGGTCCCATACGCCAGAATCTCGACACCGGCGGTACCCTGGCCGTTCGCGTTCGCTAGTCTCGACGTCTCGAGCCGAACGTTGATGATGGCGTCATAGCCGCCGGCAATCGCCTGCTCTTTCATACGCAGAAGGGCTTCGCGCCTGCCACGATCCAGCAACGTTTCGTAGGTTTTGACTCGGCCGCCAATCAGTATTCGCAGCCCGGCAAGGAAGCGCTTGAAATAGTCAACGGATACGACCACGCTGCCGGCCGCCAGCCCGCTCGACTCCACCTGCCAGTCCGGCGGCACGGACCGGAAGTTGACGGCGGGGACATTCAGCAAATCTTGCTCCCGCTGCCGGATGGAGATGAAGTGCTGGCGCTCCAGATAGGTCCCGGCGAAATACCCCAGCAGCAGCAAGAATAGGGAAAGGCCAATATTGAATTGCAGATCGGTCAAAATGATTCTCCCCGGCTACTCGACGCGTACGGCCGTCCCATAGGCAAATAATTCCGCTGCGCCCTGCGTTACCGAACTGGTAGAGAAGCGGACATTGACGACGGCGTTGGCCCCGACCGATTCCGCCTCTTGCAACATGCGCTGAGTCGCTTCCTGGCGAGCCTCCTTCAGTAAATCGGTGTAGCTCTTCAGCTCACCGCCAACGAGGTTCTTCAGGCTGGCGAGAATATCTTTTCCCACATGTTTGGCCCGAACCGTGCTGCCACTGACCAGGCCGTAGAACTCGACGATGGTCTTGCCCGGCACGGTCTCCGTATTGGTGACGATCACTTTGCTCTCCTTTGCGAACTCTTCATGTCAACAACCGCGCGTGGCTTACATCGGCGGCAGTCGGCGGCGACCAGCGGCAGCAGCCAGCGGCAGCAGGCCGAGGTCCATTTCGAAAGTGTTAGAGAATGAGGTATTGCTACAATAGCGTGTTCCGCGGCGCCAACGCAAAGGCGTCGGAGCAAACGTGTCGAAGCAAAACGTCATTATCTATCCTGGGTCGTTTGATCCGCCGACTAACGGACACCTGGATCTGATCAACCGCGCGGCGCGGCTGTTTGATCAGGTGATCGTGGCGGTTCTCAAGCACGACTCGAAGCAGCCGCTTTTTTCTCCTCAAGAGCGTATGGAGATGCTCGAAGAGGCCGTTTCCGGGCTACCGAACGTGCGGATCGATAGCTTTGACAACTTGCTGGTCGACTATGCCCGGCAAAAAGGCGCGCAATTGATCTTGCGCGGGATTCGGGCTGTATCCGACTACGAGTACGAGCTTCAGATGGCGCTGATGAACCGCAAGCTAGACCCCCAGCTGGAAACAATATTCATGCTTCCCGCCGAGGCCTACAGCTATCTCAGCTCGCGGTTGGTGAAGGAAGTCCACCGTCTCGGCGGTGATATCCGGGACCTCGTGCCTCCTCTCGTGGAGGCGCGATTGAGAGAGAAAGAAAGCAGCGTTTAGAAAAGTATGGAACTCACACGAAGAGTCAAGGGAATCAGCGAATCGGCCACCATGGCAGTCACCGCGGAGGCCGGGCGCCTCAAGGCCGCCGGCGTGGACGTCGTGGCCTTCGGAGCGGGCGAACCCGACTTCCCTACCCCCGAAAATATTAAGCAAGCCGCGATCCGCGCCCTCGATGACAACTTCACCAAATACACCCCGGCAGGCGGCATTCCAGAACTGAAGAAAGCGATCTGTGAGTATCACGCAGAGAACTTCGGGACCTCCTACGAGCCTTCGGAATGCATTATCTGCGTGGGCGGCAAACACGTCATTTTCAATACGATGGCGGCGTTAATTGATGAAGGTGATGAAGTCGTTCTGCCGACCCCTTACTGGGTCACGTTCTTCGACGTCGTGAACTATCATGGCGGCACGTGCGTGCAGGTCGTCACCGACGAAGCAGACGGTTTCCGCCTAACAGCCTCCGCAATCGAAAGCGCCCTCACAGGCAAGACCAAGATTGTCGTTATTAACTCGCCCAATAACCCCAGCGGCGCGGTGGTATCGCGGGAGGAGTTTGAGAAAATTTACGCCCTGACTTCTAGCCGAGACGTCATGCTGATGACGGACGAATGTTACTGCAAGCTGGTCTACGACAGCGAGCCTTTTTCGATTGCTTCGCTCGATGGAGCCAAGCCCAATGTGGTCGTAGCAGGGTCGCTATCAAAGACTTACGCCATGACGGGTTGGCGGGTTGGCTACCTGTTGGGGCCGAAAGAGCTCGTCGGCGCGATCAACAAGCTGCAGAGCCATTCGACATCCAACGTGACGTCGATCGCCCAGAAAGCCGCGATCGAGGCCTTGACGGGTCCTCAGGACGCAGTCGGAGAAATGCTCGAAGAGTACCGCCGCCGCCGTGACTATTCGGTACAAGCGCTCAGAGATATCCCCGGCGTGAGTTGTCCGATGCCAGGCGGTGCTTTCTACTGCTACCCGAACATTAGTTGCTGTTTCGGCAAGGGCGGCATCAACAGCTCTCTGGATTTTTCAGCCGCTCTTCTCAAGCAGGCTCACGTGGCGGTTGTGCCGGGCGAAGCATTTGGAACGAGCGAGCACGTGCGGCTCTCTTACGCGACTTCGATGCATGAGCTGGAACGCGGTATCGCCCGCATACGGGACTTCATCGCCGAACTGTCTTGAGCGACCTCTATCCACTCAAGCTCCCCGCTTCTTTCCGGGAGAAGATTTGGGGCAAGCGCGAGCTGGGGCCTCTGCTCCCGCGGCACGAGCCGGCTCCGATTGGGGAGTTGTGGTTTAGCTTTGAAGAGAACCAGATTGCCAATGGACCGCTGCGGGGGCGAACGCTTGGAAGCTTGATGACCGAGTTTGGCCCGCGCTTGATGGGGACTTCCTTTCGGCCGGCCTCGATCAGCCGCCGATCGGCCGGGCAGGCCCAGGAGCCTCGGCAGGCCGCGCCGGGAGAGGCACAACCTTATTTCCCGATTCTCGCGAAATTCATTTTTTCGTCGGATCAGTTGTCGGTTCAGGTACACCCGGGGGATGATTACGCGCTGGAGCATGAGGGTGGTCCGGGCAAGACCGAGGCTTGGTGCATCGTCGATGCCGAGCCTGGTGCGCGCTTGGCAATCGGTCTGACCCGGAAGCTACCCGCCGATGAACTGCGTCAGGCCGCTCGAACCGGAGAGATCAAGAATTATCTGAACTGGGTGGAAGCCCGCGCGGGGCAAGTCTTTTTCGTTCCCCCTGGAACACCGCACACGATCGGGGCGGGACTGATCCTGTGCGAGATCCAACAGAACTCCGATCTGACCTACCGTTTTTATGATTTCGACCGTCTCGGGGACGACGGCAAGCCGAGGGATTTGCACATCGAGCGCGCGGTGTCGGTTACGCGCGAGGAGGCTTATGGCGGACCGCAAAAGCCCTTTCGCTTTCCGCCGCAAAGTTCTCGAGGCCAACAGTGGCGCCGAGAGTTACTGGTCGCCTGCCCGCATTTCGCCGTGGAGCGCATCGAATACAGCGAGCCTGTGTCCTATGCGCCAGACCCGGAGCGAGCTCACCTGTTGATGTTTACCGCCGGAGAAGGGCGGCTGGAAACAAGCGCGACGCAAGGAGAGGCGTCCGTTGCAAGCACGAGGGACTCGGGGGGAGAACATGCCTATGGCGCGGCGGACGCTTATCTCATCCCAGCGGATGCGCGGCCGTTCAGGCTGATTCCCGATTCCGCCACGACAATCATTCGAAGCTATCTGCCCGATGTCACCGATCTGCAGCAGCAGCTCGAAGCCGCCGGAGCCGTGCCCGATCAGATTCGCCGCCTGATCTTTTTAGGTTGAACCGACCCGGTCTCCACAGCGAAAGCTCAACGGATCAACAGCTCAGCGAATCAACGTATCCACAGATCAACGTATCCACGCATCAACGGCTCAGCGGATCAACGATTCAACGGCTCAACGAACAAGGGGCTGGTAAAATAGCTCCGGAAGCTAGACTTGGCCGGTGCTGGGTCCGGACTTCAAATCCGGTGTTTGCTGTTCTGCAGCAAGGGTGGGTTCGACTCCCACTAGCTTCCGCCAACTTATCTTACTTTTTATCAATAATTTACAGTTAACATGACTATCTCGCGTGCAGCTCATGTGCCATTGTGGTGGGCTCTGCAGTAGGAGTTCCTGCCATGCTCAAGGCCGAGAAACGTCACCGCAAAAGCTGCCGTTTCGATCAGTATGATCGGGCCCGCACAAAGTGCCCCTGCTCCTATCACGCGATTGGCGTGCTCAACGGCACTTTTCTTCGCAGAAGTCTCAAGACTTCCAACTACGAGACAGCGATACGGACCATCCGCAAATGGGAGTCGCTGGGAGCAGCCCGCGAAAGCCAGTCGATCGCTATCGAGGACGCTGTGGGCGCTTTTATGCGGGACATCGGGGCTCGTAACTGGCAGGAAGCCACCAAACGCAAGTTTCGAACCCTGCTGCAGGATCGTCTTGTAGGGTATGGCCAGCATGGCTACCGGCTTCTGAGAGAGCTGGACCTGAATGCCGTCACGGAGTTTCGGGCTATCTGGAAAGACGCGCCGCTGACGGCCCTGAAGAATATCGAGCGGCTGCGTGCGTTTTACCGTTTTTGTCTCGACCGCGAGTGGGTCACGGGAAACCCGGCGGCGAAGCTCAAGGTCAAGATCGCTGTGGAGGAGAAGGAGCCGTTCACGCCGGAGGAGTTTGAGCGGACCATGGCTGCAACGGAGCAGTACAGGGACGGGCGGAGCCGGAAGGATCTGCGGAAAGCTGCCGAGTCGCGAGCTTTTGTACTGGTATTGCGCCACAGTGGCTTGCGAATCAGTGACGCGGTCAAACTCGAGCGAACGCAACTCGTGCCGGGTACGGACAGCGATGGTTACGCCCTCATGGTGCAACAGCAAAAGGTGCGCCGCACCGTTTACATCCCTCTTCCCGACGGCAGAGACGGGCTTCCGGACGCTGTCGGGGCGCTCAAGGCACTTCCTCTGCACGACGAGAAGTACTTTTTCTGGAATGGCAGGGGTGACATTAAAAGAGCCGTCAACAACTGGCGCTCGCGTCTGACGAGGGTATTCAGGGTAGCGGAAACGCAGACCGGTTCCCGGAAGCCGTTCGCCTGCAAGCTACACCCGCACCGCTTTCGGCATACGTTTGCGGCAGAGTATCTTAACGCCGGTGTCCCCATTGAGACCGTCTCGCTGCTACTGGGACACGCGAGCGTCAAGGTCACTGAGAAGCACTATGCGAAATTCAACCGCGCGCGGCAAGCGCGGATCGAGGAGGCTGTCCGCGGGGCCTGGCAATCACAGCGTCCCAGGCTGCAGGTTATTGCCGGCAGCTCCCAGAGCGTGGCTTGACAATTTTTACCGCCGGGTGATCTTGCGATAAATCCGTGCCGCAATCGAAGCAGGAACCTGCACTCGGCGATAGGAGCGTTTGCCGCGAGAACTCTGATGTATCCGGATGACACCAGGTTCCTGTTCGATCAAGCGGCGCGCGGTACGCTCGCTGAGTCCCCATAGCTCGGAGAGTTCCTTCACGCTGAAATGCTGCTCGACGCTTGCCTCAGCTGTCCGGCCAGTTGGAAGACGGTCTGCACCGACGGGTTTCGGTAAACCAGTGTTTGCCGTTTCACCGGGGCCGAATTCGGGAGGAGACTGACTACCACTGTCGACATCGACCTGCTGCAGCAGATGCTGCAGGCTTCTGAGGTCAGCCAAACAATGGTCTTTCGAGTAGCCGCGGCGTCCGGGAGAGCCGTTGCGACACGCAACGCCGACAAGAGTATTTTCGTCGAACCGCTGCCTCTGATCTAGATCTCCAAAGTCCGTCAAGAATCTTTTGGTGTCGACCAAGAACTCCGCGAGCGGCTCTCTCAAGTCAATAATCTGTCGCTCTTCCACAGTAAACTTGGGAGGCTCAATCTGGCCGTCCGAGTCGAGTTGCGGCAAGCCGCCCCAAACCGGTTTCAGCGGACGGGAAGCCCCCATTCCCGCAATCTGCTTGAGGAGCGCATTGGCTCGCCGAACCAATTGGTTGCGTTGAGCAACGTTGGTTCCCATATCCGTTCATTATCCATCGTTGGGCCGAAGCAAGGTTGAAAGTGGATAGTATCCACTAAGGTAAAGGCCACGAGCGCCAGCCTTTCCAGGGCTGCGACCTGCCAACCATACCTTGTTGATAATAAGCGATCTAACCCGGCCAAGACCCTGGAAACTCCGGTTTTAAGTGCAACCAAACGCAACCAATCGGCCCGCTTCGGTTTGCTCACTGATTGTCGCTCGGACGATGTGGACCTGGCTGGCGCCCTCGCGCTCGTGGGTCGCGAGACGTACGTATTTATAGCGATTGCTTCTAGCGATGAGAATTGAGACAAGGTCTACGTGGGAGTTGCGTTGCTTCGTTGGAAAAAAGTTCCGCTCACTGAACACGGCTCGGACAGTGATCGTGGAGTCCGGTAGAAATTGTCGGGACCTGACGTACGAAAAAACCGGGAAGCTGTGTTCCCTTTTGCGCTGTGGTTGGCCCGGAACCATCGTCAAATTCGCGTAAAGGTAGAGGAGAACAAGAGCGGTGAACCTCCGGTGCCTGTGTGCGTCTAGCCCCGATCCAACATCGCGAGTAGTAGCCAGCTAGAACCCGAGCTGGACAGAGCCGCTGGGGATGCTGAGCAGAGATGGGATTGTTTCGTAATCTTTGGCAAATCAGTCGCGAAGGAGATGCGTAAACTCGTATGGCATGCGACAGTCCCGCTAGCAGCAGCTCTAGCGGCTGCGAGGATGTCCGATAGTTCGTAGAAAGTAGCGACTCTCCAGTCCGAGCCGTTAGGCTCGGAGTGATGTTTTTCATTTTCGAAATTTGTCGTCCGCGCTCGAACGAACATGCGCTACCGCCGGCGCTACTCGCGTCCGGTAGACAAGGCGACCGGGCTACGCTCGGATCAGACGATCGTATTAACCGGCCATGTTGACCGGCCATGATTCGGCCCACGACTATCCCGCCCCCGCTCGGCTGATCCGCTACTGGGACAAGCAACACAACCTCCGTCTGCGGTTTTTGACCAACCATTTTCAGTTGCCCGCGCTGACGATCGCACAGCTTTACAAGCGCCGTTGGGGCGTGGAATTATTTTTCAAGTGGATCAAGCAACACCTGCGCATCAAGAAGTTTTACGGCACCTCGCCGAACGCGGTGAGGACTCAGATCTGGGTCGCCATGATCGTCTATTTGCTGGTGGCGATTCTCAAGAAACAGTACGGTATCGAGGCCGGACTTTACAGAATTCTACAGATTCTCAGCGTCACCGTATTCGATAAAACGCCCATTTTACAGGTGTTGCAGGGCCTCGATTCCCAATCCTCACCAGTCCAACCCCTAGCATTTTCCAATCCAAGAATGAGCCTGAAATGGGTCAGGACAGAAAAGGGCAAGCGGCAGGGTGAGGATCTCCTATCTGAAGGGTTAGGTGGAAAAGGTTTCGAGAGGAGCCATGAATCAGGGGCGCCTGGGGACACAATCGATGTCCGCGGTCGGCTTCGGCAACCGTCTCGTGCCGTTCTGCTCAGGGCTGGGCTGGTGAATTGCCCTATTCGCTTCCAGGGCCTCGCTGAGCCGGACCGCGGGGAGCCCGGAGGGCGACCGCGGGTCCGGCTCAGCGAGGCCAGCGGCAGGCGTCGAGCAGTTTCCTCTTGCGTTGCTGCATTCCTAGCGCGCACTCGGTATCGCTGATCCGCAGCGCCTGTTGGAGCAGCCTGGCCGCGCTGACGCCTTCCTTCAGACAGCTCTCCCAGTCGTTGAGCGAGACCCGCTTTTCGTAAGGCGTGCGATAGTCGTCGAGCCGGTAACGGCGGCGGCGCTTGCCGTTCTCGCTCAGCTCGATCGTGGCGAACCCGCAGGGGCGATGATAGTTCAAATAGTAGTTGAAATCGGCCATGTAGAAGCGCTGCATCTGGGCGGCATGATGGGCCCGGATCGGTTCGT
>Ga0114996_10006798_pt1 | contig 13083 bp, 13 predicted proteins | sample ArcticOcean_MG_C_4_FD_87039 | JGI IMG/M metagenome (GOLD analysis project Ga0114996, IMG submission 87039) | Marine microbial communities from western Arctic Ocean - ArcticOcean_MG_CB4_134 | ecosystem: Environmental > Aquatic > Marine > Oceanic | place: Arctic Ocean: Canada Basin | collected... | reverse complement strand
CTTGGTGACCGCATTCGCATGCAGCAGCACTACCTAGACCCGCAGGTCTTCATCCGCAGCATGGCAACAAGAGGGAGCCTGGGCGGGCTTCCCCGGGTAGCGTCGAGGGCCGTTAGGGTGCTGGACGCCTCAGGCAAAGACATCGTTTTGGTGGAGACGGTGGGGGTGGGGCAGACCGAGGTTGACGTGATGAAGATCGCCGACAGCGTCGTCGTGGTACTCGTGCCTGAGGCAGGCGACGCTGTTCAGACCCTCAAAGCCGGTCTCATGGAGATAGCCGATGTCTTTGCTGTGAACAAGGCGGACCGAGAGGGTTCCGGCCGCATGGTGGCGACACTGCGAAATACCCTAACCTTCAGCAACAAACTTGACTGGTGGCGCGTTCCCGTGGTGCCGACGCAGGCAACCAAGGGCGAAGGCGTCGAAAAGCTGTGGGACACCATTCAGGAGCATAGGACGGCGATGGAGAAGAACTCGATCCTGGCGGAACGCAGGCGCGAACGCCAACGCCACGAGTTCTTTCAGACCGTCGAGGAGTGGGTCGGGGACCGGCTGTCCGCCCTTGTGAAGTCGGACGGCGAACTTGGCGACCTCATGAAGAAAATCGAAGAGGGCGCCACCGACCCGCACAGCGCCGCCATTGATGTCCTCCGAAGCGGCACCCTCCTTAGGCACTGGCTGTCCCTGGTTGAGAAGAAGGAATAGCGGTCAGTGACGGCGCTTCTCGGCATAGACCTGACAGCCTCGGAGAAGCGCGCCAGCACCTTCGCGGCCCTGGACGGGAACGGCCGCTTTTTGGACATGGGCTTCGCCCGGACTGACGACGACATTTTGGACACGGTGCGCCGGTTCGATGCCTCACTCGTTGGCATTGACTCCCCGCTGGGACTCCCGCAGGGTTACTGCTGTCTGGAGGAGTCCTGCGACTGCGGTCCCACGGCTGGAGCCCCAGGTAGATCGGCTGAGCGGGCGCTGTCCAAAGCGGGAATTCCCCTTTTCTGGACCACCAAACGATCCATTATCAAGAAGATGGTTTACCGCGGCATGAGCCTGGCTGAGGGTTTAGAGGTGGAAGGACGTCAGGTGCTGGAAGTGTATCCCTATGGCGCCAAGGTGCGCCTTTGGGGAAGGCGCATGCCAAAGAAGAGCACACCGGAGGGGCTCGACTTCCTGATTGGCCGTGTCGCCGAACTCATTCCGGGGGTGTCTCAGACTCGGACGAATCTTGACCACGACCTTTGCGACGCTCTATTGGCTGCCTACACAGTCTATTTGCTCACCCAGGACAAGACCGAAGCCTTTGGTGCAGTGGAAGAACGTCAGATACTGCTCCCCGCCGCTGGGCTTTGAAGCCGATTGACCATGACTGAACCATTAGAGCCTGTACGCCGCAAACCCTCAAACCCCCGTCGTGACAGGGATTTGGCTCATCTGGCCCGCTTGATGGCAGGCCAGGGCCTCGAAGAGGTGGAGGGGCTCAGGCAGCAGCCTCCTCCACCTGCTTTGCTGCAAGGGGTGAGCCAGTTCAATGATGGCTCTTTCTTCGACGCCCACGTTACGTGGGAACCGCTCTGGAGAAAGGCCTGGTACCCCGGCAAGCTTTTCTACCAAGGCTTGATCAAGGCCGCCGTTGGGCAAGCACACATGAAGCGGGGTAACCCCACAGGCGCTACAAGCCAGAGCCACGACGCGATGCTTCTTCTTCAGCCGTTCGCCCCTATGTGCCTGGCGATTGATGTAGGGCAACTTATCTCCGGCCTTGAACACTTCGTGGGAACACTGGAGGTGGGGGCCGATCCGCCGACCTTGAACGTAATTGTGAGCCAATAAAAAGGTGGGCCCAGCTACTGATCGCTGGGCCCACCTTCAGGGGAGGGGATGGCTAGTAACGGTCAGGCAGCCTTGCTGGCCTTTCGCACGGGCACCTGGACAATCTTGGGCGCCTCAATGTCCTGGATGAGACCGCACTGCATACACTCTTTATAGGCGCCGTACATGTCCTCGGTTAGGTGCATGTCTCCGAGGCATTTGGGGCAGGCTTTGAAATACAACATTGCACTCCTCCTTTTCAATTGGGGCGAGATGCCGCCCAGTAGTTGCGCTTTCCTGATGGTTAGAACGTCGCCTTGCCGCTGATGTCAGGTCTAGGGTCGAAATGAGAGTAAGGGTGTGAAGTTGCACACCAGATGTCAGTTCAGTTGCAACCCAGTTGCAACTTCTGTTCCGGTCAGGAGCAAAGTGTTCAACCTAGGTTGCGTCCCAGTTCCCTGAGCTGTCTCACTTGTCTATTTAGACGCATCTCCCCCTGAAAAGGTTCCATCCAGCGCGAACTCTAGAGCGAACTTCACAGCAGCAGCATAGTAAGTGATACGACTCATGTCAAGTATTGGGATGTGTGATGGCGTACTTGTATTGCTTCGCTAGGGTCAATCTGCTATCCTGTAGGCACTATGCAGAGGCCCTAGACACACTCCTGGGGCAACCGGAGTGGAAACCTCAGGCGGCATCAAAGAGGGAAGGGTGTCAGAGGTACAAGAATGACGACAGAAAGACCAGGAAAGAGCCGCATCACCTTTCGTGACCTTGACCTAGAGGCCCTTTGGAAGGGGGCGATGGGTGGGGGTTCCGTCGTTCGCCGCGAAAGTGTTGAAGCTAGAGGCCAGGAACCTGAAGAGGAGGAATGGAACGGAATAGAAGGGGTCTATATCATTAGTGTGGCCGCACGCATCCTAGAGATGCATCCGCAGACTCTGCGCAAGTACGAACGCATTGGTTTGGTGAGGCCCTCGCGAACGGTTGGACGCCTTCGTCTCTACTCTGATGACGATATCTCCAAGCTGCGGCTAATCAAGTACTTGGTGGGAGAGTTGCGGCTCAACTTGGCGGGTGTGGATATGGCCGTTGCCTTGGCCGATCGCATCCTTGCAATGAGGCGTCAGGTCGCCGAGGTGCAACAGGCCAGGGCTCTCCGCTCCCTTGTACAGGGAATGTTGGAAGACATGCTTGGGATACTCAACGCCCAGGCTCCACAGCCAGGGCAAGCAAACAAGAATTCAATGGGAGGACCGGCGGATGTACCAGGAGAACGAGGAGCCTGAAGAGCAGCCCCTCAATGAGGAGCTTGAACAGGAAGCTCCTACCGATTTACCGGCTCAGCTTGAAGAAGCTCTGCGTGAGAAGGAGCAATTCCGGAACATGGCCCTGAGAGGCCAGGCGGATCTCGCCAACTACAAACGGCGGGTAGAGGAGGAGCGTGAGGACCTTCAACAAAGGCTCAAGAGCCAGATGGTCCTCAAGCTTTTGGACGTTGCAGACGACTTTGAGCGGGCTTTGGCGCACGTGCCTCCAGAGGACACTCAGGAATCGTGGGTTCAGGGCATTACACTGATTGGCCAGAAGGTATGGTCAATGTTGGAGGCGGAAAGCGTGGCCAGAATTGAAGCGCTGCACCAATCCTTCGACCCCTGGGAACACGAAGCGGTCTTCCACCAGGAGACCAGCGATTTCCCCGAAGGCCAAGTCGTTCAGGTGTTTCGTCAGGGGTACAGATTGAGAGACAAGGTAATCAGGCCAGCTCAGGTCGTTGTTGCCAAGCGGCCCAGTGAGGCAGGCGCCAGCGAAGGTTAGCCAGCGGAAGAAAAAGGCTTGGACAATATTCTTAGGAGGATGGACTCATGGCTAGGGTGTTGGGAATTGATCTTGGAACCACGAACTCCTGCATGGCCGTTATGGACGGCGGGGAGTCTACTGTCATTGAGAATAGCGAGGGCGGCCGGACGACTCCGTCGGTTGTAGCGGTCAACCCTAAGACCGGTGAACGGTACGTTGGCCAAATGGCGAAGCGCCAGGCTGTAACGAACCCGGAAAACACCGTCTTTTCCGTCAAGCGCCTCATGGGTCGCAAGTTCGACGATCCTGAAATCCAGAGGGTGATGGAGCGTTTGCCCTATAAGGTCGTCAAGGCGTCCAACGGCGATGCCCATGTACAGATGGGAGATAAGAGTTACTCGCCGCCTGAGGTCTCCGCCATGATCCTTCAGAAGTTGAAGCAGGACGCAGAGACCAAGCTGGGTGAGCAGATTACCCAGGCGGTCATTACGGTCCCAGCGTACTTCAATGACAGCCAGCGTCAGGCGACGAAGGACGCGGGCCGCATAGCAGGGCTCGAGGTCCTCAGGATCATCAACGAGCCCACCGCCGCTTCCCTGGCCTACGGATTGGACAAGAAGGGCGATGAAACCATTGCCGTTTACGACCTTGGGGGCGGCACCTTCGACGTGTCCATCCTCCAGATCGGCGAAGGGGTATTCGAGGTCAAGGCGACCAATGGTGACACCTTCCTTGGCGGAGATGACTTCGACTCAATGATCATTGAATGGATAGCCGACGAGTTCAAGCGTGAACAGGGCATCGACTTGCGGAGCGACCGCATGGCCCTCCAGCGCCTGAAGGAGGCTGCCGAGCGGGCCAAGATTGAGCTGTCCAGTGTGATGCAGACGGAGATCAACCTTCCCTTCGTGACCGCAGACGCCAGCGGGCCCAAGCACCTGACCATGAACCTGACCCGTTCCAAACTGGAGCAGCTTGTCGGTTCCCTTCTCGATCGCTCCAAAGGCCCTGTCACCAAGGCCCTTCAGGACGCCGCCGTCAAGACGGCCAGCGTAGACGAGGTGGTGCTAGTCGGGGGTCAGACGCGAATGCCGGCGGTCGTTGAACTTGTGAAGGGAGCCTTCGGCAAGGAAGCCAATAAGGGAGTCAATCCGGACGAGGTGGTGGCCGTCGGGGCTGCTATCCAGGCCGGTGTGCTTCAGGGAGAGGTTCAAGACGTACTTCTCCTGGATGTCACTCCCCTGACGTTGGGTCTAGAGACCCTGGGCGGTGTGATGACTGCACTCATTACTCGCAACACAACGATTCCAAGTTCCAAGTCTGAGGTGTTCACCACTGCAAGTGATAACCAAACCAGCGTTGAGATTCACGTCCTCCAGGGCGAGCGGCCCATGGCCAAAGACAACAAGTCTGTGGCCCGGTTTAGCCTCGATGGGATACTTCCTGCCCCCAGGGGACTACCTCAGGTTGAGGTCACCTTCGATATAGACGCCAATGGACTTCTCAACGTCTCAGCGAAGGACAAGGGCACAGGAAAGGAGCAGCGTATCTCTGTGCAACCCTCCTCCGGTCTTGCTGAGGAAGACATTCAGAACCTTATCAAGGACGCAGAGGAACACGCTCAGGAGGACGAGCGGCGCAAGGAGCTGGTGGAAGCCCGCAACCAGGCTGACAATCTGGCGTACAGCGCAGAGAAGCTCCTCCGGGAGCAAGGGGAGCAGGTGCCGCAGGAGATCAAGGACGAAGTGGAAGCGGCCGTCAAAAGCGTTCGGGATAACGTCGACAGTGAGGACATCACCGTAATCCGGTCTGGTGTCGATCAGCTCAATGCAGCTCTTTCGAAGGCTGGGGAGGCTGTTTACAGCCAGCAGAGCACGGGAGCTGGCGCCCCGGAACCAGAGGAACCGGGAGATGCTGGCGAGGACGGAAGCACCGTCGAAGGCGAATTCCGGGAGATCTAGGCTAGGGCGTAGGTGTCAGCGCTACGGGTGCATTTTCGGTCAAACCGGCAATTGTGAAGAAAATAGCACAATGAGGTATTGACTGGGCGGATTTGTTCAAGGAAGATGGGCTAAGAGCCTCGATGACCCAAATCCCCGGCACTCAGACCGGGCTGGAAGGTGCACCATGGCAAAAGATGAGATGATTACAAAGGGAAAGAGGCGGAGTGGTGGTGAGTCATTGCAGGCTCAAGAGCCGCAGGAGTTGTTCTCCTTCAGTCCACTTCAGTTGCACTTCCTAGGGCGCTTGAAGCAGTTGGTGGATCAGCGTGTTTCCTTGAAGCAGGATGAAGTTCCCCCCGACGACCTGCTGTGGCGGGTCAGTTCCAGGGCCATGTACTCCACCTATCAGGACTGCGTGGACATCGGTGTGGGGGAGGAAGCCAACGCCATCCTCCAAGGAGAGGCGATCACCCTCCCGAGCGTATCGGAATAGAGAGCAGACGACTCAGATGACAAAGGCCCCCGCTGAAAAGCGGGGGCCTTTGTTTTTCACTCTTGTCGTTCTGAGGAGCACTGCGACGAAGAACCACAGCGCTCTAGCGGCGCAGGCATACGAAGGTATTTGCAGGACTTGAGCGAAGCGAAGAGTCGTGCGGGCCGCCGAATCCGGCATTGGTGCGGAAGCTTAACCAAGCTGAGGCCAGTTCCCTACTTTCTCATCCTGGTCCGCGCCGGTCGAAAGAATCACGAAGGCCGTTGATCTGTAGTCGACTTCCCTGTCATCAAAACGCAGAAGGGGCGTAGCCATGGCCTCGTTTAGAGATTGTTCAACGGTGCGCCGCATGCCGCGGGCATATCCGGGCATACCGAAGGTCTCGTACTTCGACGCAGGGATATAATCCCTGCCTAGGGATATCCAGATGATCCCGTTGCCCTGGGGGCGCGACTTACTCAACTGAAGGGCCTTCTCGGCGATTGCTCCTTTCAATCCGTGGGACAGAGCTTTGGGCAGCTTCCCGTTGCTGCTGGCCTTTCCTATGAAGAGCCCAGTCTCGACCGACCCCCCACGTTCATCGTAAAGGTCCGAGCGTATCCCCGTTGAGGGTCCCAATCGTTTGACCTCGATTCCGTATTCGTTTCCATCTTTGCTGGCCGTGAAGTCTGGACGCCCAGAGAAGACGATATCACCGAATCCGAGCCTATGAAGCCCTACGATCGCGTGCACTTCGGCGAGCTTGTCCAGCACCGATCGGTTTGCTTGGTCGCAGTCGGTGGGCAGGGGGTCTTTCTCAGCGACTAGGGCCGCGAAGTTTGGGCAATATTGAACCGCCAGTGTGACTTCACGTTCGAGTAGGCGGAGCGGGGACCGTGAACCGTCAGCGATGAACTCAGACAATATTACGGTATATACCCCGTCACACACGTCGGACAAACGGGCAAGCCACGAACCAAGATACCGTGCTGTGCTGGGGTAACGACGGGCGAAAGCGGAGACAATACTCATAAACGTGGGTCAGCTACTACCAATTCCTAGCAACGGAAACACCGATTGCTGGACTTCTTGGACCGACCGCTGGGCATAGAGCAGGGTCTTGGGAAGAATGTCATCCTCCACATTTGGGATCTCTGCATCCCGGAGCTTGTCTGCTCCCTGGTACTGCTGACGGAATGAGGCGGGTAGGTCGTCATCCAGATGGTGCTCAGCCATGACCGCCAGGTCCAGCGTCCAGGCTCTGGCTACCGCCATGAGATCATAGCCTCCGCCGCCGAAGGCCAGCCACATTCCAGGTGAATGCTCGCCAAGCCGCTGCACGATTTGGGCATGGCCCTGGACCGTGAGCAGAAGATGCGTAAGGGGGTCGTTGAAGTAGGGGTCTATGCCGAGCTGGGTGGCTATCACGTCAGGCTTGAAGGCTTCGACTATCGGGGGCACCACCTCCTCGAAGGCCCAGCGAAACACGTCATCACTGGTATTGGGGGCTAGGGGCACGTTCACCGAATAGCCCCGTCCTCTCTCGGATCCCATCTCTTCAACCTCACCCGTCCCCGGGAAGAGATATCGCCCTGATTCGTGCATGGACAACGTTAGCACCTGGTCGGTGTTGTAGAACGCGGCCTGCACTCCATCACCGTGGTGGGCGTCAATATCGATGTACATGACCTTGAGGCCCTTGGCGGTCATGGCGTTGATAGCCACTGCAGGGTCGTTGAATACACAAAAGCCGGAGGCGTGATCGTCCATCGCGTGGTGGAGCCCACCGGATATGTTGAACGCCACGTCAGCTTTGCCTTCAAGCAAAAGCTCTGCAGCCTTCAGTGAGGCCCCGGTAGAGAGGGCCGCCGCGCCGTACATGCCTTCGAAGGTGGGGTTGTCACTGTTGTCGGCAAAGTTGAAGGCTGGCTGCTCTGGAAGGCGGTCGCCCTGGCTGAAGGCCTTCACCGCCGCCACGTATTCGGCTGTGTGAAAGGACTCAAGTTCAGCGTCCTTGGCGTCCCTGGGGAGAACCAACGAAACGTTGGGCAAACGAGAAAGGCCATACGCTGACATGAGGTCGAAGGTGTATTGCAGGCGAACCGGCCTCATGGGATGGCTGGGTCCCAGCGTGTGCTGCGACATTGCGTCGTGATACACCAGAGCTGTTCGCCGACTCATTTCCTGCCTCTCTGCATCAGGTTAACGGGAAGCGAGGGAGAATAGTCGGGGTCTTCTTAGAGCCATCTGCGCGATCGGAAGAAAGCCAGCATCGCCACAGAAATTACTCCCATGACTCCCAGGACCGCTGCGAAGGCGACGCCGTTTCCCCCCAATGGTAGCCTTACATTCATGCCGTAGATACCAGTCACCACGGTGAGCGGCAGCATGATTGTGGCGATCATCGTCAGGATTCGCATTATCTCGTTGGTGCGATTACTGGTGATGATCTGATGACTGTCCTGAAGTGATTCCACCACTTCCTTGTTTTCTTCCAGTTCGCTCCAGATGCGGCGGGTGTGGTCCGCCAAGTCACTGAAGTACACGTCCAAACGAGCTCTCAGGAACTGGAGTGGGCGCTTCTCCAGAGCTTCCAGGACGTCGATCTGAGGCCGGATGATGCGGCGGAACGCAGTGATGTCGCGACGTTGGATCGAAAGCTCCCTAGCCAGGCTCGGAGCACGCTCATCAAGAATCCGGTTCTCAATGTCCTCAACGTTAGAGATGACTTTGGTCATGATGGGGAACATGTAGTCGACGAGCACGCTGAGGATCCGATAGAGCAGGTGACCGGAGGTGGCGCTCATGACGCGGGACCTGACATCCTCGCTCATCTGACAGTCTTCAAAAAGCTTGACCAACGGGCGAAGGTCGCCGTGATGCACGGTTACTACGTAGTCCGTGCCTACGAAGATGGCGACTTGGCTCGGTTGGGTGACGCGCCGCTTAGGGTCGAATATGGGGAAGTGAAGAACGAGGAAGATGTACTCAGATGACTCGTCCAGCTTCGGCAACTGGACGCGGCTCAGGCAGTCCTCAAGCTCCAGCTCGTGAAACGGGTAATTTTCCTGAAGGTACTGCATCTCCGCCAATGAAGGCCGGTCGATGTTTACCCAGGTGAGACCATCCCACTCCGTGGTCTGTACGTTTGGCGCTTGCTGCGAGGTGTCGGAAATCATGAAGTTTCATGGGCTTGTGAAGGTTGACTCATTGTACTACAGGCCATGGTGCTGCGGAGGTGGTGGCATAGTTGTCGCTGACTTGGCGCTGGTTGATTTTGCCCGTTGCGCCCCGTTACGATGAGTTGGTTCGCGTCATTCAAACTGCACTTGGGATTGAACACATAGATGGTCCGCCAAGGGCGAGATTTCTACGGCACCCTGGGCATTGCAAGGGGCGCATCCGACGAAGAAGTTCGGAAGGCGTATCGCCGTTTGGCGATGACCTACCATCCGGATCGAAACAAGAACGCCGACGCTGCAGATCGCTTCAAAGAGGTCAATGAGGCCTATCAGATCCTCAGTGACCCCCAAAAGCGGGCCCAATACGATCGCTTCGGCCATTCAGGCGTCGGTGCAGGCGCTGGCAAGGGGTTCGACGGCTCCGACACTGCCGCTGGTTTCGGAGACATTTTCGATGCCTTCTTCGGCGGCTTCGATGGGCGTGGCCGGACCAAGACAAGAAAGGGGGCAGACCTTCAGGCCAGAGTCCGCCTTTCCTTCGAAGAGGCCATCTTCGGATGTGAAAAAGAAGTTGAGGTTGACCGGGTAGACTCCTGCCGCTGGTGCAACGCCACGGGTGCAGAGCCCGGGACACGCAGTTCACAGTGTTCCAATTGTCGAGGGCAGGGTCAGTTGCGCCGGACTCACCCGGGAATTTTTGGAGCGTTCTCACAGGTCGTCACCTGTGCCACCTGCCAGGGCGCCGGTCAGATCATTGAGCAACCCTGCAAGGAATGCCGCGGGCATGGCCGCAGCCGGCAGGCCCGCAAGCTCGCCGTCAGGATTCCCGCCGGCATCGAAAACGGCTCTCGCGTTCGTCTCAGCGGTGAGGGCGATGCTGGAGAGCGGGGAGCCAGCCCAGGCGACCTCTATGTGGTCTTGGCAGCCTCTCCTCATGCGGTCTTCCGCCGCGAGGAGCATGACCTAGTCTATGATTTGCCCATCTCCTTTGCCCAGGCGGCGCTTGGAGGCCATGTGGAAGTGCCGACTTTGGAAGGGGAACCTGCCCCAATGGACATACCTGCTGGCGTACAGGCTGGCGCGGAACTCCTACTGAAGGGGAAGGGCGTACCCCACCTGGAAGGCAAAGGCCGAGGCAATCTTCGAGTACAGGTTAAAGTTGTTACGCCAACTCGTTTGGACGACCGCCAACGGGAATTGCTTGAGGAGCTGGCCCAAAGCTTCGGTGATGACGTGGATGGCCGGGATAAGCCTTGGTTTAGTCGTATAAAGGACGCCTTCGGTGGTAATCCCTAACGCAACAAGAGAGCGCCGGTGAAGTGGCTTGAACTGAGCATCAAAGCGCCCAGCGAGATGGTGGAACCTCTTTCGGCCCTTTTTCTTCGTCATGGTCATGGTGGCGTGGTCGTTGAGGAAGCCGGAGGTTTCAATCCGGACAACGACGAAGCACCTCCGCCCAATCGTGAGGGCGTTGTTAAGGTCTATCTTCCCGTTGACGGCACCCTGAAGAGCCGTCGCGAAGGGATTGATGTAGGCCTGCGCCTTTTCTCCCTGGTCCGGCCTCTACCGCCCCTGGTGGAAACGGAAATTGATGAGACGGACTGGACCGAGAGTTGGAAGTCCCACTTCCCTGTGCTGCATGTTGGGAAGCGGATAGTCGTGAAACCAGCCTGGCATGAGTACACGCAGAAGCCAGGCGAGGTCATCGTTCATCTGGACCCCGGCATGGCGTTTGGCACCGGGCACCATCCAACGACTCGCATGTGCCTAGAGCAATTGGAAAAACACCTCGTTCCGGGAGCGGAGGTGTTGGATTTTGGTGCTGGGTCAGCGGTGCTTAGCATTGCTGCCGTGCATTTGGGTGCGGCACGGTCCTTTGGTCTGGAAATTGACGCCCTGGCTGTGAAGTCGGCCACGGCCAACATTGTGGACAATGGTCTACAGAAACAGATTATCGTCGTGGAGGGCTCGCTTCCCCATCATGGAGCACCGGCAGGCGGCTTCGATCTTGCGCTATGCAACGTCTCCACCAAGGTGCTGCGCGACTTCGCTCTGCGGCTCGCTGAGGCGCTTCGCCCAAGGGCTTTTCTGATCGCCTCAGGATTCACGCTGGACCAAGAGGAGCGAACGTTGGAGGGCCTGCGTCAGGCACCGCTATCCCTGATCGAACGTGCGCAGGAAGAGGACTGGGTCAGCGTAGTGATGCAAAAGGATGCAGCGGGCCTGGATTAGATGCTTCCCAAGTTGGTCCCGGGCGCGTGGGAGCAGCTGTCACCTTCCAAGTATCCGCTCAAACTCTGGGGGTCGGTCGTCGTCCATCTTCATCGCGGACCCGGAAGATGAGCTTCAGACGGTTGCCGCGGAACCCGAAGGCCGCCCGCAACTCGTTTTCCAGGTAGCGTCTATAGGAGAAATGAATCATCTCGGGGTAGTTCACCGCAAACGTGAACATTGGAGGCGCCACACCCTCCTGCCTCGGCTGGCTGATTCGCAGGTAGCGCTTCCCCACGGTCGGAGGAGGGTGGGCCATGAGCGCATCTCTTATTACCCTGGATAGGTCTTGTTGCTCAACCCAGCGATTTCGTTCCGTGTAGACTTCCTTTGCCGCAGCCATCAAATCTTCAATGCCGCTTCCCTCGAGTGCTGAGGTGAAGCGGACCGGGATGTGCGAGGCAAACTTGAAACGCTCCCGCAGGTGCTCCAACACCACGGCCTGATCAAGGTTGGCTTCCGCAGCGAGATCCCACTTATTAACGACCAGCACCACGCCGGTGTAGTTGTCCAGCAGTAGGCCGGAGACGTGCTGGTCCTGAGCCGCCCCCGGCTCCAGGGCCTCAACGACTAGAAACGCCACATCAGCCCGCTCTATGGCTCGGACGGAGCGGATGACGCTGTACTTCTCGATGCCGCCTTCTACCTTTCCTCTTCGCCGAATGCCGGCGGTGTCGATGAACAAGACGGGATCGCCCTGGTAGTCGGCCAGGGTGTCAGTGGCGTCTCGCGTGGTTCCTGGGATGTCTGAGACCACGGCGCGCTTGTCACCGAGAATGGTGTTAAGCAACATGGACTTCCCGACATTTGGCCTGCCTACAATGGCAAGCTGCATAGCTTCGGGCGCCTCGATCTCTGAGAACGGGGGAGGAAAGTGTTCTGCTGTCGCAATCATGAGGTCGTCGACCCCACTGTTGTGGTACGCACTGAGGAAGACAGGCTCGCCGATACCCAGCTCATAGAATTCCATCGCGAGGAGTTCCCGTTTCTGGTTGTCGACCTTGTTTACTCCGAGGACGACGGGCTTTCCCCTGCGGCGCACCAGGGAGGCGACGTCCATGTCGGTTGAAGTGATGCCGTCCAGGGCATCGGTCAAGAAGACAATAACATCAGCCTCATCGAGGGCCACATCAATTTGAGCGCGCATGTCGGGCCATAGTCCTGTCTCCTTCTCAGGAAATAGGCCTCCGGTATCCACGATGGTGAACACCCGGTCACCCCAGTCCACGCGAGCGATGATGCGATCGCGTGTCGTGCCTGGTTCGTCGGAAACAATGGCCTGTCTGGCCCCCACCAACCGGTTGAAGAGGGTGGACTTGCCAACGTTGGGTCGCCCAACGATGGCGACGATAGGTATGCGGGAGGATTGTGGCATGCTTCTAGCTTACCCCGGCTTCCCCGTTAAGCCCAGAGGTAGGCTGGCATTAGCGAAGGGCGTTACGCTCAAGCGAGGGCTTTGGCCCTGATCGACCCGGCGCTCCCTATGCGGGAGGTGGGAACAGAGTGGCGAAGGTACCCAGTGCTTCAAAGCTGCTGACCTGGATTTCGCCGCTCTGCATGGCTTCGGCAGGGTCATGTAAATGGTACCAAGTCTTGGCCCAGGACT
>Ga0114996_10006794_pt1 | contig 13085 bp, 7 predicted proteins | sample ArcticOcean_MG_C_4_FD_87039 | JGI IMG/M metagenome (GOLD analysis project Ga0114996, IMG submission 87039) | Marine microbial communities from western Arctic Ocean - ArcticOcean_MG_CB4_134 | ecosystem: Environmental > Aquatic > Marine > Oceanic | place: Arctic Ocean: Canada Basin | collected... | reverse complement strand
GTTTCAGGTGGGCCGTGGGAGGGGCTGGCGAGGTCCGGGCGAGCTCTTGCATCGTGACGGTAGGGATGTGTTGCTCTGGATCGCTGAATCCCAGGGATGCACGGCGCTCGTGGGAGTGGATGGGGCCTCCATGCGCGCCATCGGGGAGGCGGCTCTTCCTCCCGAATCGCTGGGCCTCCAGATCCTGCTCTCCGGTGATGGCGCTCGGGCGGTGTGCTTGACCCAGGGCCGGGAGACGGATGACCTCGCTCTGGTTCCCATCGGAGCCAGCGCGCTCGATGGCTAGCTCGCCGAGCGCAGCTCGATCCCCACATCCTCTGCGGCCTCCACCCAGATGAATGGAAGCTCACGGTCGAGGACGTAGCAGGTCTTCGACGAGCGTTGAGGGCCCGTCCCGGGGATGGTGCGCAGATGGCACGCGTCCGGACCGAGGAGGGTGCGCAAGCGCGAAATCGCGACCTTCAGCCGCGTGCGTGCGCGCTGGTCGTAGGGTCCCTCTCCCCACACCGCGGATGCCAGGTCGGGGGCGCGCACCTCGTGGCCGGGTTGACGCATCAGGGTTCGCATCAAGGGGAGGATCACTCGTTTCAACTCGCCGGTCTGACGTTGGCCTCGGTGATGGATCACGCACGTGTCGTCGAGGTGAAAGACGTTGAGGTGCTGTGCATTCATCGTTGTCCGCAGCCTCTCCGCCTCGTTGCGGGCGATCAGGCGCTCCCCGTCGGGGCTCAGGAGGCGGTACATTCCTTGACTCGGCTCCCCTTCCACTGGTTCCGGCGGGAGGCTGAGCTCGGGGACTTCTCCCCGAACTCGCAGCGTATGCTGTCGGGCCTCGACGCCCCCGATGCGCGTGGCGACGTCAAAGAGCGGTTCAAAACGAGAGGGTTGACCGAAATCGTAGCCATGCGCGTTGGCGATTTTGGCTGCGTGCTCGACGTGCGTTCGGACCTCAGGCGCCATGCGTGCGCCGCGCTTGATGCAGCGCAGATGAATCACCTCGGCGAGGAGGAGCGAAGCCTGTGCTTCATGATAGCGGAACGAAATGCGTGCGAAGGCGTCCCGCGCCGCCGTGAGCGTCGTGGCGGCGTCGTGGAGGCGCAGTTCGCCGACTGAGATGGCCCCGCGCGTCATGTCGATGAGGGCGGCGAGGGAAGGCTCCACGCGCCGGAGATCTCCCACGAATGTGCGAATTCGGTCGATGAGTCTGCTGGCTTCGCCGGGATTTCCCGTGCGAGCGAGCAGCGATCCGTAACGGCTCAGGACCTCCGCTCGCATCCGCATGTTGGCCCCGTGTCCCACCAGCTCCAGCGCACGCTGATAGTCCGTCTCTGCGTGGTCGGTGTCCTCCATGGAGACGTGGAGGGCTGCGGAGACCAGCAGGGAGTATGCGACCTCTTCGGGATTCACGGAACGCCGGACGCTCAGCGCTTCCTCGAGTCGGGTGCGGGCGAGGTCGTATTCGCCCAGCATCACGTGGCACCCGGCCAGATGAGACCGGATTGTCCCGTAGAGACCGGGACTCGAGGAGCGATTGGCGAGGGGAAGGGCCGCGTCGAAGTGCTCCACGGCGACGCTGACTCGGCCCTCTCGCTTCGCGAGGACTCCCAGATCCTTGAGCGCATCCGCCCGGTCCATGAGCTGATCGCTGGCTTCGGCTTCCCGAGCGATGTTGAGGAGGATGTCTCTCGCCTGATCGTGCTGTCCGGCCTCGAGCTTCAGGCGGGCGTCGAGTTGAAGGAGCTCGAAGTGAAGCCGCATGACGCGCTCTTCGGCCAGGTCGCCTGGCTGCCGGCGGGCCTGTCGGAGCGCGGCGAGGGCGCGATTGCAGTAGGCGTTGGCCTCGTTGGCGCGTCCACGCAGCCAGGCGATGTGGGCCTGAACCGCTGCGATCCGCGCATACCCCGCCGTCTGTGTGGCTTTGGAGGTGGTGTCTCCGCGTAGGAGCGTCTCGCAATGCGAGATCGCCGCACGTGCCTCCTCCCACCGCCCGCCGGCCGAGAGCACCTGCGCGTGAAGCGCGGAGCTGTGGAAGGGCAGCGCCCCCTCGGTGGAAGTGAGCTGGGTAAGCCATCCCAGTAGTCGGCTCGCCGACACCATGGTCAGCAGGCGATCGGCGGTGCGCTCCACGTGGGTCAGCGCGTCCGACGTCCTTCCGGCCGCTAGCAGATGGGCCACGATCTCGGGAGCGAACTCCTCTGGCCCCGCACGGAGGAGGTGCTTTGCAGCGGCCGCTTCAGCGCGGATAATCGCCTTGGGGTCCCGGGTGTTGAACAGGTGTCGCAGGGACTCTCGAAGGAGCGGGGAGCTGAAGCGTGTCTCGTCTCCGACGGTGGACACGAGCTGGAGGCTCTCCAGTCGATCGAGGATCGCTTTCGCTGCTTTTTTCGTCCCCGTGATCGCCTGCACCCGATGGGGGTCCATCCGGCGAAATACCGCGAGCTGTGACGCCGTCGTGGCGTCCGCGGCGCTCAGAAGAGGCAGGAGGCGATTCGCGACGAACTCGAGGGTGTCAGGGGGCGGGACCGGGTCCTGGAGGGCCAGACGAAGCGCACGCACATCGCGATTCTCGGGGAGGAGATGGGTGAGCATGCGTGGAGTGCCGCCCGTGACTTCATGGACCGCTTGGACGAGATCCTCGGCGGGGATCGCGTTGAGACGCTCCCGAAGCAGCGCCCGCGTCTCGTCGCGCTCAAATCGCAGCCGCCCGGAGTTGAGAACCTGGGCCTCGTGGCCGTCCAGGAAGGTGCGGAACTCCGGGTCGAGATCGGCACTCGAGACCAGGAGCGTTGGGGGGCCCGCGAGGCGACCGTCGAGCCATTTGCGGAGCGCTTTGAGTCCAGCCTTCGTGAGGCTGTCGACTCCCATCAGCGCGGCTGCGACGGACAGCTTCTTGAATCCGGCGGCGCCGGTCTCCTTGAGGTCGATGCACGCGCCCTTTGCATGGGATTTGGCGAAGGCTCTCGCCACTGTCTGCTTTCCAAACCCCGGGGGCGAGACCAGGAGCGTGATGGGTCCTCCCCGATCGATGCGTTCGAGGAGCCCAGGACGGGCAATGGGTGCGTCTGGTCCCAACATTTCGTGTGGTTGTCCCACGTTCGGCTCTCCCCGGTATCGTGCTTCCGCAATGGATTGTAACCGGTGTTGGTCTTGGGTTGCAACCCTCCTCGACGCCCTGGCCTCTCAGTCGGGGGAGGGCGGCGCGCATGTGATTGCGTGCCCGGGCCGAGCGGGACATGCTCGTGACTCCCAGCCACGAGGGGAGCGTCATGGTGAAGAAATGGGGACGGATTGTTCTGATGGTGTGTGCCGGTCTGCTTGTCCTTTCAACGAGTCTGCAGGCGGCGCCTCGCCATCTCGTGCACATCTGGGCGGAGACGAAAGCGAGCGCAGACGCGGCGCTTCGTCTTGAGGTCCTCGCATGGCAGGCGATCGAGAAGTTGCATGGGTCGGTACCAGCCCAGTTCATGCCCGTTGAGGAGTCGGATTTATCGGGCTTCCATTCGTCCCTGCAGGCAGCTCGTGAGTTGATTCGAGAGGACGCGCAGCTGCGGCGTGGACCGGAACTTCTGGGGCATGCGAGCCTGGCGTATGTGGAGGCGCGCAATCAACTGGTTCATTTGACCAATGCCGATCTCGCGGATCTGCATGCCACTCTCTCGCTCGCGGCGATGCGCACCGAGCAGATCGCTCTTGTGGACAAGTACCTCCACGCGTTTCGAAACTTTGGGGGTCGTGACATGGCCCTCCCAGCCGATCACGCGGAACTCCAACGGTCCCTCGCGGAGGTGGACGCTCGTCGTCTCTACAACCCCGCCGTACCGCTCACCCTCTCGTCAGAGCCCACGGGAGCTCGGGTGGTCGTGGATGGCGTGGAGGCGGGCGAGACTCCTTTGAATCTCTCCGTCGGGGTGGGGTCTCACAGTGTCGTCGTGTCGTTGATGGGTCATTGGAAGAAGGGTGTGTTGGTCGATGCTGGCGATTCGGGTTCGTCGCGCAACATCTCGCTCCGCGCGCATCTCGGGAAGACGCGATTTGAAAATGCATTGAAGAGCGTCCCGAGCGACATCCGAAAGGGAAGGGCGGGCTCGGCGCACGCGGGGGTGGGGGACCTCGCCGTGTTGACGGGTGCCGACGCCGTCATGGCGCTGGTGGTCCGTTCGATCCCAGCGAAGAGGGGTGAAATCGCCAGATATCGCCTGCGGGGATTCATACGTGCTGCGTCGGGAATGATGACGGAGATCGACGAGGACATCCCCCAGGACGCGACGATCCTCGGGGTCTTTGATGGTCTTGCCCTCGCCATGAATCCCCCTCTGGAGGACGCATCTGCCTCCCCCCCTCCGGTCCCTGGAGACGCGACGCCTTCACCAGCGCCTTGAACGGGTTCCGTACGCGCGGGTCAAAACCGGATCAGGGCTCCCGATCCATTTCCACAATCGACGTGGTGGTGTTGACACCGGGCGCAGGTTCGAGGAACCTCTGTCCCGATATTGATAATCAATATCAATAGCAGGCCCGAAAAATTGAGGCAGTACTTGGAATTCACCGGGCATCCATTTTTCAGCGAGGGTCGATGGGAGCAGAAGCTGTGGATTGCTTTCATGGTGCTTGTGTTCGCATGCGGAGGGTGCGGTGGGGATGACGGCGGTGGAGGGCCTGGCACGGAGACGGAGACCGGCGAGGAAGCGAGGGTCTACGCGTTCGAGAGCGATCTGGTGGAAGGCGCGGGTTCAACGAACTGGTCGGGTCAGGCAGCGCGTCAGGTGCTCATCGAGGATGTGAAGGCCTGGATCGGAACCCTCACCGAATGGGTGGATGGCGGAACCCTCGATGCGAACGTCCCGGGGGACATCTACGCCACGCTCGATTTCTATGTCTCGTTTGACGGGGAGTCGAATGGGGATGGGGAGTTCGTGCTCCTGACGAAGACGGTCAGTCCACTTCAGTCGACCTACGACGACATCTCGACGGGCAAGAAGCTCATCGACAAGCTCGCTGGAAATGATTCTGCCACCGACCACGCCCACTGGGGGACGTCGTTTTCCGGCTGGACGGACGAGGACATCGCGGCGTCGGGTGGGTCCATTTCGTCACCGGAGGGCCTCCTGAACGCGTTCCTATGGACGATTGACGCGAACGCCATCGCTCGGGCCAATGGGGAATACGATCTTCCGGTCCATCTGACCGCGAGGGGACAGGATCTGCAGCAGCTCGTCGGGAAGTTCCTGGTGATGGCGGTGAACTTCAGCCAGGGCACCGACGACTATCTCGATGACGACGTCGCTGGAAAGGGGATTCATGCCGACGTCGGCAACGTTGAACCCGAAGACGAAGGGAAGCCCTACACCCGCTTGGAGCATCATTGGGACGAGGGCTTCGGCTATTTCGGGGCGGCCGCGGACTACGGCTCGTACGGCGACGATGAAATCGCTGCCAAGGGCGGGGACGAGGCGTGGCAGGGCTCCCACGACACCAACGATGACGGGGCCATTGACCTCACGAAGGAGTTCAACTTTGGCGCTTCCGTCAATGCGGCGAAGCGGGACCTCGGGTCAGCCGGGAACACGAATCCCACGGATTTTACCGGGGAGGTCTTTGGAGCCTTTCACGCTGGGCGCTCGATCATTCACGACGCGGCGGGAGATCTCACGGAGGAAGAGCGGACGGCGTTGACTGTCGAACGCGACGCGATCCGCTGGGGCTGGGAGGCTTGTGTGTCGGCCACTGCGATTCATTACATCAATGATCTGCTGGAGGACATCGCGAGCTATGGCTCGGAGGATCCGGCGACTTTTGCGGGGGTCGCGAAGCATTGGTCGGAGCTGAAGGGATTCTCTCTCGGCTTCCAGTTCAATCCCGCTTCGCCGGTTTCGGACGAGGACTTCGCAAGCTTCCACCAGCTCATCGGCGACTCTCCGATCCTCGCGGATGCCGGTGAGGAGGCCGTGACTGATTATGTCGTGGACCTTGAGACGGCGAGGGACCTCCTCTGCGGTGTGTACGGTTTTGACGAGGAGAACTGCTTGAACTGGTAGTTCGAGGAGACGGGGGCTTCCAATGCAAAGGGCGAGCATTGGGGCGGATGCCCCCATTTGAGTGGAGTGGAGAGCGTAGGGAGACGGAAATGCAGCGTTTGTCTCGATGGTATGCGCGGCTCTCCTGGGGGGTCTGCGCCGTGTGTATCCTGGTGTGGGTGTCGTGCTCCGGAAATGGCGCGGATGCCACCGGCACCGGGGAGGATTCCGGGCTTCGCCTGACACCGGATTCCAGCGGCTTGGATTCGACCCGAGCGGAGCGGGCCCTCCACGAACTGAAACGAGAGGCGCTGCAGAGTTTCGTGGACCATTTCCTGATCCCGACCCTGACGGAGTTCGCAGCTGCGTGTGACGCGCTGGTGGACGCGTGCGGTGCGGACGCAGAGGATCCGTCGCCGGAAAAGCGGGCCAGCGCGCAGGATGCGTGGCGCATTGTGATGGACTCCTGGCAGCGTCTCGAAGTGGTCGCCCTTGGACCCGCGGGGGCGATGGGAAAGGTCATCGGGGGAATGGACCTCCGCGACGAGATCTACTCCTGGCCTGGGGGCAACCCATGTCGCGTGGATCAGGAGACGACGGAGAAGGTGTATGAGGACGCGGAGGCGTTCAAATTGGAGTTCGTCAACGTGCGCGGGCTCGACGCGATCGAACAGTTGGTCTTCGTCGAGGGAGACGGCAACGACTGTGCCCAGAACTCGAATCTGAACACGTCGGGCGCGTGGGCGGCCCTCTCCAGCGAAGAGATTCGCCAGCAGAGGGCGGATTATGCAGCGACGCTCGCCGGGATTGTTCAGGGACATGCCGGGGAACTGAAGGCGGCATGGGAGGACGGATTCGGGGTCGCGCTCGCCACGGCGGGGGAGGGGAGTGAGATCTTCAGCACGGCGCACGATGGGCTCAATTCGCTCACCAATGCGCTCTTCTATCTCGACAAGGTGACGAAGGACATGAAGCTCGCGGAGCCCTCCGGGGTCAGCGAATGCGAGAAGGAGGCGTGTCCCGGCTCCCTGGAGTCGCTCTTCGCGCACCAATCCAAGGAACATGTGCGTGCGAATCTGGAAGCATTCCGTGACGTCCTCGCGGGAGGTCTTGTCGGCGCGGAGGGACGCTTTGGAATACTGGATCTTCTTCAGGCCGTCGGCGCAGGTGATCTCTCCTTGAAGTTCGAGTCCACGTTGGATGCAGCGATCCTCGCAGTCGCTGGACTTGAAGGGAGCTTCCTCGAGACGATCGAGAGCGATGTCGAGGCGCTCCGCGATCTCCACGGGGCCGTCAAGGAGGTCACGGACCTCCTCAAGACCGATCTCCTGTCGACCTTCGACCTCGAGCTCCCCCAACGCGCAGCCAGCGACAACGATTGATGAAGGGCAACGAATGGCAAAGGCGAGCGCATGCCCCCCTGGACGCGAGTGCGCTGGTGGCATTCCGCGTGCTCTTTGGGCTCGTTCAATTCGCGGGATGCGTTCGATTTCTCGCAGCGGGCTGGGTGGAGGACTTCTTCGTTGCGCCGAGCTTCTTCTTCCATTTCTGGTTCGCCAGGGGCGTGTCCGTGGGGCCGCCCTGGGTGATGTACAGCGCCGTCTGCATGCTCGCCGTCCTGTCCCTGTGCATCGCGGCTGGCTGGTACTACCGCTACGCCACCGTCGGTTTTTTGGCCTTGTTCGTCTATGTCGAGTTGATCGACGTGACGAACTATCTCAATCACTACTATCTGGTCTCTCTCGTCGCGCTCCTTTTGACCATCCTTCCCCTCCATCGCGCAGGTTCACTCGATGCTCGACGTCGCCCGGAAATCGAAGTCCAGTCGTTTCCTGCGTGGATGACCTGGCTCCTTCGCTTTCAGGTGGGACTTGTCTATGTGTTCGCCGCCATCGCCAAGGCAAACGAGGATTGGCTTCTCCACGCTCAGCCCCTGGAGATCTGGTTGAGCGCTCGCACGGAGACGCCGTGGATCGGGGGTCTTGTGGGCGCCCCTTTCGCGGGGATCGTGATGAGCTGGGCAGGCTTTCTATTCGATCTCTGCATCGTTCCAGCGCTCCTCTGGGCGAAGACGCGCCGTGCGGCTTTCGCCGGGCTCGTCCTCTTTCATGTGTCGGTTGGCCTCCTGTTCAACATCGGGATGTTCCCCTTCATCATGGTCTGCTGCGCGACGGTGTTTCTGGCTCCAGACTGGCCTCGAAGGCTCGGGAGAAAGGGGGACGGGCGTGTTCGCTCGCTTCCCCCGCTCGAGAGCTGGAGGTTGTCGCGATGGGCGGTCGTCCTGCTCGCGTTGTGGGTCGGCTTCCATGTCATGACGCCCTTGCGTGGGGTGGTTCACCCGGGTGCAATGACGTGGCATGAGCAGGGGATGCGTTTCTCCTGGCGCGTCATGGTCCGGGAGAAGAATGGCAGCGTGACGTATCGCGTTCGGAGTGATCGGTGGACACGGGAACGGGAGGTGACGCCTGCGCGTTATCTCACGAGTTATCAGGAGCGGGAGATGTCGGGACAGCCGGATCTCATCGTCCAGCTGGCGAAGCACATCGGAGAGGATCTTGAGCAGAAGGGGCATCGCGATGTCGAAGTGAGAGCGGATGCGCTGGTCGCCTGGAATGGACGGCCCCCGGCGCCATTGATCGACCCGGAGATGGATCTTCTCAGCGTGGAGGACGACCCCTGGGAGACTGCGGATTGGATTCTGTCGCAGCCATCGAATTCTCCGCGACGGCGTGGTTTTGCGCCATGATGTACGGGACTGCGACGAGGTGGAGGGGATGAGAGCGCTTTGCTGGATGGGTGTGTTCTGTCTCCTCGGGAGCGTCGCGTACGCCCAGGAGTCTTCTCCCGTCCCGGACCCAGAGAAGCCGAGCGAACCCTCCGGCGAGCCCGCTGAGGAGGAGCCCGCGATCCGGGTGGGCCCCGTCTTCGTGACGGGGACGGGGGTGGATCTCGAGCGCGTGGGTGGGGCGGTCCAGACGCTCGATGAAGAGGCCCTCGACGCGACGAACTATGATGATCCCAACAGCGTCCTTCTGATGATCCCGGGGGTCTACGTGCGGCAGGAAGATGCGTACGGGCTGCGTCCGAACATCGGACTCCGGGGCGCCAACTCCGAGAGGAGCAAGAAGGTCACGTTGATCGAAGACGGGATTCTCTTCGCGCCGGCTCCTTATTCTGCGCCCGCGGCCTATTACTTTCCGATGATGGCGCGCATCACGGGTGTGGAGGTCTTCAAGGGGCCTTCCGCCATCGCCTACGGGCCGAACACGATCGGCGGAGCCATCAACTTCAAGACTCGGGCGATCCCCGACCGTACTGCAGCGATGGTGGATCTCGCGGGCGGCGCGTTTGGGGCCCGGCGAGGACACGCGTGGGTGGGGAGCAGCACGGACTCCACTGGCGTGTTGCTGGAGGCCATTCACCTCGGGACCTCTGGATTCAAGAAGCTCGACGGGGGAGGGGATACGGGATTCGGCCGCTCGGAGGGGCTCCTCAAGCTGCGCTGGAATTCGGACGATATGGAGGATGTCCATCATCGGATCGAAGGGAAGCTGGGGATCTCGAAGGAGGTCTCCAACGAGACGTACCTCGGACTGACCGACGCTGATTTCCGAGCAGATCCCCATCGACGGTACGCCGCGAGTGCGCTGGACCGCATGGACAACTGGCGCACTCAGGCGACGTTGGGGTGGAGCGTCCTCGCCTTCGACGCCTTCGAGTTCAAGGCCACCCTCTATCGCCATGATTTCGCCCGCAGCTGGAAGAAGTTCACTGGATTCACCGGCGGTCCCTCCGTCGAGGAGGTCCTCGCCAACCCCGAAGGAGGGATCCGTGCGCTCTATCACGCGATCTTGCAGGGCGAGGAAGACTCATCAGGGGATGGGAATGACGGCGTCGTGCTGGGGACAAACGATCGCACCTACGTCTCGCAGGGAGTGGATGCCCTCGCGAGGCATGCATTCGACACGGGACCGATGGCCCACGAGGTGCGCGCAGGCCTCCGCGTGCATCAGGACGCCATCGTCCGAAACCATTGGGTGGAAGACTGGGCCATGACCGAGGGAAGCCTGGTCCGGGAGGGAGGGCAGGCGGTCTCGGCGGACACCGAGGCGTCCTCTCTCGCGATCGCGGGCCATCTCTCCTACTCGGCGTCGGGGTGGGGCCTGACCCTTCGTCCCGGCATTCGGGTCGAGTCGATTCACTCGAGGTTTGCCGATCACGCGTTGGGTGAGGAGAGCACGGGGTCACAGCTCGTGACATTGCTCGGCCTCGGCAGTCATTACGCCATCACGCAGGAGTGGGGCCTCCTCGCTGGCGTCCACGAAGGCTTCAGCCCCATGGCACCAGGGCAGGACGAGTCGTTGAAAGAAGAGCGGAGCCTGAACTACGAGGCGGGCGTCCGGTACGAGGGCGCAGAAGGCGCTCGCCTGGAGGTGATCGGCTTCTGGAGCGAGTACGGCAATCTGCTCGCGCAATGCTCGTTCGCTTCCGGCTGCCTCGCCGAGGATCTCGACAAGCAGTTCAACGCGGGTGAGGTGCGCATTCAGGGCGTCGAGGTGATGGGGGAGCATGCCTTCGCGCTCCCGGGGGAATTCCAACTCCCGGTGCGTCTCTCGCATGCCTTCACCGTCACGGCTTTTCAATCCGAGTTTGAGTCTCCCAATCCACAACTGGGGAGCGTCAAGGCGGGCGACGAGCTCCCCTATGTCCCCACCCATCAGCTCTCGCTGAACGTCGGATTCACCCATCCGTTGGGGAGCATGCACGTCACCACCACCTATCTCGACGCCATGCGTGAAGAGGCGGGGAGCACCGACGAGGACTCCCGCTTCACGGACTCCGCCATCTTTGTGGACCTGAACGCGGCATGTCGTCCTCTGCCATGGCTGGAGCTTCACGTCCGGGCGCAGAACCTCTTGAACGCGCAGCCCATCGTCAGCCGTCGGCCATTTGGCGCGAGACCGGGCAAGCCTTTTTCAGTTCTGGCGGGACTTCGTGCTGATTTTTAGCTCCAAACCGCCGGGACCCCGGCTCTCCTAATAGCTCCTGGTAAGCCGAACACGAATTAAGGGCCCAATTTGTTTCGTTCTCTTCTTGAAATTGAAAACGAATATCATTAAAACATCTGAGTATGCAGAGACATGGATTTCCGTCTCTGTCCCCAGGAAGCGATCTTGGTAGCCCAGCCCACCTTTGAAGAGCCCCCTCTCGACGACGTCGAAAAGCGGGAATGGACCGTGACCCGGCAGGAGGCGCGACGATTGCGCTCCCAGCTTCGGTCAGTGCGTCCTCTGGTGGAAGAGTCGCAAGAGGGCTGGATACCGTCTGCGGAGGAGGCCGCCGAGGCGCGCAGGTCCCTGCGTAGAGCGTCTGGAGACCCGGAGAATCAAAGCCAGCGTCGTACCCTCGCAGGCGCCATCCTCCTCGCGGCCGTATTGCATTTTGTCGCCGGACCGATGCTCCTGCCCGGTCTGTATTCGGAACGGGATGTGCTCCAACGGATGTCGACGCACACGCTGCCGGTGGCGGTGCAGGTCGCGGTCTGGATGCCTCCGACAGAGGCCTCTTCTGCTCCCGTTGTGACTGCGGAGAAGGTCGCGCCGGTACAGAAGGTCGTCCAGGAGGCGAAGCCCGCGAAGCCGGCGGCGACGACACGCCGTCGCGTCGCGAAGAAGGCGAAGCCCACGCCGAAACCAGCGGTGAAGACCGTCGTGGCTGGGAACGCAGCAGTCACACCCGTCATCGCCAGCCGTGCGAGCGCCGTGGAAGTCGCGGGGAGCGGTGAGACGCTGGGTCCGGAGGATGCGAGCGGGGAGGTCGCGGGGAATTCGGGGCCTGTCGTCGATCTCGATGCTCTCTTCACTACCTACGTGAGCCGCGTGGGGCGGGACGTGCACAGGGATTTTCGTTATCCGAGATCCTTGATTCGTGCCGGGGTCGAGGGAACGGTGATCATCGAGATCATCGTGGATGGAATGGGACGGATTCAGGACTACAAGATCGCGAAGTCCTCGGGGAATCGTCAGCTCGACAAGGCCGCATTGAAGGCCATGAAGTCCGTTGGTGAGGTCAGCGCGCCGCCGGCAGGGCTCGGCTGGGTGCAGCGGGCCATTCAGGTTCCATTCGTCTATCAGTTGAAGCGCTCCGTCTGACGACGACCCGCTGTCAACGCCCGTCCTCACAGCGCTCTTTATCTCAGTAGCCGTGTATCGGTACGGCGGGAGTGTCCTTCCGTCCTGGATTGGAATACGCTGGGACTCAACCGGATTAGCGGGTGGTTTTTCACTGGAGGTGAATTGTGCGATGGCATCGTTTGATGGGATTGAGTCTTCTCCTGGTGTGTGTGCTGGCCAGCGGTTGCTTTTCTCTCGGTTCGTACCGGACAGCAAAGCCAGTAGAGCCTGGCATCGTGGAAGTCGGAGTCGCCTACACGGCGACGCGCATCTCCCCCGGTACCACCACTGCGACCGTCGAGGATCCGGTGACGGGTGTGGAACAGACGGAAGAGACCGAAGACGGAATTACGGTCTTTCTTCCAAACGGTCTCGCCGAGCTCTATTTTGCCGCGGGGCTCGTGCCGGATCTGGAGATGATTGGGCGCGTAGCGTTGCATAGCGGTCTCTTGGAACTCGGTGTCAATTACCGGTTCATTGGGGATGACTCCAGCGATGTCCATCTCTCTGTTGCTCCCGCGCTGGGCGTTCGTTTCGGGATCATCTTCGAGGGAATCTCCGCCAAGCTCCCGGTGCTGTTCACCTACGACATCAACGAGACCATCAACATGACCTTCGGCGGGATCATGGACTACAACTACATCACCCTGACCGATGGTTTCGGGGATGATGAGAGCGGTCCCGCCTCGTTTGCGGGGACATTTCTCACGGCTGGCGTGACCTGGCAGATGCGCTTCGAGGGCCGAACGGGTTATTTCGGACCCATCCTCGAGTACAGCCACCTGGTGGCGGACCTGGAGAGCGATTCCGCCTCGTCGAGCAGCGGGATGAACCTCTTTTTCGTGGGGATCACGGCGGGTTGGTACCTCGGGCGCGAAGACGAGAAGCTGGAGCGCAT
>Ga0114996_10006791_pt1 | contig 13089 bp, 8 predicted proteins | sample ArcticOcean_MG_C_4_FD_87039 | JGI IMG/M metagenome (GOLD analysis project Ga0114996, IMG submission 87039) | Marine microbial communities from western Arctic Ocean - ArcticOcean_MG_CB4_134 | ecosystem: Environmental > Aquatic > Marine > Oceanic | place: Arctic Ocean: Canada Basin | collected... | reverse complement strand
GGCGAACAACGCGGTTGGATTTCAACCGGTCATCATTTGGCTCCCCGCGGGAACCAACTTTGCCGCCCACGCGGTCATCTCCGCGGACCGGCGTTATGTGCGAGTCACGTCGCTGCCGTTTTTCTCGTCCATTCCGAGTGTGAGAACGTTTAATTTCCAGGGCGGTGGTGGAGGAGATGGGAATGGTGGCGATCCGGTTGGTCAGCCGGCACCGCCTCCGGTCGGTATCAACCCGAACCCGATTCCGGGGGCCGGCGGTGGCGCGGTCGGCGGTCCGAACGGCTGAGAATTGAGCCTAAAGTCGGTCATTAAACCATTGGGCGGGGGGCACGCATGCGTTACCCCGCCCTTTTTTCTGCGCAGCGGTCAAGGCGGTCTTTCCGTTGTGGGGTACACGAAGTGAACGTATAATCAGTCCTGCGAAATCGCCGTGCCTCGCGGTAACATGTGGCGGATATCCAATAGCCCGACCTTTTTGAGGGGATACTGATGAATCGATCGACGCTTCGATTATCCTGCTTGGTGCTGATCGCGGCGTGCTGCGTTTCGCTGTCCGTCGGCGCTGCCGAGAAGAAGGAAGACGTTACAAAGCGCGACGAGGCGTACGAACTCTACAAGGTGTTCATCGATACGCTGGATCAGGTCGAGCGAAATTACGTCAAGGAGGTTGACCGCCGCCAGTTGATCGAGGCCGCCATCGAAGGAATGCTCGACAAGCTCGATCCCTATTCCAGCTATATCGGACCCGACCAGCTCAAGCGATTCGAGACCAGTGTCGAGAGCAAGTTCGGCGGGATCGGGATTCAGATCAACGTTGATCGCGGCGTCTTGACCATCATCAGTCCGCTAGTAGGCTCCCCGGCATATAAGGCCGGTCTGCAGGCGGGTGATCGGGTGATCAAGATCGAAGGCACCTCGACCAAGGGAATCCGTTTGAGCGAAGCCGTTCGGCGGCTGAAGGGCGACGCCGGCACCGACGTCACGCTGACCGTGGTCCACCAGAGTGGCGGTGATCCGATGACGGTCACGATCCGCCGAAAAATCATTCAGGTCGACACAATCCTCGGCGACCAGCGCGACGAAAAAGACGCCTGGGATTTTATGCTCGATGACGACCGGCGAATCGGCTACATCCGGTTGACTTCGTTCAGCCGCACTACGGCCAATGATCTCCGGAAAGTGCTGAAGGAACTACAGAAGCAAAACATGCAAGGGTTGGTGCTCGACTTGCGATTCAATCCTGGCGGCCTGCTCAGTGCCGCGATCGAGATCTCGGACCTGTTCGTCAGCAAGGGACGCATCGTCAGCACCGAGGGTCGCAACGCGAAGACGCGCGTCTGGGACGCTCACAAAAAAAACACCTTTGCCGGCTTCCCGATGGTCGTGTTGGTTAATCGCTACAGCGCGAGTGCTAGCGAGATTGTCTCGGCCTGTTTGCAAGACCACAAGCGGGCTGTCCTGATGGGCGAGAGGTCGTTTGGCAAAGGGAGCGTTCAAAATGTGATCCGGCTCGAACAAGGCAAGAGCGCACTCAAGTTGACCACCGCAGGTTACAAACGTCCTAGTGGTAAGAACATCCATCGTTTTGCCGGTGCCAAAGACACAGACGAGTGGGGCGTTGTGCCGACGGACCAATACCGATTGCGGCTCGATGCCAAAGAATTGAACGCCTTGAGCCGCTATCGTCGCAATCGTGACGTGGTTCGTCCCCACGAAAAGCCGTCAAGAGACGACCCGACCAATAAAAAAACTCCCGCAGTGGACGACGCGAAGAAGCCTGAGGCCAAAAAACCTGAGACGAAAAAATCGGAGGCCAAAAAACCCGACACCAAAAAGCCTGAGACTCCGCCGAACGATAAGCCGACCGCCGACAAGAAAGAGCCGGCCACCGACGAGCCGTCGCCGCCTGCCAAGTTCGTTGATCGCCAACTGAAACAGGCCCTTGACTATCTCACGACCGAACTCGCCAAGGCCGACACGAAAGAGGACCCGACGCCGAAATAGGTGTTGCGTCTCGTCCCGGTGAGAATCTCATGCTGCTATTGACTCTCGAATCGACCTGCGACGAAACCGCTGCGGCGGTGATTACGGACGATCTGCAAGTGCTCTCTTCGGTCGTCGCCTCGCAGGACGAATTGCACCGACAGTTCGGCGGCGTCGTGCCCGAGATCGCCTCCCGCGCCCATGTCGAGCGGATTCTTCCTGTGATCGATCAGGCGCTCTCGAAGGCCAATATCTCGCTCAGTGAACTTGGCGCCGTGGCCGTACCGACCACGCCCGGTTTGGCCGGATCGTTGTTGGTTGGGCTGACTGCCGCCAAAGGACTCTGTGTGGCGCTCGACATCCCGCTGATCGCGATCAATCATCTGCACGCGCACGTCTATGCCTGCCGGTTGGCCAGCGGTCAGGATGTCTTTCCTTGCGTGGCGATGATCGTCAGCGGCGGACATACCAGCCTTTATCGTTGCGACGGGCCGCTCGATTTTGAATTGCTCGGCGGCACGATCGACGATGCGGCCGGCGAGGCCTTCGACAAAGTTGCCAGCATGCTCGGCCTGTCGTATCCCGGGGGGCCTTCCGTCGAACGCGCCGCGATGTCTGGTGATCGCCGGGCGCATCAATTTCCGCGGTCGTTCCTGAAAGACCCGGAGCGACTGGAGTTTAGCTTTAGCGGTCTCAAGACCGCAGTACGCTACAAGATCGCTGGCCCGGGCCGCCCCGATCTGTCGGGCATCGAATTAACCGACCAACAGGTCGCCGACCTCGCAGCGTCGTTTCAAGAGGCGGTCATCGACTGTCTGATCGGCAAGTCGCTCGCGGCATTGAAGCGGACCGGGATGAACACCCTTTGTGTCGGTGGCGGCGTCGCTGCCAACGGTCGACTTCGCGAGCGACTCGAAGCGTCGGCGGCCGAACATGGGCTAACGCTGCACATCCCGCCGCTAAGTCTTTGCACCGACAACGCCGTGATGGGTGCCATCGCGCTCGAGCACATCAAAGCCGGCCGATTTGCGTCGCTCGACGCGGACATCCAACCCGGTCTGGTTCGCCATCGGGCATAATGGCCGCGTGTTCTGTATTACTCCGCATTCGTCATCTCGTCGATCATCTGGGCCAACAGTTCCATCGGCAGACCAACGACGTTCGACTTGCTGCCGTCCGTCAAGTGAAGCCAGTCGTGATCGTCTTGATAGCCAAACGCACCGGCTTTGCCCCGCCAGGCGTCAGTCGCCAGATAATCCTCTAGCTGCTGGTCGGTCACTCCGTCCATTTGCAGCGTCGAGATAGCAACTCGCACGATCACATGATCCTCAGGGCGTCGCCACAAGCAGACCCCGCTATAGACCCGGTGCTCGCGACCGCGGAGCATCGTGATCATACGTCGTGCGTCGTCCTCGCCGGCCGGTTTGCCAAGGATCGTGCCGCCGCACTCTGCCACGGTGTCAGCCCCCAGGATCAGGCCTTGTGCCGTCCGAGACGCCACGTTCGCGGCCTTCTGTCGGGCAAGCCGGGCGACGAGTTCCGAAGGCGTTTCTCGATCACACAGCCCGGTTTCGGCCGAATCGTCGGGCGGGATTACGTCGAACCGATAACCAGCGTCGGCGAGCAATTGGCGACGTCGCGGCGAGTTACTCGCGAGAATCAAATCGGAAGGCGGATGGGACATGACTTTAGATCGGGGCTGGGAGAAACGCCGCTCACCGTTGATAATAGTCAGAGCGAAGCGCCTCCCTATCGTAGCCGATCCCGCCTGCTGTGAAACCTCGCGGTTAGACCTCACGGTTAGACCTCACGGTTAGACCTCACGGTTAGACCTCGCTGTGAAACCCCAATTATGTGCCAACCGCCGTTTCCGATTCTTTACGAGGACAACCATCTGCTGGTGGTGATCAAGCCGGCGATGTTGCCAACCATGGGCGTCGCCGAAGACGTGCCGAGTCTGTTGTCGCTGGCCAAGGAATATATCAAGCAGAAATACCACAAGCCGGGCAACGTTTATCTGGGAATTGTCAGCCGGTTGGACGTGCCGACCTCGGGCGTGGTGGTGATGGCCCGAACTTCTAAGGCGGCGAGTCGGATTGCGGAACAATTTCGCAGCAGGAACGTCGAAAAGAGATATTGGGCGATCGTTGCCGGTCATCCTCTGCCAGAGGCTCAGTGTGTCGACTGGTTGATCAAAGACGAGCGGCACCGGCGAGTGCATGTCGTTGAGGAAGAGTGTGCGGGTGCCCGGCAGGCACGGCTGTCGTACACGAAACTCCAGCGGCTGCGAGACGGTACTCTATTACAGATCGAGCTAGAGACCGGGCGCAAGCACCAGATTCGTGTCCAACTGGCCCATCGAGGTCTGCCGGTCTACGGAGATCGAAAATATGGCAGCCGTGACTCCTTTCCCCATGGCGTCGCGCTGCATTCACGGTATTTGTCGTTTCGCCACCCGGTGGGAGGAGCGACGCTCGAAATGACAGCCCCCATTCCGGCGGTTTGGAAAGAATTTGGGGTGCAGGACTAAACTATCGGGCCGAGACCGGTAGTTTCTCCTCGAACGGGGAATAAATCAGGAGAATGCAGAACGAACCAGAGTTGCGAGGGTCCGCAAGTTTTCGCGAAACCTTGGCGCGATTCGCTGTGTGAGACTACATTAGGATTAGAGTTAACTTTTGTTCGGGCCGCTCGCTAACGTTAGCTCGCAATTCCGGCAGCGATAGAGAGCGTCGCAATGACGAATGAGTTATGTCGAATGCCTAAGAAAGTGCCGGAGTACGACGCTATTTTAAGTGTTTGGCATTTGCGATGCCTCCATTTTGTTTCTCCTTGCGCCGTAGTACCCAATCCCTGGCCCAAATACACCGGATGTCGCCTGAGCGTCCCCGGTTAATCCTTTGGATAACACGACCCGCCGCCGATTCAGTGGATGTGCCCTTGTGAGCGGTCTTGTGACGCAAGATCAACTCGACGAGGCGGCTGCGGCGCTGCGCGCGGCTTGGTGTGGTCCTCCTGGGCAAAGCGCTGAGATTACTGACGAACAACTTGCCGACCAACTGATCGAGCTGGACCACCTGCATCCCTATCAGGCGGACCAACTGTTGGCCGGCTACACCAAGTTCGACTTGGGGCCGTACGTTGTGGTTGATTCGATTGGCCAGGGTGGCATGGGCCAGGTCTTTAAGGCCGAGCACACCATGATGGGCCGTACCGTGGCGATCAAGGTGCTGCCGAAGAGCAAGACCACTCCCGAGGCCATCGATAGTTTCATGCGAGAGATTCGCGTACTGGCCCAATTGGATCACCATAATCTGGTCAGGGCTTACGATGCGGGCAACGACGGCAAGGTTTATTATCTGGTGACGGAATATGTGCCGGGCACCGATCTGCGTCGTTTGGTGCGACACGGTGATCCGCTTTCGATGGAGGATGCGGCGACGATTATTTCGCAGGCCGCGCTGGGGCTTGATCACGCTCACGGTCGAGGGCTGATCCATCGCGACGTGAAGCCGGGAAACCTGTTGGTCACGCCGGACGGGCACACCAAGGTGTCCGATCTGGGGCTCGCCGGGTTCTTTGGCGAGGAGCACGAGGTCGATCCGCGTAGCGGCAAGATCGTGGGGACGGCCGACTATCTTTCGCCCGACCAAATCCGCACGCCGTGGGACCTAACTCCGGCGGCCGACATCTATGGACTAGGATGCACCCTTTATTATGCGGTCACCGGCAAAGTGCCGTTTCCTGGCGGAACAACGCGAGAGAAAGCGCGCCGGCATTGCGAAGAGATTCCGATGCACCCGCGACGGCGCAATCCGGAACTCGACGAGGGGTTTACCGACGTGCTGGCTGATATGATGGTGAAGGACCCGGCCGGCAGAATTCAGACCGCCGAAGAAGTGGTCCAGCGGTTCTCGCCGTGGACGAAGGATGCGGTCACCTCGTCCCGATTTCGAGAGGGTCTGGTGACGCGAACCCGGTCTTCCACGCCGCCGGCGGCGCCCCCTTTGCCCTCGGGACTGGCAGCCGAACCGAAAATCGATGACGGCACCCGTTTCGACCTGCGAATCCGAGAACCTGATCCTGGTTCGCTCAGCAGTCAGACATCACAAGGCACGCACCCGGTCGCCGCGGGCACCGAAGAAACATCTCGCATGCCGCCGCAGATCCCACCGCTGCCACAGACGGCCGAATCGAACGGCGTCAGTCTTCCGCTGATCTTGCTGCTGGGGATGATCCCGGTCGCGGTGATGTTGGCCGGATTGATCGTGTGGCTGATCTTGCGATAGGGCCGGGGGCGGCAAGACGCCAATAGAGATCTCACTGTTTCGACCGATCCGGACGCCTGTCCCGGCAACAGTCCTGAGCGAATTCACCGCCCCTTCACAAAGTCCCGATCGTCCTTGCTTAGCTTGGTGAGCGGGACTCGGAGTTCTTTGCCGGTGTCCTTCCGCTTCAGCACGACCATGAGCCCGTCAAGCTTGACTAGACTGGCGACGATGACGTACTTTCCGTCCTTGCTGGTCCACGTCCGCACGATCTTGGTCTTCTTTTCCTTCTTGGCGTTCTCGCGGTCGAGCTTGGCCTTGATCCGTTTGGCCGCGCTTGCCGGGATGGTCGGGTCGTCGACCAGTTTGTATCGTTCGACCTGATAAGTGATGAGGTCCCCCAGCCCGGTTTTTCCAGTCGGTAGCTGGAAAGCCAGATCGCGCAAGCATTCCAACTGATTGGCGTTTATTTCGTATTCGAGGTCGCCCAAGCGTGCTTTGACTTCTTTGGCCGCGATGATCTGCAAATACACATCAAGCCGAATCAAGGTGCTCATCTCGATCTTCCATCCCGTCCCCCGTATCAGACTGGTCGAACTTCTTGGCTCAGTTAACTTGATTGGCTCCCCGTCAAGCAACAGTTGAAACCGTCGGCCGCCGGAGCCTCGGAAGAGAAGATTCTTGGACGTCGTGCCGATCTGCCAAAGTACGGCCGGTGACGGGCTATCGTCTTTATACGGAACACCCACGCGCAGGCCACAAGAGGTGATTCTCTTGTCCTTGTACCGGACCGGGAGCCATTGCGTGCGAAGCCAAGTGACCTTGTCGAATTCGTCTTCTTCCTTCTGGACCCGATATCGATGGCCGAATTTTCGCTTGGCGGGCAGCTTGCACACAATCGTCTTGGCGATGCCGGGCGTCGACGGCCTGCCGCGACGTGGTCGTTCGGATCTCAGTGGAGCGATTTTGGTCAGCGAGGCGACCTTGTTATTCGTCGCCTGCTCCAACACGATACCGATATCCTCCGCCGAAATTGCAAAGTTAAGGTTCTGCCCCGAAGCGAGCGCGGCGCTGTTGATCCCCACGACCCTGCCGCGCAGGTTCAATAGCGGACCGCCACTACTGCCGGGCGAGATCGGCGTGCTCGTTTGCAGCCACGAGCCCGTGGCCTTGGTGCCGAACTTCTCTAGTTCTTTGCCCGTCCGTATGGCGCTGACGATCCCTTCGGTCGCTGTGAACGAAAGCCCCTGAGGCGCCCCGATCGCGACGGTCGATTCACCTTTGCGGGGTTGTACTTTTTCCAGGTTGAGCGGCTTGGCATCCGACGCTGACTTGAGTTTCAACACCGCGACGTCGCGTAACTTGTCGTACGCCAAATAGCCCTCGACTTCGATTTTCTTGCCGTTAGCAAAGGTACAGACCGCTTCTCTCGCTCCGGCGACGACATGATGGTTCGTCACGACGAGGTTCGAGTCACGGATGAGAAAACCGCTGCCAATCGAGGAGCCATTGCGCAGTTTCACGTCGATGCGAACACATGACGGCTCGGTCTGCTCGATAAGATCAGCCAGTGGCAGATTCTTGTCGGCCTTTTTTTCGCCGTCAGTTTTCGGTGCCGCAACGGACGAACTGGTGAGCAAGACGAGACCCAAAAAAGCCGCACAACTCGAACCGATCGACTTAGCTGACATCGCCCGTCTCCTTGGAGTTCAGTAGGTCGTGCCAAACAATCCCACTCGAACATGGCGAGATCGAAAGCGTTTCCCTAGCAGCTTATTTGCAGCAGCTTACTTGCAGCAACCGTGCTAACGGTATTGTATCGGACGTCGCGAGGGATTCATACCCCCATTAGGTTGTCAGGGTCTTTAGTCCCGGACGTTTTGAGGGCCCGGACGAGTCTTCGGACGAGACAGCGGCGGGCCGCTGCGACTAGCTTAACGCCGATCGGCCAACTGCTTGCGAAGATTCTTTGGCACGGTGGGGTCGAGGTAATTGACGAGAATCGTGTCGGTGTCGTCGTAGAGCTTGAGCACCTTGGCTTTGTCCCACCCGTCGCCGGCGGCTTTTTCGACCTCTTTTCGCCGTGTCGTCAATTCGTCGCGAAAAATATCGAGTCGCTCGTAAAGCGATTCGAGCTCGTCGAGCCGCTGGCGCGCCGGCTCGAGGTCTTTCTGTTTACCCGATTCGAGACGTATGTGAAATCGGGTGATCAGAATCTCGCGAAGGACGACCAGATCGACGAGATTTTCCTGCAGCGCCGTAATAAAACCTTCGGCTGCCAATCGCCGGTCGTCGTCCATGATTTCGGCTTCGAGGTTCGGTTTTAGTCCCGGCACCATGGGCAGTCGAGCCAGCAGCGCTCCGCCATGTTTGACGTAGAGAACCTGCAGGGGAAAATTCGCGGCAGGAATCGACAGCACTCCGTTGTGGTCGGTGCGGCCAACAAGCTCGGTTGCTTGGCGTCGTGATCGAACCATATCGAGTTGCTCGCGGTCGAGCATTCCGCCGACGATTGCCAGATAGATTAGTTCTTCCTCGGGATGCTGCGCCAATTGCCTTGCGAGTCGTACCTTGTCCTTTTCGGTGATCATCGCCAATTCGATCAGCAGTTCGCCCAGGTCGGCGCCCTCTTCTAGCTGTTCGGCGGCCTCCTTGAATTGCTCGGCCGTGATCAGGGCCTCAGCCGTCGCCAGATAACCGATCATCAGGTGCAGGTCGCTGCGACGATGTTCTTCGAGTACCCGCACCTGATCCTGGTCCAGCAGACCATACGTCGTCAACAGATCGAGCAGATGCCGAGGTCGGGTCGCGTAGATATCGTAACCAGCCAACCGGCGGTGGCTCTTGTCACGCGAAACAAGTTGCAGCCGAGTCACTCCGGCCACCGGTTTGACCGCCAGGGCATAGCGCTTGGTGCGTCCCCGTACTCTGCCGGCCAGCGGGCCTCGCCAGCCGCTATAGACCCGACAAAGGGCGGTGCTACCGACGACCTTTTCTGTGACCAGATAGGTCCAATCGATCGGTTCGATGCCACGCTTGGCGAGCGGAAGTCCTTGACGGTCGTCGCGACGAATGATCGGCTGCAGCACGTCGCCTCTGGTGAGCATTGCCAAGTCGGGATCGCGGATCGAGAGCGCTCCGGCCCTCAGTCGTAGCGTCGAGACTGCACCGAGGGTTGTCTCGATCTGCGCCAGCGGTGCAAAGGCCGACGCCACCGCTCGGAACGCATCGTTGGGGATGCGGGTGATCTGCTGCGAAACCTGTTTCACGACGGCTCCCCAGCGACGGGTTCGAACGTCCATCTCGCGAACTTTGATCCGATAGGCATCCACCTCGGCCACGACCGCCACCAGCATGATCTTGTCCCAATGGTCGTCGGGCGTGCCATCTGTGGCGAGCGGGGCCAAGTCGTCCCAAGTCACGCGATCAATCTCGCGAACAATGCGACCACGCAATGTGGCCGGAGCAATGGCGACGGTAACCGTCCAGGCCGGACCGATCACCGCTTCGCTACGATCGAGTATCTCGCGGCCCACGTCGGCGGCTCGTCGTGAGGACAGCTCGGGGGCGTTGTCCATTGCCAGCAGCACGTGGACGCGATACGGCTTGAGCTCCCAGAGCGATTGCGCCTGGCACTGATTGCCTGGCGCGCACGCGATCACTGCGGCGATCACCATACAGAGCGAAATTCGCATTGACGGCGCGACGGGCATCATTCGGGCGTCTCCCCGGGCACTTCGATACCGACCTGCCAGCCCTCGATGTTCTCATAGAGTGCGAACGGCCGCTCGGTGATCCCGCGCAGGCTTTTGCGAAACGCGAAATGATCATAGACCTGCCAAAGCGGAATCACCGCGACCGCGTCGTGGGCCATCCGATGCACCTCGTGCAGGCTTCTTCGAGTATCTTCCCAGTTGGTCGTGCGGGCGAGCGTCTGAAGCGCCTGGTCCATGTAGGGGCTGCTGCCCGCCGCGATTCCTCCCGGGCCAAGCAGTCGCCCGGCATCGACGACCGGCTCCCACATAGCAAGTTCGACGTACATCAGATCGTATTTGTCCGACATCTGCATCAGATCGTTTCGCGAGAGCTCGTGCAACTCGACCTTCAGGTCGATTCTTTTCCACGAATCGGCGATTGCCCGACAGGCGATTCGTGCCGTCGCGACCGGCGGATGGGCCAGAACCAGCGTCGGGATGGCATCGAGTTTGCCACCACGCGCTTTTTCGCGTTTGCGCTCTTCTTCGAGGGCCAATTGGGCGAGCATGAGTGCCACGCGCGGCCGAAACGAACGAGGCTTGATTCGCCGATCATAGCCGTAGGCGATCGGGTCGTCTTGTCCTTCGCCAAACGGAAACGGGCCGCTGAGAACTAGATTGCCACGCAACTCGCCAACTTTCGGATTGGTGCCCGCGAGAACATCGTCTCGGAGGATCCTTGGTCGATTGATCGCATAAAGCAGGGCGCGACGAAAGGACCGGTTGGCCGTGAATCGTTTTTGAAAGTTCGGTATCAAACAATGGACGGTCGGAGCGGCGTAACGGTCAACGACGATCTGAGGCGATCGTCCCAATGCATCGAGTTCCGCGGGGCCGACCCTGGCGAGCACACTGATGTTGCCGTTGCGGAGGTCCTTCGCCGCCGCGGCCGAATCAGCATAAGTGCGTTCGACCAGTTGCTTCGGCTGGACCCGTCCCAACGCGAAATACTTTTTATTCACCACGAAGCGCATGTCGTCGGTGTTGCCGGTTTCTTCGGGAAGAATCGTGTAGGGACCGTTGGTCTCGGGCCGATCGGCTGTGACTCCGAGCGACGAAGGCGACTGGAGGAATGCGTCAGGGCGAACATGCGGTCGTGTCAACTCGATCCGCACCGTGGTCACGTTGTTGACGGCGACGCTGCTGAATATCTGCTGCCAAGCGGGGCGATAAACGCTCGATCGTCGGTCGGCCATCGTCAGGGCTCCGCGCGCAACATCATAACCGGACAGCTCGCGACCATCAGGAGACCAAACGACGCCGCGATCCAACCGAAACGTGAGCGAGTCGCCCTCTTCGCCACGGGTAAACTCACCAAAGGGACAGCGATATTGGCCACCTTCGCCGCCGTGTCCTCGCAGTTCGAGCAGCGGCCGAAATCGAAGGCGATCAGTCCGTCGGGCTGCCGCGGAGAGGAACCGGTTCTGTCGCGACGGTGAATAGGGAGTCGCGACACCGATCACCACCTCGGGATGCTTCCGGTGGACCGTGGTCAGTAGCTCGCGAGCGTCGTCCGATGGCCAGATGCCGAGTGACCGCAGGCAGAGTTGTCGGGCAGCGGTGTAGTCTTTTTTACGGTGGGCCTGGTCTGCTTTGGCAAACACAATTTTCGCTCGGGCAGCGAAGTCGATCTTCCACTGAGCGACCGCGGCGAGTTTCTCCTTGGGAAAGTTATCCTCGAGCTGTTGCATCAGGCCTCGTGCCGCGACGTAGTTTCCCTGGTCAACACGTTGATGGATCAGTTGACTCATCACGGCACCGTGTGCTCGCGCGAGTCCGGGATAATCCTTGTTGATCTCCAGCAGTTGGTTGAGCGACGAGAGTGCCGCGTCAAACTGTTTGGCCTGATGCGAGGCGCCGGCGTCAAGAAACAGATATCGCTGCGCCAGCTCGTCGAGCCCGGCCATCTGCGGATGTTTACGCCGCAGATAGGCGAGATAGCCAAAGGCCTCGTCGAATTGCTTTTCTGCGACGAGCAGCTTCGCTTTGTCAAAGATCATCTGCTCGAAGAGCTTGATGTCGGTCACCTGAGCGAGGTCGAGTTCGTAGATCGGGTCGGGATCGATGAACAGCCGCACCTCGATCCATCCCTTGCGTTTTCCCTTTGGCGGCACGACCCGACCGGGAAGCGGCAGGGGATACATATTCAAGACTTTGCTTTTGTTCTTCTTATTCAGCGTGACCTGATCCCACGGCTGTTGCTTGTAGAGAGGCAATTTTGCCTCGGGGTCTTCTTTGGCCGCTTGTCCCACGGAGATTCGGCACGCCAACACGCACATCGCGGCGAGAATCACACCGGCGAGCAACTTCGGTCGTCGTGATGGGAGAGTGTGCTGCACGAGTTGGTCCGAAGGATTCCGTTAGAATACAGTGTCACTATGACGGCCATTTTATTCTGGCAGCGCCACACGATGCACACACGAGTCGTGCCCCAATATCAAGACCTGTCGCCCCAGCATGATCGGTCCGCTGCCCAAGGCCTGACCGAGGTCGATCCTTGCTGTTTCGCGTCCCGATGCAGTATCGATTCGCAGGAGGCTGCCTCGTTTGGTCGTGATCAGGAAATGGTCGTCGGCCGCTAGTGGCGTGCCGGCCAGCCCGCCTTGATCAAGGTCCGCACGCCACCTGATTTTCTGCTGCGCGTCGAGACAGACTAATTGTGTGTCGGTGGCGATCAGCACATTTTGTCCGACGCGCTGCGGACCCCATGTTGGCTGTTCGCCTAATGGAAGTTTCACCGCCGCGTCGAGTTTTGGCAGTCGCATCGACTGAATCTGATGGTCCTGGTCGACGGCATAGACGACATCGCCCAACACGGCCACCGGCGAGACAATCGCGTCGCCGAGCAGCGGGCTCTGGGCTGTGGCGGCTAGTCGCGGAGGCGTGCCTTCCTGGACCGTCAAGGCGTAAACGGTCTTGCTGCCGTCCGAGATGACCATCGTGCCATTTTCGCTCACGGCGGGACGTCGCCAGGCAAATTGATTCACGTCACCCTGCGGCGGCTGAAACGGCGCCGCTTGCTGGGCGCCGCTCTCTGGTGCGAACAGATAGACCGGGCCTTGCTTGCCGGGCGACAAAATATT
>Ga0114996_10006790_pt1 | contig 13091 bp, 14 predicted proteins | sample ArcticOcean_MG_C_4_FD_87039 | JGI IMG/M metagenome (GOLD analysis project Ga0114996, IMG submission 87039) | Marine microbial communities from western Arctic Ocean - ArcticOcean_MG_CB4_134 | ecosystem: Environmental > Aquatic > Marine > Oceanic | place: Arctic Ocean: Canada Basin | collected... | reverse complement strand
TAATTCTTCTTTTGTTGTTGCTTTACTTTGTAAAGCAGCTAATCCCAATCCAAATGCACCAGATACTCCAATTGCAGGTGCACCTCTAACTATCAAAGTTTTGATAGCATTTGCTACTTGATTAAAATCATCATATTCTACAAATATCAATTCATTAGGTAATTTGGTTTGCTCGATCATTATCACTTTATTATTTTTCCACTCTACAGTTCTTAATCCAGTAACATTTTGCATAAATTTTTGAAAATTAAGGTTTTTAAAAATCAATTGGTGAATTATAGGGTAGATAGATATTTTATTGTAGGTATAAAATCAAGAATATTGGACATAACTACAGTAGAAAAATTTGATTCAAAAAAAATGTATAAAATTTATGATGAATGGCCAATTATTGCCCGAAAATCTTGGGAGAAAGATTATGATAAATTTAAAATTGAAAAAGTAAAACATGTTGTTTTTGCAGGAATGGGTGGTTCTGGAACTTTAGGGGATTTTTTTACGGCTATTTTATCTAAAACAAATTTACATGTAAATGTAGTAAAGGGATACATTTTACCAAAAAATATTACTTCAAAAACATTGATTGTCATAGTCAGTGTTTCAGGTAACACCACAGAAACCTTAGAAATTTTAAAATCTGCAAAAAAAATTGGGTGTAACATAATTGTATTTTCATCTGGAGGGCAAATGGAGAAATATTGTAAAAAAAATAAAATTAATTTTAGAAAAGTATTAAAATTTAATTCTCCTCGAGCATCATTAGTTAGTTACTTATATTCAATGCTTAATGTATTAGAAAAAAATTTACCAGTCAAAAAATCAGATATCAATAACTCTATAAAAAAATTAGAAGAAACTAAAATGAATATTTTTTCAAATAATTTAACTAAAACAAATGTTTCATTAAATTTAGCATTTTGGATAATTGATATTCCTTTAATTTATTATCCATGGGGATTAAAAACAGTGGCAATCCGATTTAAAAATTCATTACAAGAAAATGCAAAGAGTCATGCAATGGTAGAAGATGTAATAGAAACTAGTCATAATGGAATTGTTGCATGGGAAAGAAAAACATCAATTCAACCAATATTAATACAAGGTGAAGATGATAATGTTAGAACAAAAGAAAGATGGAAAATTTTTGAAAAATATTTTTTGAAAAATAATATAAACTATAAAATAATCAAATCAGAAAAAGGGGATATAATAACAAAATTAATTAATTTAATTTACGTTTTGGATTATTCATCAATTTATTTATCAATACTTAAAGAAGTGGATCCATCACCAGTTGAATCCATTAAATTCATTAAAAATCAACTATCTTAAAAAATTTAATCGGTTGCCTTGTTAAATATTTCAGACATTTCCTTCAGCATTTGTTTATTCATTTCAATACGAAAATTTTTGTAATGAAGATGATACCAACCAGCTTTTTGTAATTCAATTTGAAAAATTGGTTCAAAAAATAACTTTCCGCTTTCAGTTCTAGGGAATTTTTTAAAATGAAATCTTAATTCTTTAGATGGTGAATAAGGATTATTTCTATCATCACCCTTGAAATGATCCATTCCATCTTCACCTGGCCATTCCCCATATCGCTTCATTTCAGGAAGAGTTTCAGGTTTCCCATCTTTTTTCCATTGTTCATAAGATTTACCGATTGCCAAGGCAAATCCCTCGAAATCTTTAGAAGTCATTTCAATTCGCATATCAGCCCAATGAATATGCCAATCTTCTTTTAGCTCAATAGCAAATGGAAGATTAAATTGGCCTTTAGGGGGATTCCAGCCTTCAGGTTCAGGTAATTTCATAGTACCAGCAACTTTGGCAATATCTCCCATAACATTTCACAATTGATTATCTAAATATTACTTTTCTTTTTTCTTAATATATTGAGTATAATTTGGAGTTTCAAAAGCTAAAGAATTAATAATTTTAACAGGAATCGAAGGAATTTCTAAGAATAATGCTACGGACAATCTATGAGCACCATCCATTAATTGATAACCAGATTTATTTTCTATATCAAACCAAAATTTTTGGTTTTCAAAAATATATCTTGTGGAAATTTTAGAAGAATTGTATTTTCCCACTAAAATTGGACTAACAATATTATTATTTTTAATATCATAATAAAGATTCAAAAAATCAGATGTTATATTTCTAGGATCTCTAGAAATTCCTTTGTCCTTATCTATAATAAATTTAAAATATTTTGTTTTATTAGCTTCTTGTTTATTCCTTATTACTTCAGTTAAAAAATCAACACGTAAGGATATATCATATCGATTTTCAGTAAGAAGTAATTTTGGATCTAAAAATGTAATTTTAGAAAATTTTTCTTTTAAATTATCAATATACCATAAAAATGGATTACTTTGAGGTTGTCTTTCACGTTTCATTTTATGTTATGAGTGATTTTTCTACATGCTCACATATTATATGATATATTGTTCTATGAGCTTCTTGAATACGTGGGGTTGATGAAGAATTTACAATGATAGGAAAATCTACAATATTTTTTATTGTTCCACCATTGTTACCTAACAAACCTATTGTTATAGCACCCATTTTTCTTGAAGTAATTAGACCGTTCTCAATATTTTTTGAATTTCCGCTAGTGGATATTCCAATTACAATGTCACCAGAATTTACAAGGCTTTCACATTGTCTACTAAAAATCACATCATAAGAATAATCATTACTTAGTGATGTAAGTATGCTGGAGTCAGTTGTTAATGAAATTGCAGGGATACTTTTTCGTTCCAACATAAATTTTCCAATCATTTCAGCAGCAATATGTTGAGAATCTGCTGCACTACCACCATTTCCAAAAATAATAATTTTTTTATTATTTTTCAGAGAATCTATTATAGCTTGAATAGATTTTTCAATTAGATCAGATAAAGAAACTAAATTTTTAATTATTTCTGAGCTTTCAATTAATGTTTGTTCAATATTTTCTTTCATAATATTAAGATAAAATTTGACGTAATTTTTTTTGTGCTGGTAATTCAGAATCCCAAATCTTCTTCTTTCCATCGCCTAAAGCAATCTCAATTAATCGTACATCTCGTACCATTCTTTTCAATCCAGATTGTTCTAAAGACGCAGCTTGATCTGATCCATACATAGCACGATTAAGAGTAATATGACGTTCAATAGAACTTGCCCCTAGAGAAGTTGCTATAACTGGTAAAATATAGGAACTTGTTTCATGTCCACTATATCCAACATTACATTTGAATTTTTTTTGTAAAGTTTGAATTAATTTTAAATTTGCTTCTTCGATTGACATTGGGTAAGCACTGTGAGAATGCATTAATTCAAAAGGACATTTAAATTTTTGAAAAATTTTTATGGCTTTTTCAATATCATTCATGGAGCTCATTCCTGTAGAAATAAAAGTATATTTTTTTTCTTCTGCTATTGTTTTTAATAACTTTTCATGAACTAACATTGCTGAAGCAACTTTATTATATTTTGTCTTAAATTTTCTCATTTGAATTTGACTTTCAACATCCCAACATGAAAGATACCAATCAATATTTTTTTTCTTACAATATGCATCAATTATTTTATATTGTTTTTCAGAAAACTCTAATCCAAATTTTTGTTCTCTAGTAGTTTTACCCCATTGACTTTCTCTAGGAGTATCTAAAATTTCTTTAGAATAAACTTTTTCAACATTACGTTTCTGAAATTTTACTGCATCACAACCAACTTCAACAGCCATATCAATAAGCTGTTTAGCAATTTCCAAACTACCGTTATGATTAATTCCAATTTCAGAGATTACGAAAACCAATAGATTCACTTAACTATTTTTATTTAATTATATGAAGGTTAATACCATTTCTTTTTCTGAGGAAATTTTTCAGACAAGATTAAATCAGTTATTTCACGAAAACAGCCTTGTCCAGCCTTAGAATCACAAATATAATCAACAATATCTTTTGTATGATAATTTGCATTTGAAGGACATGCCGAAAATCCAACTTCTAGTAATGTTTCTATATCATTAACATCATCACCAATAAAAGCAATTTCAGAGTTTTTAACAGAAAAATTTTTATTAATTTTTGGCAATTCTAGTTCTTTTTGTTTTGCACCCCAGAATAAACTCGAGATGTTCATATCAGATGCCCACTTTTTAACAATCAATGATTTTTCTTTTGTTAAAATGATTGTAGGAATATTATTTCTAAACAATAGATTTACTCCCATTCCATCATGATTATTAAATTTCTTCATACATTCACCTGTACGATCATAAAATCTACTACCATCTGTTAAAACTCCGTCTACATCAGTAACAACTAATTTAATTTTTTTACATTTTTCACGAATTTTTTTGCTAATTTTTTGTGTCATTTCTTTTTTTCATTAACCTATCTAAAAATATTTAACAGAAATTTAAATCATTTGAAATTTTTCTTGTAATTTTTCCAATATTTCATGGTCATTTCAGATAAAAAAAGATCAAAAGCAGTATCAATATTCATTGAAATCTCATCTTTTTTATAAAATAGAGGTTCAATTTTTGGACAAAAAACTTTTCCATATTTTTTGAATGATTTATACCAAAATGTGTAGATGTCACCTGTAGGAAAATATAATGGAGGAAAAAGCTGTCTTTGATAGAATTTATCAAAATCAGGATTAAATTTTTTTAGATATTGTGAATCATGCCAAAATGATCTAAAAGGATGAGTTTTTACTGGCATAACACCAAGAATCAAATCAGCTTTAGATTTTTTTAATTTTTTAATGGATCTATCAAGTAAATTAGAAGTAACAAATGGATTAGTAGGATGTAATACAGTAACAATATCAGGAATATACGATTCATCTTTTTCCAAAAAATTAAGTGTGTGTTTTATCACATCCAGTTGAGATGCTTTACTATGTGAATATTGTTTTGGTCTTAGAAAAGGAACTTCAGCTCCTATACTCTTTGCAATTTTTGCAATTTTTTCTCCATCTGTACTAACAATTATCTTATCAACAAATTTAGATTTTTTTGCACATGTTATAGGATATTCAATAAGATGAGTACCATTAATTTTTCGGATATTTTTATTTTGTATTCCCTTTGAACCTGCTCTTGCAGGAATAATAGTTAAAATTTTCATAATAATTAATTTTTATTGTATCTATAAAAAGATAGTAAGAATTGTAATTATTTCAATCATATGTAAAAATTTGGTAAATAGATTATGGTTTTTATATTTGATTTCAAAACATAAAAATGAACAAACATGAGTAGAATTAAACTAAATATAGGTCCAAGTCCAATTTGGAAAAAAAATGGTTGGGTATGTTTAGATCATAAACCAAGTAAAGTAGATAATGAATCAATTATTGGGGATGCAGCAAGCATACCATTAGATCCTGAAAGTTGTTCAATATTATTTTGTGGTCATCTTGTGGAACATATTCCACACTATAAGCTTGAAGAATGTTTAGTTGAATTTAACAGAGTTTTAGAAAAAGATGGAGTTATTCGGATTTTAACACCTGATTTGTATCGTATTGCTAAAGCATATGTAGAAAAAGATGATGAATTTTTGAAAAAACTTAGAGAAGAATCAGGTAAAGTTAGAACAGATTTATCATTTGGAGGTACATTCATGAATTTTGTAATTTCAGCAGGTCAAGATACAGCAGTTTTCAATAATCAACTGGACGAATTTATTGGAGGATATGCACATATCTATCTTTATGATTTTGAAATGTTAAAAATTTTACTAGAAAAATATGGATTTTATGATATTAAACAAAAAAAGTTTTGTGAGTCAGAAATTGAAGATTTTAAAGAGCCACTACATGTAGAAGGTATGACACCTCAATGGGAAAATTTGAATCAAGAATTTTACAAAAAAAATAATTTGATTAATAAATATAATGAAAAAAATCACAAATATGAAAATAATTTTTCTCTTACTGGATTTGATAGAAGTCCAGTAATGTCATTAATTATAGAAGCAAAGAAGAAAGAAAATGTAAATGAAGTTAACATTAAGGATGAATATAATTATAATTATTCCAAATCGTTACTTAATGATAAATCGTTTAAAGCAAAAGTCGATATGCTAAAAAATTTTCAGAAAGATAAAGTATAATAAAATTAGATTTTATTTTCATAATTATCAATTTTCATGATATGTGCATCTACTAAATATTCTAGTTCTTTTCTATTTTCTTCTAAAAAAGTTTTCATTGAGAAAGAAGTTATTTCTACATCTGTCAAATTTCCACCAAAATAGAAATATTCATGCATTTTAGTCATAAATCTATAAAGATCAAAATCTATTGAATCTTTTTCAAGTATTTGTAAAAATTTGTCTAGGGTTGATGATTCAATTTTAGTGGAGAGTGATTGTTTAATTTTAGAAGATAATTCATGAACTGAATCTACTTTGTTAATTGATGGCAGTATAGAATAATTAGTATTTGTAAATATTATTGATGGTTTCTCATAAAATACTGCTTCAAATCCACTTGTTCCACCAACGGTGATAACTAAAGAACATTTTTTGAGTAAATTATCATTAGATACGGATGGATGAAATAATTTTACATTAGGTATTTCCATAATTTCATTATAATCCGATGTTTTTCTCCAGTCTCGTATTGAGAGCGTGTAATGTTCTTTTACGTATAATTTGTAATTAATTGGTAAAGATTTTGCAATATGTCTAATTGTTTCAATTTGATTTGTGAAAAATGGGGCACCAATTAACAAATTTCTTTCTTCATCCATTCCAAGTGGGAAATAGACAAATTTTTCATTATTCGGAATTTCAAGAAATAAATTTTTGTCTATAAACTTACTTCGGTATTTTTTCTTTAAAGATGATAAAAATTCGTGTTTCAATACTTTTGATTTAGTTCTACCAAAATATGTATAATGAGATTCAATATTTTTATTTTGAGAGGATAATAAAAATTCTTTTGCTGCTTTGATTTTTTCTACCCTAGAAGTTGTAAAGTTTTTTTTGAATGTTTTTAATTGATTCGAAACATTGGATGATTTTAAAAAATCTAATAATTCTTCAAAATTTCTATTTTTACTTTCTATATGATCAAAATCTTGGATTGAGTCTAATTGTATCGGATCACTACTTAGAATTGACTTGTATGCTAATCTAGATTGTCCAATAAAAATAGTTTTGATTTTTTTTGCTTTACATACTTCTGAAAAAAGATGACTGTGATGATATACGGGTCTTTCAGCTATTATGAAAGTTGGTTTTACTTCGTCTAAAACAGATTCAAAGAATTTACACTCTTGTTCTAAAATGGAGAGAATTTGGTTATCAGTAAATTTGTAAAATTCATTGAATCGGTAAAAAGTTCTTTCATTAATTGCTAATTGCCAGAGATTAATTCCATATTTTGTCTCAAATTTAGATAAATAATCAAGATCTGGTTTTTCATTTGGATGTATTTCATCGTGATAGAACCATGATTTTTTTAAATTTACTAGTTCTTGATTTTGAAAGAATTTTTTTGGTTTATTTGAAATATCAAAGACTGCATAGTATTCTGCATCATATTTTTTCTGCATATAATGTGCGATTGAGTAATGTAAGAGGAATGCATCCATCCAAAAAATTATTTTATTTTTCATCATTCACCTGATTTTTTGTAGAATTAGAAGATAGGTATTTTATTACAGTATTTTGTTCTTTTTTAGAAATATATGGAAACATTGGAAGTGAAATTAATTCATTGTAGAGTATTTTAGAATTTTTTAAACTAACATACTTTTTAGCGGATTTTTTAAAGAGAGTGAATTCATGTAGAGGGGTATAATGTAAAGATGTTTCAATACCTAATTTCATAAATTTTCTAAATAGCTCATCACGAGTGATACCATATTCTTTCTTTACTCTAATCATATACAAGTGATTAACATCATCATTAAATTTTGAGAGAATGGGAGTTTCAATTCCATTAATACTTTTTAATTTTAAATTATAGTATTGACATGCTTTTTTTCTTAGAGTATTTAATTTTCGAATTCGTTTTAATTGGTTTATACCTAATGCAGATCTTATTTCATCTAATCTAAAATTATATCCAGGTAATTCAACATCATATAACCATGGTTTAGAATTAAATTTTTTATTAGTAACAAATCCATGATTTCTATGAGCAATAATTTTTGTTGCTAATTTTTTAGAATTTGTTATAACCATTCCACCTTCAATTGTAGTTATATTTTTTGTAGGATAAAATGAAAAACAACCAAATTCACCAAAAGTTCCTACATGTTTTCCATTAATTTTGGTTCCAATAGCATGTGCACAATCTTCAATAATTTTTAGATCATGATCACGAGCAAGTTTTCTAATTTTAATGATATCACAGGCCTTACCTGCAATATGAACAGGCATTATTACTTTAGTTTTTTTTGTTATACTTTTTTCTATTGATTCAACAGACACATTATAACCTACATCTTCAATATCTGCAAGAACAGGAACTGCGCCATTTAGGAGAACCGCATTTGCTGTTGCAACAAAAGTTTCATCAGGTACAATTACTTCATCATTTTTTTTCAATTCAAGTGCATTTAATGATAAAATTAATGCTGCAGTTGCATTGGTGACACCTATTGCATATTTTGCACCAGTAAATTTTGCAAATACTTTTTCAAATTTTTGGAGATTTGGACCATTAGTAAGTATGGGTTGATTTAAGGATTCAAGAACAGCCTTTTTATCACTATTATCAATATTAGGTACAAAAAATGGAATTTTCCTTGGTTTAGCGTTATTATTTTTCAATAAATCAGTATTAGTTTAGAATTTTGATTAATAACTTGATCGATGTTTTAATATTAAAACGGTTTTTTACCCAAAATTGAGCAAACAATAGAAAATATAATTAGACATTCCGTTAAGGTTTTTTTGTGATAATTGATGAAATTAAATCAGTTTTAGAAAAAGACGGATATGAAATAAATTCTGAAACAATATCTAGAATACAAGTAATGTTAGATTCAATACGAGATGATAATCAGATCAATAAATTAGACGATATTATAGAATGGTTCAAGAAAAAAAGAGAGGAATCAGATATGTTAGTAGAAGAGATTCCCATCAATGATCTTGATAAATGGAATGTTAATGACATTTCAGGTGACATCACTCATGAATCAGGTGGATTTTTTGAAGTAATCGGAATTAAGGTTTCAAATACATTTGATCGTGAGGTAGGAAAAAAAGGATGGACACAACCAATGATTGCAAAGAATCCTGGTGGGATGCTAGGTATTTTGATGAAAAAAATTAATGACGTACCACACTATTTGTTGCAAGCAAAAGCTGAACCAGGAAACATTGGGAAATTACAATTATCTCCAACTCTTCAAGCTACAACAAGTAATTTGTTAAAAGCTCATGGCGGTACAAAACCATTATTTGCAGAATATTTTGATGAGCCAAAAAATGCAAAAATTATTTATGCAAAATGGCAGTCTGAAGATGGAGGACGATTTCATTTAAAATCTAATTATAACATGATTGTCGAAGTAGATGAAAATGAAGATATCGATATGCCAGACTCATTCATTTGGGTTACATTATTTCAAATTAAACAATTATTAAAAATTGAAAATTTTGTAGGACCACATATTAGAGGAATTATTTCATACTTGTGATAAGAATGACTCCTTTGAAATTTGGCATTATAGGTTGTTCAAAAATTGCTAAAAAAGCGGTTATTCCAGCCATAATAAAATCAGAATTTGCTGAACTTGAAATGATTGGAAGCAGAACTATTGAGAAATCTAAAGAATTCTCTAGTGAATTTAATTGTAAAAAAAATGGTACTTATGATGATGTAATTTTTGATGATTCAATAAATGCAATTTACATTTCTACTCCAATTGGAACACATGCTGAATTGGCCATGAAAGCAGCTTCTGCAGGAAAACATGTGTATTGTGAAAAATCATCTACAGATTCTTTTACTTCAGCAAAAGAAATGGTTGAATGTTCAAAAAACAATAATGTTAGGATAATGGAAGGTTTTATGTTTAGATTTCACCCTCAACATCAAAAAGTCAAAGAATTGATAAATGATAAAAAAATTGGTAATGTTGATTTATTCAATGGTAGTTTTGGATTTCCTTCTTTTCCAGAGGGAGATATTAGGTACAACAAAGAATTAGGTGGAGGATTTTTGAATGATACAGGATGTTATCCAATATATGCCAGTAGAATGATTTTTGGTGAAGAACCAGTTTCTGTATTTTGTCATACTTATAATGATCCAAAAACGAATGTGGATGTAAAAGGTACATCAATTCTAACATACAAAAATAATAAAACTGCAAATACAACATATGCAAATGGAAATTACTATCAAGCAAAATATGAGGTATGGGGATCTCAGGGAATTATATCATTGGATAGAGCATATTCTGTTCCACCCAATTTTATAACAAAAATAAATTTACAGTATAGTATAGAAAGTAATTGGGATAGTAGAAAAAATGAAATTATTAAAATTCCAGCTACAGATCATTTTGTTAAAATGATCGATACTTTTTGTATGGAAATTACAGGTAAGCAAAAAGCTTCATTTAACTTTGAAAAAGAATTATTAAATCAAGCAAAAGTTATGGAAGCACATAGACTTTCAAATCTTATTCATAAAGAAAAATATCTTGACGATATTGATTAAGAATATAATTTTATCTAATTATGAAAATATATTACAAGATTAGTAAATAATTTTATTATTTTTCATTTTTATCTCCAAATTTTTGAATACAAGCAATTACTTTATTTTGATGTTTCAGAGTAATACTTGGAAATAATGGTAATGCTAAAATTTCTTCATATATTTTGGACGTATTTTTAATATTAGATGAACGAGTAAATTTTCTATATGCTGTATACATATGAATTGGCATCCAATACACTGTAGTTCTGATTCCAACATCTTTTAATTTTTTGAATAATTGGTTTCTTGATAATTTGTATGGAGATTTTACTCTAATTGTATAAAGATGATATGAATGGCTTTTATCATTTACCATGTCGGGTAAAATTATTCCTGGAATGTTCTGTAAATTTTTATAATAATATGATGATGCATTTTTACGAAGTTCATTAATTTTTTTAATTCTTTTTAATTGTGTAATACCTAAAGCTGCACGAATTTCATCTAATCGATAATTGTATCCAGGCTCTATAATGTCAAAAATCCACGGATATTCACCAGAATATCTGTTTTTGAGTGATTTTGTCATTCCATGACTTCGCAACTGTCTTACTTTTTCTGCGATTTCTTTTGAATTAGTTATAACCATTCCACCTTCAGCAGTTGTAATATTTTTTGTAGGATAAAATGAAAAACAGCCAGTACTTCCCAATGTTCCAACATGTTTAGATTTATGAAAGGTCCCTACTGCATGAGCACAATCTTCTATAACTTTTAGATTGTTATCTTTTGCAACATCTAGAATTTCATCAATATTACAAACTTGTCCATAAATATGAACTGGGATTATTGCTTTAGTTTTTTTAGTTATATTTTTTTTAAGATTTGAAATAGATAAAAAGAAATTATCTTTATTAATATCAGTGATTACAGGTTTGGCATTACATGCTAAAACAGCATTTGCATCTGCAACAAATGTTAAATCTGGAATAATAACTTCATCATCTTGTTTAATTCCTAATGCCATTAATGACAAATGTAATGCAGCAGTGCAATTTGATACTGCAACTGCATATTTTGCTTTAGAATATTTAGAAAAATCGGTCTCAAATTTTTCTAGTTGGGGTCCAAGTGTCAACATACTTTGTCCAAGTGTTCTACTCACAATTTTTTTATCATCATCTGAAATCCAGGGCTCGTAGGCTGGAAATTTAATTTTTGGATCTTTAAAAAAATCTTTTTTCATATCTTACACTCAAGTTTCCTCATTTATTATCATTATTTTTTAATATTTCTTCATATAATTCTAAAGAATTTTTAGCCATGGATACACAATTACATTCATTATATACAAAATGATATCCAGATAATCCCAATTTAATTCTTAAATCATCATCTAGAAGTAATTTTGTTATTGCTTTTGCCAGTTGATCTGGGTTTTCAGGATCAACAAGAAGTCCATTTTTATCATCTTGAACTGTAAATGGAATTCCATGGGATTTTGTAGAAATTACTGGTTTTTTGAATGCAAAGGATTCAAGTGGAACTAAAGGAGATAATTCCCATTGTGACGGAAGAACTAAAAATTCACTTTCCCCATATGCAGAAATCACATCTTCACGAGGAGGATTTTTTATTACAAGTATTTTCTTAGATAAGTTAAATTTTATTATTAATTCTTCCATCGTTTTTTCAAATCCAAAATCTACACCCATAATTACTAGATGAATATCTAAAAATGTATTATTAATAATATTAAACGCATCAATTAACGTTTCAATACCTTTACTTTTTGAAAATCTTCCTACAAATAAAATAAACTTAGAATTAATATTATATTTCATTTTAAAATTTTTTTTACTAACTAAATTTTTTAAATTTACGCCATTACGAATAATTTTAATTTGAGATTTTTTACTCATATTTAAAAAAATATCTTTTTCCTATTCATTAGCTGCACTAATCATGGATGCATGATTAATTATTTTTTTTATAAAATAATTTTGTATTTTATATAATATTTTAAAAAATAATCCAGACTCATTTAAAAATGGATGTGTTGTTAATCCTCCTTGATCTGATACTACTAAAGGGATTTTAAGCTTTTTTGAAATACGCCAAGCAATAATAGATTGATAACTACGCAATCCTATTGTATGTATTATATCAGGTTTATTATTTTTAATTTCTCTAGACATTGCAGTATTCACAAAAAATAATTTTAATGATAACCAAACGTGTGTTCTATTAATAGTAAATTTTTCAAATTTTTCAATACGTGGTAATTGTTTATTAAATTTATTTGCACCATTACTAAAATCTAAATCAGTTGTGTAAATTGTTACATCATGACCCATTTCTGAAATTTCTCTAGCTAAATCAATTGCTAAAAATACAATTCC
>Ga0114996_10006787_pt1 | contig 13094 bp, 7 predicted proteins | sample ArcticOcean_MG_C_4_FD_87039 | JGI IMG/M metagenome (GOLD analysis project Ga0114996, IMG submission 87039) | Marine microbial communities from western Arctic Ocean - ArcticOcean_MG_CB4_134 | ecosystem: Environmental > Aquatic > Marine > Oceanic | place: Arctic Ocean: Canada Basin | collected... | reverse complement strand
GTCAGACCCACGTCGACTTCCGTCATGAGTATTTGGTTGGCGATGATCCGTTTACGGTTGGGCTGTGGATGCGCGCCAGCCTCCCCTCGGCTAAGAGCCTGCTTCATAAGATCACGGATGCCGAAAGCCGTACGGGCTTCGAGTTGTTCCTCGGTAAGTCAGAGAAAACCGGTACGTTCAGCCGGGGGCAGACGCTCTACGTCAGGCTTGTGCATCAATGGCCCGACAACGCGATTGTTCTCGAATCCGCGAACAAGCTCAGCCTCGGCGACTGGTATCAGATCACGGTGACCTCCGACGGGTCGGGCAGAGCTGACGGCCTTTCGGTCTACCTCAACGGCGAACTCGCCGACATGAAAGTCACCCGCGACAGCCTTGATGGTTCGATCGCCAACAACGAACCGATCGGCATTGGCAACAAGGCTATCGGCGAGCCGTTCAAGGGCGACATTGATGATCTACGGATCTATGAGCGAGCACTGCGAGCGGATGAGGCCGCGCAACTTGCTGTCCACGAGCCCGCCCGCGCGATCCTCGCCGAACGCCGACCCGAAGACCCCTGTGCGCAGTTCGGTGACTTGCTTGCTGACGAAGAAGACAACCCCAAGGTAGAGAAGAAGCGCAAGTCGAAAGAAGAGAATCGATGCCGGGCGCAAGACCGGAAGTTGCGCCAGTACTTCCTCACCCACCATGCCCCGAAACGCTATCGCAATACCTATGCCCTGCTGCGCGATCAGCAAGAGCAGAAGAGCGACTTGGAAGACCTCATCCCGACCACCATGGTCATGCGAACGATGGATGATCCGCGCGAGACCTTTGTCCTCGGGCGGGGGGACTATCGCAACAAGGGTGAGCAGGTCATGGCGTCGACTCCGGTTGTTCTGCCGCCGCTTCCCACTGGCGTTCCGGCGAATCGGCTCGGGCTTGCGAAGTGGCTTGTCTCGCCGTCGCATCCTCTGACGGGGCGCGTGGCCGTGAATCGCTATTGGCAGATGTATTTTGGCGGAGGGCTTGTCAAGACTTCCGAGGATTTCGGTTCGCAAGGCGAAGCGCCGAGCCATCCGCAATTGCTCGACTGGCTGGCGGTGGAGTTTGTCGAATCCGGGTGGGACGTCAAGGCCATACAGCGCCTGATTGTCACCTCGGCGACGTATCGCCAATCGTCGCGCGTCGCACCGGAACGGCAGGCTGAAGATCCCGAGAATCGGCTGCTTGCTCGCGGCCCGCGTTTCCGTCTGCCCGCTGAGGTTGTTCGCGACAACGCTTTGGCCGTTTCCGGACTGCTCGTACCGAAGATCGGCGGGCCGAGCGTTTACCCTTATCAGCCGCCTGGGTTGTGGAAAGAGATGTCGTTCGGCGATCGCTTTACCGCGCAGGAGTACTTTGTTGGCAGGGGCGATGATCTCTACCGCCGCAGTATGTACAGCTTCTGGAAGCGGACCGTCCCGCCGCCGACGCTCGTCACATTCGACGCGCCCGACCGCGAGAAGTGTACCGTGCGCCGTGCGCGCACGAACACTCCTTTGCAGGCGCTCATTCTGATGAATGATCCGACGTATGTTGAGGCGGCCCGGACTCTGGCTCAGCGCGCTTTGACCGAGGGCGGCGATAGCGACTCCGGGCGGCTTGTTTTCATGTACCGCCGCGCCACCGCCCGCGAACCGTCGCCTAAAGAGAAGGATGTCCTTCTTACGTTGCTCCGTCAACAGATCGAGGATTACCGCCAACACCCCAACGACGCTAAGGAGTTGCTCGCCGTTGGGGCCTCGTCGTACGACTCGAGTCTCGATGAGCAGCAACTCGCCGCGTGGACGATGGTCGCAAGCACCATCCTTAACCTCGACGAGACGATCACGAAGGAATAGCCGCTCTACTCACCTTCTATTTCCTGTCGAAAGTAAGCCACTGCCTCGGTTTCCGAGAGGGATCCGCGCCCCGGTGGTGGACGCAGCGCCGCTACCATCCCGGCCAACGTTGCGCCTTTCTTTCGATATACCTTGTAGAGCAATGGGTAGTGCTTTGTGTACGTGCGATCGAAGGCCAGCCCTGCGTTGTTCAGCGCGCCTGGGCATTTGTTGAATGAATGAGTGTCAGGGAGCGCCGTGCATTCCTTGCCGAGTTGATCGAAGAGCACCTGCTTCCGCCGGAGCGCGTCCGCTTTCGTGAGATCACCGGCTTTTCTCGATCGGTAAGTCGCAGTCACGCGCTCGGTGTAGGTGTTTACTATTTCCGCCTTGCGCAGAAAGGTTTCCGCCTCATTGTGCAGGTTCATGAACTCCGGCGACGACTCTCCGTATTCCCTCTTGGCGAACTCCGCCGCCGTGAGAAAGCCGATGAGCGTTGATGCCGCTTCGCTGATCGCCGTCGGCCATTCCTCAATGAGCGAGTCGTTGTGGAAATCCTCGTGAGGGATGACCATCAGCGTCCGCTCGACCGTTGCCTTGCTGAGGCTCGGCGTCAAGGGAGTGTGTCCGCTTGCCACGGCCTCGACGGGATAGAAGAAGACGTCGTGCTTGCGTTCGTCGACCGAGCACCCGTTTGGCCCGCCGCGGCGCAGTTTGAGTTTGTAGTAGTTCGAGGGGAGTTTGAGCTTGCCGGTGTAGTAGCAGCGATAGTCGACGTGCCACTGACTCGACGGGCGCGCGAAGTTGCCCGTTTCTTCAAAGCCGACTTTCTGTTCAAAGTCCTTGACCGAGCGCACTAACTCTACTCGGGCTGGGTCCGGCGGTCGGGCGACCCCAGCTTTGGAAGCGCATCCCAGCCCCAAGACGGCGCAGGTGGCTAGTCCGATCGCCCAACCTCGATGAATTCCGCAGGTCAAACTGCATTGTCCCCGAACGAGGCCGAATACGTGAATCCCGCCACGCAACTCACCCTACCCACGCCCTATCCGTCTCTAATGGACTTAGCGGCCCTTGCAGGGCCGCACCGCGGGTGTGACCCGCGGACGCGCGGATTTTCCATCCGCGCCTCTGTTCCTTCTGGCTCGGGTTGCTTCCGCCCTATTGAGGGATTCGGGTCCCGCTGCTCGGTGGCGGATCGTAGACGTCGGTACGAGTCCGCTAAACTACGTTGACTTGATGCAGCAATTTAGCCGCCAGGTTAGTGTTTCTACTCAGGGTAAAGGCTTCTATGAGGCTACCCATGAGGTCGTCTCTTGGGTCGAGGGGCTTGGGATAAACGAGGGTCTGCTTACGGTGTTCCTCCGTCACACGTCCGCTTCGCTGCTGATTCAAGAGAATGCCGACCCGGATGTCGTCCGCGATCTCGAAACCTTCTTTAGCCGCCTCGTTCCGGAAGATAACAGTCTTTACACCCACACGATGGAAGGTCCGGACGATATGCCTGCCCACATCCGCGCCGCTCTCACGCAGAGTCAGCTATCGGTCCCGATTGTTCAAGGTCGGCCGGCGCTCGGTACGTGGCAGGGCATCTATGTCTTCGAGCATCGGCGACATCCGCACAGTCGGACCCTTGCGCTCCATGTGCTCGGCGAGTAATGGATCGTTGAGTAGTGGCTCAGTTTGAGCTGTCAGCCGAATGGAGCAACAGGAAGCATTGTGGCGTGGCTCAAGCCGGCTTTGGGAAGGACGCTGAAGCGCCCTAGGGAGAAGACAGAAGATCCGGAAATCGGCGATAAATGACCGGCCTACACGCGCTTCGCGCGAAAACCGCCTGAAGGCGGTTGGGGCGGGGAATTGCGCAACGACTCTAGCGACACCGTAGAAGGGACCAGTACAAGTCAAACTGAGATACTACCGATCGTTGAATCTCGACGGCCCGAGTGGCCGGCTTCCTATCGGACGGTTGTGAACTCGGTTGACGCCAAGAGCATCTGAGCGTATTGCTTCCAGTTAGAGTCGCTGTCGCTGAGGAAGCGGCGGGCGGTCTTGACTTCCTTCTTGGTGGGAGTGCGAGCGTAGAGTAATTCGTAGGCTCGGTTGATGCGGGCCTTCTCGTCGGTGCCGGCTTCGGTTTCGAGACGCTTCACCAACGTTTCGGCCTGCTGGATGGCGAAGCTGTTGTTTAGGAAGAACAGGCGCTGGAGCGGACCCACGGTGACACTGCGCACGGGGGCGGTGTCTTTGGGGTCGGGAAAATCGAAGAGAGTCAGCATGCGGTCGGGGGTCGTCCGGCTGATCTTGCCGTAGACCGCGCGGCGATTGTTGGCGTCTTCGAGAGGATTACTCGGGCCCCCCATCGAGAGATCGAGGTTGCCCGCCACGGCGAGCATCGAGTCGCGCAAGGACTCGGCATCGAGCCGTTCTCTTGGGTCGAAACGCCAGAAGTATTGATTGGCGGCGTCCTTCTGGTAGTTGTTCTCGGCGATTTCGGAGCCCAGTTGATATGTCGCGGACAGCATGATCTCGCGATGTATCGTTTTGATCGACCAGCCTGATTCCACGAACCGCGCCGCCAGGTAGTCGAGCAGCTCGGGGTGCGTGGGACGTTCGCCCAGCCGACCGAAGTTGCTAGGGGACTCGACGATGCCGCGTCCGAAGTGGTTCTGCCAAATGCGATTGACCATCACGCGCGCCGTGAGCGGATTCTCTTTGCTCGCGATGGCTTCGGCGAGCTGGAGACGGCCGCTGCCTTGGTCGAAACGCGGCGGGTCGCCGTCGCTAAGAATGCTGAGCCAGCGGCGGGGGGCAATGGGGCCGAGATTCTTCTTGTCGCCGCGAATGCGAACCTCGATATCCTTCGGTTCGTCGGAGTCACGATAGGTGTGGATGAAGGGATACTGCTCGGGGACAGTGTCTTCCAACTCTTTCATCTCGGTCTGGAGGCGATCGAGATGCGTCCCCCAAACCGGGTTGAGGAAGCGCTTGATTCCCTCAGCATCGCGGTGATAGACGCCCTCGGGGTACTGGATCGCGGCCCGTGAGTACTTCTGATACGCCAAGTCGCGCCAGAGATACCACTTCGTTGGCTCTAGGAAGTCAAGATTGGTGTTGAGAAGCGTCTTTTGGTCGCGCGTGCCGTCCGCGCCACCAAGCCGAACATAGTTGACGTCGTCGACTTCGCGTTTCTCCTTGTGAATGGCGAGGATGAGCTTCTCCATTTCGGCGGATGCTTCTTTAACTCGATCAATCTCCGCGTCTTCAGTGAATAGCTTCTTCCATTCAGAGAGATAGTTGTGGTCGTAGCTATCTCTGTCGAGGTAGCTGACCCAGCGTTCGAGAGTTTCCTGATCGAGGCGGGCATCTTCTGCGACCGCGAGGGCTTCCTCGTCACGCCGCAGTACACGCCAGGACGCGACGAGATAGTCGGCGGTCTGCGTCATTGAGATGTCGATCAACTGGTCGGTGACCTTCTTGAGAAAGTCGGCGATCTCAATCTTCTTGTCAGCGACGAGCTTCTGCGCCTCTTTGCGCGTCTTGACGACCTCTTCATCGACGAGCGGGTACTCGTGTTTCTCGGTGCTCGAAAAGATGCCCTGGAACGCATAGTAGTCCTTGGTCGGAATCGGGTCGAACTTGTGGTCGTGGCATTGCGCACAACCGAGCGTGAGTCCGAGGAAGACGCGGCCGGTAACGTCGACGCGATCGTCATCACGTTTGCCGAGAGCGTGAAAGCCTAGTGCGGGAAGGACGTCTTCTTGGTTATCCGCCGCAATGAGATCGCCGGCGAGTTGGGCCTTGACGAAGCGGTCGTAAGGCATATCGTCGTTGAACGCTTTGATGACCCAGTCGCGGTAGCGATAGGCGAAGGGAAACGGCGTGTCCTCGAAAGCGGCGGACATACCCTCGCCGTAGCGCGCGAGGTCGAGCCAGTAGCGGCCCCAGCGCTCTCCGTAGTGCGGCGAAGCGAGTAAACGATCCACGACCCGCGCGAAGGCCTGGGGAGAATCGTCTGCTAGGAATGCCTCAACGTCTTCGGGCGAGGGGGGCAGTCCGATGAGGTCGAAGGTGGCCCGGCGAATGAGGAGGCGCTTTTCGGCGGCGGAGACGGGTTGGAGTCCCTCGGCTTCAAGGCGCGCCAGGATGAAGCGGTCAACGTCGGTCCGCGCCCATTTATCGTTGGTCACGTCGGGCGGTGACGGCTTGCGGACCGGCTGGAACGACCAGAAGGCTCGGAACTCGGGGCGGATAACGTACTCGTCGTCCTCTTCCGCGGGCACAGCGGCGGTCTTGGGTTCGGGCCAGTGGGCGCCGCCGGCGATCCATTCGCGGAGATGCGCGATCTGTTCGTCGTCGAGCTTCTCGCTCGGCGGCATCTTGAGGTTGGCGTCCGTATGCGAAACGGCTTTGAGCAGCAGGCTCGCATCCGCGTCGCCGGGCACGATCGCGGGGCCGCGAGCGCCACCTTTTAGGAGATGCTCTCGCGTGTCGAGCCGCAAGCCTCCCATCTTAGTTTCGGTGTGACAGGTGTAACATTTCTCGGCGAGCGCCGGACGGATACGTGTTTCAAAGAACTCATCCGCGGACTGATCAGCCGGGGCGACCGAGACGAATGTGAGCAACAGGACGATTAGATAGGGAGTGCGCATGGAACAATGAGTATCTCTGTGGTGAATATGCCCAGTATAGTTCAGGGCTGGATTGTCCTTTCTCCTCGCGCCCTAGGGTGGGTATGGGGTCAGCGCGGGGGGCGCTAGAATTCAAGGACGCACGCGGTCACCTTGGTCAGGTCATGTCTTCGCGGAAGATAGTTTTCTTTTTTCCCGCCTTCACGAGTAGTGAGGCGACGGCGCCGCTGGGAATCCTCGCGGTGGCGACGCCGCTATTGCGGGCGGGCTACGACGTGCAGATCGTCGATTCCACGATTACGCCCGACTTCAAGAAGGCCACGTTGCGTGAGCTTGACGATGCGCTTTGTCTAGCGGTGTCGCTCGTGACGGGGCCGATGATCCGTGAGACGGTCGAGATCGCGCGCGAAGCGAAGCGGCTGTATCCCGATAAGCCGGTGATCTTGGGTGGCTGGCATCCTTCTCTGCTGCCCGACCAAACGCTCGCCGCACCCTACGTTGACGTCGTAGTTCGTGGGCAGGGCGAAGAGGCCATGCTCGAAGTGGTGGAGCGCATCGCGGCGGGCGAATCGCTGGAGGGCGTGCCGGGCGTCGGATTCAAGCAGGACGGGGAATTGCGAATGAATCCGCCTCGCGAGATTCGCCCGTTGACGGACATGCCTCCCAAGGCCTATCACCTGGCCGACTTCGACGCATACGAGCGAAACTGCGGGCGGCGCTGGGCGATGTATACGTCGAGCCTTGCCTGCCCTTACAACTGTTCGTTTTGCACGAACGCGGCGGTGTACGAACGGAAATGGAATGCATTGCCGCCCGAGCAAGTGGCCGAGGAAACGAGCGACCTTGCGACGCGCTACGGGCTTGAGTTGCTGTGGATCGTTGATGACAACTTCCTGGTCGATACCCATCGCGCCGTGGCGATCGCGGAGGGGCTGGTCCGCAAGCAAGCGAAGTTTGATTGGAGTATTCAGGCAACGGCAAACCTGGTCGGGAAGCTAAGCGTCGAGGAACTCAAGCTGCTGCGGCGGGCAGGGCTGTCACAAATTTGCCAGGGTACGGAGTCGGCATCTGAAACCGTCCTAAGAGGGATGACGAAGGATTTTCAGGGGCTCGATGATATTCGGGAGTCGGCGCGGAAATGCGTTGCCGCGGGCATTCGCCCCTCATTCAATCTGATCTTTGGCTTTCCAGGCGAAGGCCGTGAAGAGCGGCGCGAAACGATTCGATTTGTGATGGAGTTCTGCCGTCACTATCCGACGGTTGAGTTTTGGACGAACCTGTTCACCCCATACCCAGGCTCGCCGATTATTCATGAGGCAGCGAAGCACGGCATCGAGTTGCCGGAGGACTTCGAGGGTTGGTCGGACTTTTTTCCGCGGTACACCGAGTTGCCATGGCTAAAGGGGCGCGAGCATCGCCGTGTCCAAGTGATGCGCGAGTACCTTCGCCTGGCGTTCCGGCGCATCCCTATTGCGAAGCAATCGAAGAGCCCGTTGCCGGTGTTCCGCGATCTCATGGGTAGCGCGGCCCGCTGGCGTCTCGATCACGATGTCTACGGACTGCCCGCCGAGCTGTGGCTCAAGAATCTTGCCGCCACGTTGACCACCCCAGTGAAGCCGGTCGTCGACGCGCAGCAACTTTCGACGGAGACAGTGACGTGTTGAAGCGCGGGAAGGTGGTTTTGTTCTCGCCGTTCTATGATGGTCCGATCTTCGGTCCGCCCGCGGCTCTGCTGCATCTGGCAGCGCCGCTGCGCGAGGCGGGGTATGAAGTTAGGATCATCGATGGCAAGATCACGCCGAATCATCTGGACGAGATCGAACGTGAGATCGAAGACGCGCTTTGTCTCGGTATCTCGTATCTAACGGGACCGATGATTCGGGGTGCGATTGCCGCCTCGGAGTTGGCGAAAAGACTTCGGCCCAAGTTGCCGGTGATTCACGGTGGTTGGCACCCAAGCCTGGTGTCGGAGCAGACGCTACGAGAGCCCTATGTGGACGTGGTCGTTCGGCATCAGGGGGAGAAGACACTCCTTGAGGTTGCCGGCCGGCTGCAATCCGGTGAGGAGCTCGATGGTGTCGCGGGCTGTTGGTTCAAGCGCGAGGGTGAATTCGTCAAGAACCCCGATCGGCCGGTAGAGCGGCTCGAAGACCTACCGTCTCCCGCTTACGACATGGTCGATTTTGACCAATATGAAGAGGCAGGTGGTGGACGGGTACTGCCGTACGCGACGAGTGTCGGTTGTCCGTACGAGTGCTCGTATTGCACGGACACGGTTTTCTATAGCCGGCGCTTCAACGCACTGTCACCGGAGCGTGTGGTGGGAGAGCTAGCCGGGTTGGTCAAGGAGCACCGTGTCGACCGTGTCGCGCTGCTCGATTCGAACTTCCTTGTGAACACGAAACGCGCGGTCGCGATCGCGCAAGGTATCGTTGACGCCGGCGTGCGATTCTCGTGGACGTTTCAGGCTTCGACGGATTTTCTCTGTCGGCTCAGCGATGAAGACGTTCGTCTGCTGGCACGGAGCGGAGTGAATCACATCGGTTTCGGCACCGAGTCGGCCGACGAGGACGTGCTTGCCGTGATGAACAAGCGGCACCAGACGATCCCGGACATTCATGAAACCGCGCGCAAGACACAGCAGGCCGGCATCCGTGTCACGTTCAACTTGATCTTCGGGTATCCCGGCGAGACGGAGGCGGCGCGCCGCGAAACGTTTCGGGTCATGGGCGAGATCGCGCAGCGGTACGACAACGTTGGCTTCTCGCCGAACATTCTGACGCCTTATCCGGCGATACCGCTGTGGCCCGAGTTGGAACGCCTGGGTGTGCGGCAGCCGCAATCGCTGAACGAATGGAGTGACTTCGCTTTGAGCCACAACGTTCTGCCTTGGTTGCAGGACAGCATGCAAGAGCAGGTCGCTCGCTCGATGCTGTTGCTCTCTCTGCTGCGCAAGGTGACGAAGCGGGCCGCAACACAGTCGCGTTTTCAGGCGCTTGGCTGGGGGTGGTTGCGGCAATCGCTTTGCTGGCGCGTCAAGACCCAGATGCTCAGGTGGCCCGTTGAGCTTTGGCTGTATCAACTCCGCAGTCGCTTGGTCATGCGCCGCTCGCTGCTAACGGGACAGGACTTGGGTTACACCATCGATCATGCGCACTAGGTATCGGAGAACGTAGAGCACGAATGGCGGACATCCTTCTTACTCACTGCAACCACCTGTTCTTTGACAAGAAACAGGTGCGCAAGATGCAACCCTATCCGCCGCTGCAAACGCTGATGGCTGCTGCTTGTCTGCGCGAAGCGGGGCACGATGTGGCCCTCTACGACTCGACGTTCGAGACGCCACCAGAAGAGGGCTTCCGGCGGGCATTGGCGGAGCACGAGCCGCGGCTGGTTGCTATCTGCGAAGACAATTTCAACTTCCTCACGAAGATGTGCCTCACGCAGAATCGCGAATTGGCCTTCGCGATGATGGCGGATGCCGGGGCGGCGGGTATCCCCGTGGTGGTGAATGGCTCAGATGCAACGGACCAAGCGGATGCTTACCTCGATGCGGGTGCTGGTTTTGTGATGGTGGGAGAGGTTGAACAGACAGTGGTCGAACTCGCCGCTCATCTTCTCGGTGACGGTCGCGCGGATCTAGCTGACATCGACGGCCTGGCGTTTCGTGATCCGGCTTCCGGCACGGTGAGGCGGACACGGCCCCGAGCGCTGCTTGCCGAGCTCGATTCGTTCCCGTTGCCCGCCTGGGACCTGGTGCCGGTCGAGACCTATCGACATCGCTGGACGGAAGCGCACGGCTATTTTTCGGTAAACATCATTTCAAGCCGCGGTTGCCCCTACCGTTGCAATTGGTGCGCGAAACCGATCTATGGCGACACGTATCACCATCGTACGCCACGCTTGGTAGCGGAACAGATTCTCGCACTCAAGAACACGGTCGCGCCGGATCATCTCTGGTTCGCCGACGATATCTTCGCGCTATCAGGCGAATGGACGCGGGAGTTCGCGCAGGCGGTGGAAGACCTCGGCACGCGCATCCCGTTCAAGATGCAGTCGCGGTGTGACCTGATGACGGGGGATACGGTTGAAGCGCTACGGCAAGCCGGTTGCGAGGAAGTCTGGATGGGAGCCGAGTCTGGGTCGCAGGATGTGCTCGACAATATGGATAAGGATGTCCTCGTCGATCAAACCTTCGAGGCACGGGAGAACTTGCGCCGGTACGATATCAGGGCCTGCTACTTCTTGCAATTCGGATATCCCGGGGAGACCTGGGAGGATATCCAGAGAACAATCCGCATGGTTCGCGACACGCAGCCGGACGACATTGGTATTTCGGTGTCGTATCCGCTACCGGGGACTCGGTTCTATGAGCGGGTGTCGGAACAGCTTGGTAAGAAGCGGAATTGGTCGGACAGCGATGATCTTGCGATGATGTTCCAGGGTACTTACCGTAGCGAGTTTTACAAGGCCTTGCGGGACGCGCTTCATTTCGAAGTAGAGAGTCGCAACGGGGCCGCTGGGAATGGTTTGCCTGGAAATGGGGTCTCCCGCAACGGGACCGCCGCCCGACTGGAAGAGCTTTGGAGGAAGGTCGAGGAAATGGAATCGACACACGCCAACGCCGACCCCACGCCGACATGGACCTCCTCCTAACGCACGGCTACTTTCTCGAAGACGATCCGAAGGAGGCGCGGATCATGAAGCCGTACGCTCCGATGGGAATTCTGTACTTGTCGTCTCACTTGCGCCGGGCGGGCTTCGATGTCGAGGTGTACGACAGTACGTTTGGGTCGCGTGAGGAATTGTTTCGTTTGCTTGAAACCGAGCAGCCTGCGGTAATTGGCATCTACGGAACGCTGATGACGCGGCCCGGGGTGCTGGCCGTAACGCACGAAGCGAAGGCGCGTGGATGGAAGGTTGTTCTCGGTGGGCCGGAGCCGGCGAACTATGCGACGGAGTACTTGGCGACGGGCGCGGATGTGGTCGTCGAAGGCGAAGGCGAGCGTACTCTTGAGGACCTGCTTGCCCTCGCCCGTTCAGGGCGGTGGGACGGTGCGGGTTTGCGGCGCATCGCGGGTATCCACTTTGATGACGGCGAGGTTGTCTTCACCGGCCCGCGAGAGATGATTCCGGATCTGGATGCGCAGCCTTGGCCGGACCGCGAACGCATCGACATTGGGCGCTATCTCGAAGCGTGGCGGCAGCGGCATGGGCAAGGATCGGTTTCAGTGATCACCGCGCGCGGCTGCCCTTATCATTGCCGCTGGTGCAGCCATTCGACCTATGGAAAAACGCACAGGCGGCGCTCGGCGGCCGGAGTGGCGGACGAGGTTGAGTGGATACTGGAGCGCTATTCGCCGGAGATGCTTTGGTTCGCCGACGATGTGTTTACGATTCACCATGGATGGATTCGCGAGTACTTAGCCGAAGTAAAGCGGCGAAACATCGAGAAGCCGTTCGAGTGCATCACGCGAGCCGATCGGCTGAACGAAAAGACGGCCGACGCCCTTGCGGAGCTTGGTTGTTTCCGTTGCTGGGTTGGTTCGGAGAGCGGCTCGCAGCGTATCCTTGACGCCATGGAGCGCGGCGTTACGACGGACCAGGTACAGCATGCCGTTGAACTGTGCCGGCAGCGCGGCATCCAGACCGGGATGTTCCTGATGTGGGGCTATGAGGGCGAACAGCTTGCCGACATTGAGGCCACGGTTGAGCACGTCAAAACGTGCGATCCCGATGTGTATCTAACGACGGTGTCGTATCCGATCAAGGGGACGCCCTACTACGGTGAGGTCGCGGACCGTGTCGTTTCAAGCGGGGCATGGCGAGAGACGTCGGACCGCGAGGCGAAGATTCGCGGGCGGCATTCACGCGATTATTATGAGCACGCGGATTCGTTGCTGAAGGGTGAGGTCGAGTTGTCACGCGCGCGGAAGGGTTCCGGGACTGATGGTGGGACGGCGGGCCTGGAAGCGCAGGTCGTCGAGGCGCGGCGAGGACTAACGCTCACCGCCGACGAGGTGGAATCTTGAACTCGGTAAGTGCCACAACGACGCCGATGGATGCCCAGCCGGTCCGAGACGCGTTCGACCAAGCCGCGCCGACTTACGACCAGGACTGGAGTGACTCGATCATCGGAGGGCTGCAACGGCAAGCTGTTTGGAGTGCTGTCGATCCGTTGTTCGTTGCGGGTGATCGGGTCCTCGATGTGGGTTGTGGCACGGGCGTCGATGCGTTTCATTTGGCCGAACGCGGAGTCCGGGTGCATGCTGTTGATGTGTCACCGGGCATGGTCGCGCAGGTCGAGCGCCGGATTGATGGCGAGGGTGTATCTGGCCGGGTTACGACCGAAGTGTGCGCGATTGAAGACCTAGCGGAACTCGATTTCGAGCAAGCATTCGACGGTGCTGTGTCTAACTTTTCACCGCTGAATTGCGTGGCAGGTTTGGAGCCCGTCGCGGAATCGTTGGCTCGCCTGATTCGCCCCGGCGGCAAGCTCGTATTGTGTGTGATGACGCGGTTCTGCCTGTGGGAAACACTTTGGTATCCGCTGACCTCGCAGCTCTACAAGGCGGCGCGCCGATGGCGCAAAGCGAACGTGACCGCGACGGTGAGTTCGAGCGGC
>Ga0114996_10006785_pt1 | contig 13098 bp, 8 predicted proteins | sample ArcticOcean_MG_C_4_FD_87039 | JGI IMG/M metagenome (GOLD analysis project Ga0114996, IMG submission 87039) | Marine microbial communities from western Arctic Ocean - ArcticOcean_MG_CB4_134 | ecosystem: Environmental > Aquatic > Marine > Oceanic | place: Arctic Ocean: Canada Basin | collected... | reverse complement strand
TTATTCTCGTCTTCAATTGTATTGCTGTTCCTTGGAGATTGTAAAGCACTTGGTGCTTCGCCTCTAGATAACAACCAAGCTTTTGCTGCTGGGTGCATTTGTTTTTCTGTTGCCATATATATATATTATTAAAGTAATTTTTGCTCTATTTCTTTCCCGTCGGAGTCAATATCTCTTCCAAATTCGTTTATTATTTGGTCCGTGCCGTCACTCTTTTTCCTGAAGAAATCCGGCTCTCCTTGCTTATCGAGATCCCAATCAATCTTATACTGGCCTGTACTTGGGTTTGTTTCCCCTTCATAAAACTTGCCTGTCTTCGTAGCAGTTTTCCACTTAGTTTTTGATCGTGGGATATCAGTAGATTCTTCTTCAGCATTATCCCCATCTCCAAGGGCTAATTTCTTTAACCTCGCTCTTTCAATTTGTGCAGCTGTATCGCTATTGTACTTACTTTCTTTTTCTTGAGCCTTTGTAAAAGCTCCTTGTCTAGCCACTGTTTTTAATGATTCCATTATTTTCTTAACAAGCATTTCTCTTTTTTCAATTGGAGATGCTCCAGCGTAGAACGAAGGATCGATGTCTAACACATCTGGTGCTATCAATCTGTCTGTAATTAATGAATTCATAGAGCTTGGGTTCTTCATAAACATTTCGTTTAACTGCATGCTCATTGAAGATTGTTGAATTACACCCATCTCTTGACCAGCACTATTTAAAGTTCCTGCCCATTTCATAATCTGCTTAGCTTGAGGGTATGCCTTATCTGTTGGATGTTTAAAGTCTTTGTAAGAACTAAAAGCTCCATCTTGACCCGAAACCAACAAAGAACCATTTTTACCAAATTGGAATGGAGCATCTTGATCATAAACATTAGTCGCATTGATTAATACGTCTGGATCACCTCCGGAAAGCAAGTCTCCCTCAACGTCGCTTAAGAAATCCGCTGCGTTAGTTTTGTATGCACCAAGATCTTTATCCATGTTTGAAAACGTCGTGTTAGCGCTATCCATAATACCTTTAAGCTCTATCCATCGGTCAGAACCTTTATCAACTTGACCAATTTCATTAGCCGCAGCTATATATTCTTTTTTTACTTCAAGAACTTTATCTTTAACTAAAGCTTGTTGATTTTCAGAAAGACCTGTAGTATCAACATTACCTTTCATTTTATTGATGTTAGCACTTACTCTTGCTTTAGCTGCTTGTACTTCCTCATCTTTCGCTTTTGCATCATATGCTGCTCTTTTCCTGTTACCATCAAGCGCAGATTTAATATCTTGCGTTCTGATACCGGAGTTTAAATTAGCCGCACCTTGTATTAAAGTTGATTTTGCCATAATATAGTTTTTTGTTATTTATCCTTTGTCTGGGGTTACATGTAGCCAGGCGCATTTTCTTCTACAATACTCGAAACACCACCTATAAGCTGTGCTTGAGCAGCCGCTACATTTGTATTAGCTGCTCCTAGTCTTTTCTGTGACATTCCTAATTGTATTTCTGTTTTCTGTGCTTGAAGCTTTCTAGCGTCCGAAGCGCCTTCTATTTCGCTAGTTTGTAGATTTGCCTCTTCTCCCATAACCAGTTTTTGGTTACCCGCTTCTTGCTTACCAATACTCGCGCCAGCCACTTGTGCATTTTGGCTTTGAGTTCCTACCATCGCTTGAGCTAATGCCGCTACACCAGATCCACCAGCAGCTCCCGCCATTCCTTTCATCATGTTAGCTTGATTCTGTTGATTCTGTTGAGCTGAAAAGTCAGCTTCTTGTGTATTTACTTTTACGTCTTCATAAGCATTAGTTTGATTTTCGTAGAGATTACTAGTATCTAAGTTATTAAAATCAGCTTTATACTCATTGTATTCCGTTTGCGCAGCTCTCTGCTCTCTTTTTCGGCCTCTTTGACCAATTAAAGATGTTCCTATGTCTATTAGAGCGGGCAGTGCCCCCTTAACTTGTCCCATTGCTTCACTTCCCATAATTTTGGTTTTATATTTTTAGTATGAAGATGTAAATGCTTCACTACCTACGGTGTAAAGTTCTATTTTCTTCGTGTTATTGTTTTTAAGTTGTACAGCAGCATAGTAGCCTGTTACAGCATTTATGTTAGTTGTATTGTCTTTTGAGAACATAATAAAGCTCTTCCCCATCACTGGACGAGGAAGATTTGCTTCAGTATTTACGTCAATACTATTTAGATTTTGATCTATAAGTGTCACGTTACCAATTAGTTGTATGTCTTCCCCGTTCTCGTCGTCTGTGAAGTATACTGTATCACCAACCTGTAGAGATACGTTTATTGACTGATCAAATTGTATTGTTATTGAATCCATTTTGTTAAGTTATTATATAAATATAATCACGCAAAGGGGCTGAAAAACAACTCCTTTGGTGAAATATTTGATTAAGGCTGTATTGGCCCAAGTGTGATATCTCCGTCTCCTCCACCAACTAATTCTGGATCAACCGGAATTATAGGCCCTGGATCTGTAGGATCTGTAGGATCTGTAGGATCTGTAGGGTCTGTAGGATCCGTGGGGTCTGTGGGGTTTGTACCACCACCTCCGCCGCCAAGCGTACTTAAAACGCTTACGTGAATGTTCCATACCATTTGCGAATCAACTGTAACCGGAGTAGCTAGTATTGCTGACCACCTAAATGTACCAACTCTATTAGGATCTGCTCCAATTAGTGTTTCTAATGAATCATTAGCTATTTCAAAATCTGTAATCTCTGTAGTGCCAAACAACTGATCTGATTGACCAACTATTGTAACCTCTGAAATATCAGCTCCATAAAAATTACCTGTGATTGTACCATAACCATCGATTAAACCAGTAGTTCCAATATCAACAGACTTAGAACCATCTTCAGTCCTTAGCATACCTATTAGATCTTCACCTAAACCAGTTACGGTAGGTAGAAGTAGTCTTTTTGATGTTTGTGTTTTTGTATCAGCTATAGCTTTTAAATTCCATTGATCATCCGTGATATCGTATTCAGGTATTGTTACATCGACTACAATAGTTAATTTCTCTAATTCTCCACTTTCTGAAACAATTGGTGTTTTAGTGATTGAATAGTTATTTGAAAGACCAGAATCAAATTGTAATATTGGACCCCAAACGAACTTGTTTCCTGTATCCGCTTCTAATTCATAGGTGAATACATTCACAATATCTCCGGGCTCACCAGAGACGCTGTAAGGTGCCTCTATCCCGCCCCAAACGCTTGGAAAGTCTACTATTATTGATGGATCTCCAACCGGAGTCATAGGACCAACAAATTGTTCGAATACTGAACCGCTAACTGTATATGTTATAGGCTTTATAATGCTAATCAATTGTAGCTTAATCATTAAGTCTGCTGCGGTTTGCACACCAGTTAAACTAACTGATAGTATTACATTTACCCCGTCTTGAGTTTTTGTAACTCCAGATACATAAGGATGCCCACCTACAAACAAATTGTCTACAGATATCTCATAACCTTCTTTAGGAATAATTACTAATTCTATTGGTGTCAGAAAGTCTAACACACTATTTACAGGCATGTTAGTTTTAACAACACATTCCCCGGTAAATGAATCCGCTGTGCTTGGTTCCGCGCACACTGATAATTTAAACTCTGTCTGATTTACATCCCCAAACATTTTAGCACCCATACCAATACCTTGTACACTGAATTCTCTTGAGTCAACGTTAGTATCGCAAGTGTCGTTAAAGTATGTAGAGTGACCTCTAATGTTATTATAATGTCTATTACCTTCCTTAGTTATGAATTCCTTAACATCTCCTTCTTGCAAATCAGTCATTATATGATGATTATACCAACCTGGAGTTGTAGTTACTGAATCAGGCGTTAAATTTTGATGTCTTATTTCTTGTATATTATAATTACGATTGCTACCAGCTATTTTATAAACGAATCTTTTTGGCTCTGTACCATTATAGTGTAGAGTTTTGAATCCTTTAATAACTTGAGGTGTCTCATTTAGTAAAACATCGACACTAGACTCGTAAAACTTACCAAGATCCGGAGTATTTATTCCGATGCCATAAAAGTTATTACGTTCTTCATTTATACCGTGCTCGTATATTAAAGCATCTTTAAACGTATAAAATGCATTGTTTAAGCTAATCCCGTTTTCTGGAATGTATGTTTTTCTAGTTGACCAACCTTTAGACACTTCTTTATGTGTAATAGTAGTCTTGTACGTTGGATATAATGTTGGCTTTTGCTCGCAATCTATATTGTTTCTATCCTTAACTCCTACAGCAAGCTTTTCTTGCCACTCGGGTGATAGATCATTTAATGTTAAATTGTATTCTGCTTTTCTGTCATCGTAAGAACCAATTATTAAGTTATTTTCCTTTAAGTTATCTTTAAAGAAATCATTCATTCCTTCATCAGATATTAAGGTAATACCTTGTCTTGATAATCTTATTACTGCACCTCTAGCTTTATCCGTAAAGTATCTTTGGAAACCATAAACCGCAAACGATTCTGGATTTCTAGATATACCGTATTCACCTTGGAATGGAGTTGCTTGACCTAAAACGTTGCTGTTAGAGGTTATTTGAGCATTCCCATCGGCGTTATAAATTGCATCTTTGCCAGCAAGTATATTGAAACACTTATCTTCACATAATGTATACAAGTTAGTATCAGCTAAAGATAACTTCTGAATTGATCCATGTATTGGATTTAGCTCTTTAGTAATTGCTATCCCTTGTATAAACTGGTTAAGATCATTAACTCCTGAATTATCATTAAGCAACTGACTCCATATTAGTGTGCTACCTTTGTTTTCTTTCTCGTAAGGGAAAGGTAAAGGCGCATTTGCTATAGGATTCTTTTCAATTGTATATGCGTTGTAATCATCTCTTATTCTATTTGATTCAACACCATTACCGTAAGAGTAACAGTTAAACCAGTCTATAGAGACCCAATCATTAGCTGTACCTATTGGTAAAGCATCTGTCATACTAAAGTATATATCGATATCAATAGCTTCTTTAGGTTCTGTTTCCCATATAGAAGGGTTTTTAGATGATAGTAATTTGTTGCCTTTAAGTTCAACTCTTTCTACTATTTCAATCCAATCGATGTTAGTAGAAAAACCTTCCTCAAATGGTCTATCTAAATAACCGCCAAACATCTTATAGTAACTTGATTGCACTCTCCAGGATTTTTTATGAATTCTTCTACCTGCTTTTAAAATACAGTTTGATAATCTATATACCTGTGATTTATCTCCATCAATTGAAACAAATCTTACTTCTGTCCCGTTCTTTAAATGGTCATCGATAACAGAGTGTGCTCTTTCGTGTACACTAACATTATTTTGACCTTTCATAGGAATAGCGCTGTAACCTGCAAAACCGACACCCCAATACTTTTCACCAGCAATCGGTGATTGTAGTTTAGTTTCGGGATCATCAGCCCAACCGTTGTAGTGATTTAAATCAGGATATTCTGTCCAGCCATAACCCTGTATTCCCGCTTCGCTCGTATATCTACCACGATTCATTAACCAATTTCTAACTCTAGCTGTATCAATTACACCATAAGGCTGATCTTGCATAAAAGGATCTCTAACATGAGCGTCAAACTCTGGAGTCCTTGGTATTTTAACAAAGAACCTTCCGTGAAATTCCGCTCTTCTCTCTATTCTTTTTTCAATAATAACTATAGTAAACTGAGCTCTATCCCCGTGATCAAGCTCTGAAATTACCTCTAACCAAGAAGCATCGTTCCCAAAAGGCTTATCTAATGAAACTTCATATGTTTGAAGATCTCCATCAGTATCTCCTGTTGGCCCACCTCTGTCAATTCTATACTCTTCAGTTTTAATTCCTGATCCGCTTTCTAATCTTACATATAGCCCAGACGCAAATCCACCCTCGAATTTAGCGTTGTCACTAAGTTTAGGTCCTTCAAACGAAAATGTTTGATTACCCGGAATTGGTGGCTGATCTACTACCCACCCTCCTGATTGAATATAATCAACCTCTATTTGATCTGACTGCGCAATAACAAAATCTGTAGTTGCTACATCGTCTGGAGCTTCACTCTCAATAGCTAATATCTTAAACCTAGCTTTTGGGACAACTGAATTGTCACTATCGTGCTCTTTTTTAAGTATTAAATAACCGTCTTCACGAAGTTTGTTAACCTCAGAAGAAGGAAAGGATAACCAAACGTTACCATCTTCAGCCTCGTAGTATCTATCAAGAGCTAAATTGTAATATTCGTTTGAGGTTTCCTTAACCCAATATTTATAATGCGAAGCCCATTCTGGTAAAACTGAACCAGCTAATGTAGCTTTTAATTTTGATATTCTATTTGAATTATCTACAGATACATATTCCGATGCTCCTAATGTTGTAAACACTGGAGTTTCTCTTCCGTACTCATCAAGATAATTTACACCTATTTGATATGTTCTCATTGACTTAAGAGATGCGTGAGGCATTCTTAATTCGTCTTCATTAATTACCGCTGGATGTTGTATTGTTTCAATACCAGTTTGTACTATAGGATCTTTAAGATCAAATTGCTGTGAATAGTTACCGTATACAATTCTATTATCTACAATTTCCTGAGCTAATGCTTTTGTAGGTACGTTGTCATATGGTCTAAGTATTTGATTAGCTTCTACAACTGCACCTATAATTTCTGTGTCTATTGTGAATGTTGTTGGTCTTTCTCCATTCTCATCAATTTCAATCTCGTCTACTATATAAACTGTAGAGGCGTGAGATGGCGAATAAAGTATTTCTACCTCTTTAACCCATTCATCTCCCCAATCAATATCGTCTAAGACTATTTGTCTAATATGATTTTCCATACCAACATTGTGGCCATCAGAGGATAAATATTCAAACTCACCACCTAAAAACACAACTTCTGTAAATGGAGCAAAAGGAGAATACTGATTGTTATCGTATTTCCACCTATATGAAAACCTTGGGAATTCATCTTCAAATAATATATTCTCTTCAAACAATAAGCCTTCCCAAACTAATGGAGCTGCTGTACCGTCTTCTAAAAATGTTTCGTGCGGAATTGATTCCGGTATACTTAAAATCTTAACCTCAAGCTCTGTAGAGCCTTCGTATACTTCCCCTAGTACATTACATGGCCCAACAATTTCAACTACTATTTTATATGTAAGAAACGAGCTATCTGGATTCCCAGCTTCATCGTCTGCTATTGAAAAGTTTTCGGCTACAAAGTGTATAATATCACCCTGCTTGTAATTCACAGGACCTTCGTCTACTTCAAATACTACAGTTTCATTGCTTTCTCCATATGTTGGAATCGAGTAGTAATCTTGTGTAGTTGAATCGCTGCCATAACCCTCGAGCTCGACTGGAACTTGCCAGTTGTCAATGTTGGTATGAATAAGCGGAGTTACACCTGTACCGGCTCCGAATCTAGCAGAAGCCATAGGTGTTACATTTAACCTATTTAAAGGTTTCTTTCTAATTACTGTAATGTCTGATTCAACGAAGTCTCTGTCGAATTTCTGTGAGTGTGTTACAAAGTTTGGTGTAGAACCAATCCATTTTTCTATAAGTAGACTCTTAGGCTCAGTTTGATTGTCTGTCCATATAAGTAAACCTTCTAGGATATTTACACCCGTTATGTAATAGTCTAAAGAGAAATTAAGAATTCCCTTTGTATCTACTATTACTGGCTGAACCAATCCTGTTACTTGATTGTATTCCGCTATAGCTGAAACATTGTCAGATGCTATGAACCAATATATTGTTTCACTTTGAGGATCTCTAACAGAACCTACACATACTGAGTTACTTAAGCTATTTATGTATTCTGAATCATTCCAAGCACTTATGGAATTTTTCTTGTCTAATTCTAATGTTCCTTTGATGTTTTTCATAACACCAACACCCTCTCCGTCTGAGGTAGCTAAATCTAAATTTAAAGCATCTCGATATTCCCCCTTAGCGACTTGTCTTTCGTCGCCATCTTTGTTCATTCTACCTAAATTAAAAGCACTAATTATTTCTGCCATAATATTTTATTTTAACATGTTTTACTTCCGGGTAGTTTTGGTCCATTGTTCATTCTCTTTTTAAGGTGCTCAGTGAACTCTTCCATCTTAAAACTTGCTAATCTTAGCTTTGCATTTCTGCGTGCAGACCAAGCTTCTCTTTTGTGTCTATTAATAACATACTCTTGTACGCCGTTTCTAGTAGATAGTATTCTGTGAGCAATATACTTATATAGAGCATCTTCAGCAAATTTATGAACTTGCATCTCTTCATCTGTACCCAGTCCGTCAGATATATATTTTAGTGTAACAACCTCTTCGCACATTGAACTGTCGAAGAACATTACATTTTGAATAGGATCGATATAAAATACCTTACCTAATTTTGTTTTTCCTTTTTGGAAAGCTTTTCTTGTTTGGGATTCGTTAGCCGTAACAACTTCTTGAGTTTGTTCATTAAATATATACTGAAAACGATCGTCTTGTAATATTGGGAGTGGGTTACTGGTCTTAATAGCGGGATGTATAGTATGTTCAAGCCCGGAACAGTCCGTATAAGTAACTTTAACATAATTAACATAGTCCTTGGGTAGAACCATATTAAGCTGTGGTGATATTTCAATTTCATGTGATTTAACCGATTTTAGAGTATCGAATGAAAACTCAGCTATTCCACGCTGTGCATGGTAAGCTACATCTGTTCTTTTAACTTTGCTTATAATCTTATCTTCTCCGACATAAGCAATTATAAAGTTATTAATAATATCTTTAATTGGGACAAACTGATAACCACCGTAGCCCTCATCCCAAGTGTTCCACTCTTCGTCGGGTCCTAAATAGTATTGTTCATCTGATTGATTGATTAATCCCATCTTTTATTGTTTTTCTTGTTGTACATTCTTTGCGTCCTCAGTATTTGCTGCATTTGCAACATCACCATCTTTAATAGCCATACCGGATAATGCTAATATTTTTATTACTAAATCTGTTTCTTCTGAACCGTGTAGTTCAAAATCTATTGAATCAGTAGTGTTGTATAAAGCTTCGCCAAATACCATTTGATATTTCCATTCGACTTTAGCTGGATACTTTATATAGTTAAGTGATACGTTATCTATTATTGTAGAATCTCCGTATACTTTTATACCTTTAGTATCTGCTGTGAAAATAGGCCTAATATCTTTAGGTTTAGTTAAGGGTGAAGAATTTATGTATAAAAATTCATTTTTGTTAATCCTTTCCACTTCGATAAACTCTGTTGTTGTCTGTGGTGTTTTTGGTCCAAGAATAGGATCCAGGATTAGCTTTGTAGTTACGTTGTTGTAGATAACAGTCCCTAACCTATAAAGGTCATTAGGATGCTTAAAAACGTTGTCTACGTACTCCAACTTCTCTGTAGATTCAAACAAGTTGATCTTTTCATTAAGTATATTTAACATGTCTGAATATTCTGTATCATTTCCGTGTAATCTACCGAATTGATTGATATCGTAGAAATATTGTTCGAATATATCTAATTGCGCTTGATTGGCAAATAAATTAAATTCTTGAGGAGTTACAAATCCTCTTTGTTCTTTGTTAATGATACCAAGTACTCTTTGGTACACCGTGTCTATTCTTACTGACATATATATATTTGTTTAAATTAGTATAAGGGCTCAATTAAGAACCCTCTACTAAAGTTGTTTATTACATTCTTTTTTGTAAAGCTTTGTAAACTTCTAGACCTTCATCAGTCTTAAAGAAAGATGCTAGTGCAGAATATGGATGCTCATCAAAGGGAACAGTCATTAATTTTCTGTTTCCATCACCATAAGTGAAAGTTCTTTGGTCGGCACTTAGTTTTAATAACTTAGCTTCCGTTGCTTTGATTCCAAAGTTTCTTAGTTGAACATTATCATCATTTGCTAACTCTAAGAATAATACAGGTTTTCTTCTAGCGAATACTAGAATATCTCTTTTTAATTCATCAGATGAATACTTGTTAACTTGTGAACCAAATTCAACTCTTAAAATAGCTTCAGCTTCATCAAGTGATAATGCTTTTGCCATATTCATAGCTTGTAATTCGTATTCTATCCAATTAACTTCATTGTTAGCTCTTTGTACTGGATTGTACTCTTCATATACCTCATTTCTATATGGGTGATATAAAGATAATAGCTTTTGTAAAGATTGATTCTCTTTTGGTACAGTTAATGCACCATCTCTTAATACAATTCTTCCTAAGGTAGCAATACCTTGTTGTTCATCAACAAATACACTTCTTTGATTAGTTGCGTAGCGTATTTCTCTTTGATAACCTTTTTCAGGACAAAAATATAACAATGCTGTTTTAGCTGTATGCTTTGCAGGTATTGTAAATATTAATGGTCTTTTATTAGTTTTTAACGTATACAACCTATCTCTGATTTCCCAGTCTGGTTTTACGTCTTTCTTAGCCACCGCTTTTGGTGTACTAGTTTCTACTATTGCCTCTTCGACAACAGGTGATTCTATATTAGCTTTTTTAGCCATGATATGATATAATTTAAAAGTTTATAAGAGTAATAATCACCCCCGTTGCTATAACGAGGGTAACCATCACAAAGTTTAATTTACTATAAAGAAGCTGGTGTAGCTTTTAATAACAAGAAGTTATTAGCTGCTTGAACACATAGACATCTTTCTGATAAGAAATGTACATTCATTTCATCAGCGTCAGAAGTATAATTACCTCCAACTGAACCAGTAACCCAAGATTTTAGTCTTCTATCATCCGCTTCAGAAGCTCTGTAACGTATGTGTAAGAATGGTCTTGAGATATTTTTACCAAGTTGTTGATCGTAAACTGTACTTGTTCCAGCAGGAACTAATACACCTTCGATATCACTTAATAATCCTCTAGTTGTTGAATCATTTAAATATTTCCAATCTGTTTTGTAAAAATCGTAAGATCCTCTTCTGAAACCAGAGAAACCTAAGTTTAAAGCCATATCTTCTTCATTGTTGAATACACCATAAGATGTTCCTCCAACTCCGTAAGAATTTTGTGCAGCTAACATATTGTCCATGTCTAAAGATACTCCTCTAGATATAAATAACATGTTCTCTTCAATAGCTCCTTGCTTATCAAGTTCTCTAAGAATAGAATCAAATTCTCCTAATCCAGCAGCTCCTCCAAAGTCAGCATCGTTGTAAACAAGTCCTCTAGACTCGATAGCAGCGAATAAACCTTCAGAACCAGTAATTGTAGATCCTCCACCGAATTCAGCAGCAGATGCTATACCTGCAGCAGATTGCTCAGCTTCAACCATACTCATCTCTAATTGATCTTCGAATCTTAATCTAGCTTCGTGCTCAGACTTAAGGTACCATAGGTATCCTGAAGTTCCAGCTTCACTAGTTACTTCAACCCATCCAATTTGAGCAACATCAGAACCATTTACATTATACTTATCTCTAAGGATAATTGGTTTGTTACTAAAAGATGTGAAAGAAGCATCTACAGAGTTACCTGCATTTGAAGTTCCTTTACTATATTCAGAACCGTATACGAATACTTTTGCTATTCCTGACGCGAATGATAATCCAGCAGGATCAGCATAACAGTCAATAGATACAGCAGTTCCATTTACCGCATTAACGTAAGCTTTGAAAGTATTAAATCCTTGATTAACAACGATTGTCATTCCAGCTCCGATAACGTGATCAGCAGGGAATTCTAATTCAGTAGCAGAAGTAACAACTACATCATCATAAGCGATGTGTAATCTTCCTTGCTCGCTCCAAGTAATAACGTCAGATGCCATTGGCATTTCAGCTCCTACCATACGTAAGAATCCAGCTATAGTTCTATTTCCGTATCTTTCAACTTCTTTTTCGTATACTTCTGGTAAAAATTGTTTTGTAAAATCCATATCTGCAACAGATAGGTAATTGTCTCCAAATAGACCTTTAATCGGTCTAGGAGTAAGGTGTCCTAATTCAGCACCTGTGCCTTGTAAAGCCATAGTTTAATTTTTTTAATTAAGTTATTTTTTTAATTTTAAATTGTGAAGAACTTTTCGCTTCTGACGGTACTGCGCGTATTGACCAACCGTTCGCTGTTGTTACTTTTTCATGGACACTTCTCGGATCCATAGCAACGTTCTTAGATCTTGCAATACTATCTTTCATTGCATCGGCTTTGCCTTGCTCATAAAAGTGATTTGCAATAGCATCTGAATTCATAGCTGTAAACAATGATTTATGATAACCCTTAGCATCGACCATTTCATTTTTATCGTTTAAGAACTTCTTAACGAAATTGTTTAGGTCACTCTGAGTCTCTTTAACCTCAGCAGTATTCTTAACGTTGAACCTGTACTTCTTGTCTCCTACAGCATAATCAAAACCTTTGAATTTGTCTGTGAATACTTTACTAGTTCCTTGTTGGAAAACTTCTGATTGTTTAGCTACATTAGCTTGTGTTACTTCATTTTCTTTTGTATATCGATTGAAAAATTCAACCGCTTTCTTTTGTTCAGGAGCCAAACGACTACCTGATTTAATCTCACTGTAATATTTGTCTTTTTGTGAGTCTAAATATTTTTTAGCTTGCGAAAGTTGTTCTTTCTTAGCTATTTTCTTTTTCTTTATTTCTCTTTCGTCGTCAATATCCTCGTCGTAAGTAAATTCATCATCTAATAAGAATTCAACTTCTTCAGCGTCAAGATGAGGTTTCGATGCTTGATAATATTCTGCTAACAGTTTATCTTCATCCAACTCAGAGTAATCCTGATTTAGCTTTACGTAATCCTCCAGAGTTCCTCCAGTGTCTTCCATAAATTCTACAACCTTCTGAATGTTCTCAGGCAAAGGTTTACCCTCGGTCTCAGCTTCTTCAATTGCTTCTTCTAAATCAACTTGCATCTCATCAACAACTTCATCAGTAACTTCAGTGATAACCTCTTCTAGAGGTGTATCAGGAGCTTCTGGTTCAACTATTGTATCTTCAGTGACTACTTCTATAGGAGCTTCAATTGGAGCCTCTATAACGTCTTCTTTTGTTGGCTCTGGTTCTTTACCAAAATCCATGTTCACCTTAATAGTGTCATC
>Ga0114996_10006784_pt1 | contig 13100 bp, 10 predicted proteins | sample ArcticOcean_MG_C_4_FD_87039 | JGI IMG/M metagenome (GOLD analysis project Ga0114996, IMG submission 87039) | Marine microbial communities from western Arctic Ocean - ArcticOcean_MG_CB4_134 | ecosystem: Environmental > Aquatic > Marine > Oceanic | place: Arctic Ocean: Canada Basin | collected... | reverse complement strand
CAAATAATCGAGCTTTTCTACTTTTTTGAAGATTCCTTCATAGGGCAATACATTAGAGGTTCAACTTGGCTCTTTCCTGTTATTGAGTCTTTTCATTTACTTGGCTTAGCAGTTTTAGGTGGATCAGTAGTTATAGGCGACTTTAGATTGATGGGTTTTATCTTAAAAACAGAAAGCACCAGTTATGTGGTTAAACAAACTAGAACATGGTTTAAATTAGGGTTTTGTTTATTAGTATTAACCGGCGTGCCATTATTTTTAAGTGAAGCCGTTAAGTGCTACTACAGCCGAGCTTTCTGGATCAAGATGATTTGTCTTACAATAGGGATAGCATTCACATTTTTTATTAGAAATCCGTTAGTATTAAAAATTGAGGAAGGCAAGCTTATTTCTTTGTTAGGCCTTTCTTCTTTTTTGTTGTGGACAGTGGTTGCAGCCTCTGGAAGGTGGATTGGATTTTCATAGATTCATAAAAAAAATAATCATGTAAACATCGCCAAGTTCACTTTTATAATAGTTAATTTATTGAAGAATTAATTGAATCTCATTTACAATTAAGTATGACAGTTAAAGAATTGGCTCTTTCTATTTCTCAAACGCTTATAGATGGAATAAATAAAAGAAATAAGGCAACTTTGGTTGTTTGTGGCGGTTCAAGTCCTGTTCTTTTATTTAACGAATTAAGCTTAAATGTTCTTGACTGGTCTAAAGTTATTATCTTTTTAGGAGATGATAGGGTGGTCGATTCTACTCACATTGACTCTAACGAAAAATTAATAAAACAAGAACTTTTAATAAACAACGCCAAGAAAGCTTCTTTTATATCTTTAATTTCATCTCCTGACAGAATTCTGGGGCAGGATCTTCCATTTGATATGATGATACTTGGCGTTGGCTATGATGGTCATTTTGCTTCATTATTTCCAAGTATGATTCAGGATGATTGCCTTGATCCTTACGCTACCCCAAATCTTGTTTATACAGATGTGCAAGGAGAACCTCCTCATAAAAGAGTGAGCATGAATTTAGCTATGATATTAAATTCTCAAAGATGCCTTCTTCTTGTTAATAACGCTAATAAGCATAAAGTGATCGAAGATGGCAGAGAGAACAGAGACTTACCCATTTTCTATCTACTAAACCAAACCAAATTAAAGATAGAAATTCCTTAGATTCTTGTTTTATTTAAATTTTCTATAACTTCATTAGTCTGCACATCTAGCTTATTACCAAAAATAGATGATACCGTTGCCGAGAGAATATCTATTATTGCAAGGTGTGCAAGCCTTGATGTCATAGGAATGTGAAGGTTATTTTCAAGTATGGTTTCAACATGAAGAACAACGTCGGAGAGCTTGGCAAGAGGGGAGTTTTTACTTGTGAGGGATATGGTTTTTATATTATTTTTTTTTGCAATTTTTGCTGTTTTAACAATTTCTTCTGTTCTTCCTGTAAAGGAAATAAAGACTAAAACATCTTCTTGACTCATCATTGAAACAACCATGCGCTGATTAATATAATCAGTGTGGGCTATAACAGGGATGCCGAATCTAAAAAATTTATGTTGTGCATCAATAGCCACAGGACCCGACCCTCCCAATCCAAAAAAAGTAATACTTCTTGCAGCGGCTAAAAGTTTTGAAGCTTGATCTATTGATTGAGGTTCAAAGTTTTGTGTAATGGAAATAACGGTATCATGTATAGAGTGCATAACACTCTTAACTATATCTGACGTGCTTGGACTTTCAGAAAATGTATTAGCATAAAGAACTTCTTTTGAATAAATCTCTTGAGCAAGTTTTAATTTAAAGTCTGGGAATCCCTCACACTTTAGCTTTCTACATAGTCTTATAATCGTAGGTTGGCTTACGTTGCATTCAATAGCTAAATTTGAAATAGATTGTTTTATTATTTTTCCAGGATTGCTACTAATATGTATTGCAATTCTATTTTCTGATTTAGTGAAATTTATTTCACCGTTAACTAAGGCTTTTAAAATCATTATTTATTATATGTAATTAAATTACATTTAATCATGTTTTTTATCATAAATGTATATTTTTTACATTTAATAATATAAAATCAGCTTTATAAGTTTCGACATTATTCATTATGAGCTATCAATCAGTACCAACGTTTAATATTTATATCTTTGGAGGAACGGGTGACTTGGCCCAAAGAAAACTCTTACCTGCGTTATATCGACATGATAAAGATCTTGTGATTGATGAATTGAGCTCTATTATTTCTGTGGGCTCAAAAGAATATTCTCAAGAAGACTATAAAGAATTTGTTAAATCGGCACTGATAAACCATTTAACCTGTTTGGACTTTGAAGAAGACACTTGGAAGCGTTTTTGTAAGAGAATAAGCTATGTACAGTTGGATGTTAATGATAAGAAAAATTGGCACAAGATTCATCCCGGTAAAGATAAAGTAAATAATATTTTTTATCTCGCAACTCCTCCAAATTTATACGAGAAAATAGCAAATAACTTAAAGGATAATAATTTAGTTACAGAAAATTCAAGAATCGTTATAGAAAAACCAATCGGAACTAATTTTAAATCAGCCAAAGACATTAACAATGCTCTTTCTCAAGGGTTTAAGGAAAATCAAATTTATCGCATTGATCATTATCTAGGCAAAGAAGCCGTTCAAAATCTATTGGCATTAAGATTTGGAAATATTATTTTTGAAAAAAGCTGGAGTAACGCAGCCATTGATCACATACAGATAACAGTTGCTGAGAGTTTAGGTATGGGGGCAAGGGGTGATTATTATGATCAAACAGGGGCCTTGAAGGATATGATACAAAATCACCTTCTTCAAATTCTTTGTTTGGTTGCGATGGAGCCTCCTACAAATATTCAGGGCGAATCAGTTAGAGATGAAAAACTTAAAGTTCTTCGTTCTCTGGCTCCAGTGGATAAAAATACAATTAAAAATGATGTAGTTAGGGCTCAGTATGTTTCAGGCGCTATAAGAGAGGAGGCTGTAAAAGGCTACCATCAAGAAGAGGGAATTTCTAATGAAAGCTTAACTGAAACTTTTGTTGCGTTAAAAATCTTTATTAATAATTGGAGATGGGCAGGGGTGCCTTTTTACATACGTACTGGTAAAAGAATGGCCAATAAATTTTCTGAGGTTGTTGTTACTTTTAAATCTATTCCTCATAATATTTTTTCTCAACAAAATAATCTTACCAACAACCAATTGGTTATTAGACTTCAACCTGATGAGGGCATAGATTTAAAATTGATGACTAAAAAACCAAGTGCCTCAGGTTTTGATCTAATAGAGCTTCCATTGGATTTAAATCTTGAAGAATATAATCAAGACAGTTCTTATGATGCTTATGAACGACTCTTGTTAGACGTATTAAATGCAAACACCTCTTTATTTATGCGAAAAGATGAAGTTGAAGCCTCATGGTTATGGATTGATCACTTAATTCAGGAATGGAATGAGCTAAATATACCTTTACAAGAATATATAGCTGGCAGTTGGGGTCCTTCTGCCTCAGATTTCTTGTTAGAACGTGATTCTCGAAAATGGAAAAATGGAAAATTAAAACAATGAATTTAAATCCAAAATTATTAGAATTAGAAAAAAAAATAAATATTAGAAGTCAGTCGCTTCGCTTAAAATATCTTTCTAAGTTAAAGAAATCAAAAGAACAGAGTGCATCTGCAAAAAAAAATATTGGCTGTAGTAATTTTGCCCATGCCTTTGCATCATGTAGTAGTCATCAACAAAGGGAGGCTACAGAAGGTTCTAAAGTTATAGGCATAGTTTCGGCATACAATGACATGCTTTCTGCACACGCACCGCTTAAAGATTACCCAGACCTGATTAAATTGGCAGCAAGTGACAAGGGCGCACTAGCTAGAGTTGCGGGAGGTGTTCCGGCCATGTGTGATGGGATAACACAAGGAGAGCCCGGCATGGAATTATCCCTTTTCAGTCGAGATGTAATTGCATTATCAACTGCGGTTGCTTTCTCTCATAATGTTTTTGATGCGGGTTTATGTTTGGGTGTTTGCGATAAGATTGTTCCAGGACTAATGATTGGGGCTTTAACTTTTGGTCATATGCCTATAGCTTTCATCCCTGCTGGACCAATGCCAACTGGGATCAGCAATAAAGAAAAATCGGAAACAAGAAAAAAATATGCAAACGGTGAGATAAATAGATCTTCATTATTGGCTTCAGAGCAAGCTGCTTACCATTCTCCAGGAACATGTACTTTTTATGGTACTGCAAACACCAATCAGGTAATTATGGAAGTTATGGGTCTTCAACTTCCAGGTTCATCTTTCACACCTCCAGAATCTCCATTAAGAAATATTTACACACAACAAACAACAGCCGCTGTTTTAGAGTTAGTAAATAAAAATATTTGTTTGGGTGAAATGTTGACAGCAAAAAGTTGGATTAATGGAATGATTGCACTGTTATCAAGTGGTGGTTCTTCAAACCTTACAATTCATCTCATCGCAATGGCAGCCGCAGGCGGTTACAGAATTACCTTAGAGGATTTTGATGAACTTGCATCGTTTACACCTACAATCTTGAGTGTTTACCCAGGCGGAAGGGCTGATGTGAATGAGTTTCATAATGCAGGAGGAGTCTCAGCTTTAATTAATTCTCTTCTGGAAGGAGGGCACTTATTTAAAGATGTGCAGACAATCATAGGAGACAATCTGGAGGATTATCAAAATATCTCAGAAGAAAGGGAAAATAGAATTATTTGGGAAAGGAAGGCAACTTCACTTGACCAAAGTATAATAAGGGACTTTTTAAACCCTTTTAGTAAGAATTCAGGCCTGAAAGTTGTTTCTGGTAATATTGGCACAGGTATTATTAAAACCTCCGCACTTGAGGAATCTGATTTCTTAATTAAAGCTCCTGCACAGGTTTTTAATTCACAAGAATCTGTTTTAGAAGCATTTTCTAACGGTGATTTAAATAAAGATGTTGTGATAGTTGTTAGAGGCCAAGGACCTTCCGCAAATGGAATGCCAGAGTTGCATAAATTGACATCACCACTAAATGCGCTCCAATCAAAAGGCTATAGGGTTGCAGTCATTAGCGATGGAAGAATGTCAGGTGCTTCTGGTAGTGTCCCATCTGTTATACATGTTTCACCAGAATCAAAACTTGGAGGTCCCATTTCAAAAATCCTTACGGGAGATATAATTGAGATAGACATTTTAAGTGGTTCTTTTACCGTAGATATTTCTGATGATGAATTAAGACGAAGAGAGATTTGTCCTGTTGAATCCCATAACGAAGGTGTTGGAAGGGAGCTTTTTAGAATTTTTAGGGATAATGTAAATAACCCCGAATCAGGAGCATCTATTTTTAATTATGAATCTAATTAATACTTTAAAAGAACACAAGGTAATTCCTATTCTTACAATTCTTGATGAGAAAACTTCAGCTTGCATTGAAAAATGTCTTATTCAGTCCCATCTACCCCTTATCGAAGTTACTCTAAGAGATCCAGAGGTTGCCCAAGCCTTGAAAGGATTTCAACAACTTGAAAAAATTTGTCTTGGAGTGGGCACTATCAAATCAAAAAAAGACATAGATATTATGATTGAAGCTAAAGCCCATTTTGGGGTATCCCCAGGTTTTGATCCTAATTTATCTAAATATGCTAAAGCAAACGGGTTAACTCTAATACCTGGAGTGCAAACTGCAACTGAAATTATGGCTGCAAGCTCAGCTGGACATAAAGTGTTAAAATTTTTCCCTGCAACATCTTCAGGAGGCGTAGAAAAGCTTAAATCATATGCCGATGTCTTCCCCGATATAGTGTTTATTCCAACCGGTGGAATTAATCTAGATCTGATCCAATCTTATCTTGATGTAACTAACGTAATAGCCGTTGGTTCATCTTCAATAATTTCTAAAAAATTAGTTAAAGAAAAAAAATGGGAAGAATTAACTTCAAGTATTATTTCTACGATGAAAAGCCTTAATCCTTATGAAAGATAAATTTATTCCAGACAATCAATCAGTTGATATTGAGTTAAAAGAATGGCTGGATTCATTAGGTAATATTATCAGCGAATCTGGCAACGAAAGAGCATCGTTTATTTTAGAAAAACTTGCTTCAAAGCTCACAGAATCAGGAACAATTCCGAATTATAATTTAACGACTCCATTTAGAAACTCTATTCCGCTAAGCCAGGAGGCAAAAATGCCAGGAGATCTATTTATGGAAAGAAAAATTAGGTCCCTTATTAGATGGAATGCTTTGGTGATGGTTTTACGAGCAAATAAATCAGAAGATGATTTAGGTGGACATATTGCAACCTTTTCATCTTCTGCAACCCTATATGACGTTGGTTTTAATTATTTCTTTCAAGGCTCAAAAGACGGTCTAGAAGATTTAATTTATTTTCAAGGTCACTCATCTCCAGGTATCTACGCTAGAAGTTTTTTAGAGGGGTATTTATCTGAAGAAGATTTAGATAATTTTAGACGAGAAGTTGATAAACCCGGTCTATCTTCATACCCGCGTCCTTGGTTAATGCCTGAATATTGGCAATTTCCAACAGTTTCAATGGGTCTGGGACCTATTATGGGTATTTATCAAGCTAACGTGATGCGATATCTTTCTGCCAGAGGTCTTGCCCCAAGAAACAATAGAAAAGTATGGGTTTTTTGTGGTGATGGTGAAATGGATGAACCTGAGTCTAAAGGAGCAATTGGTTTAGCCGGTCGTGAAAAACTAGAAAATTTAATTTTTGTTATTAATTGCAATCTACAGAGACTAGATGGTCCCGTTAGAGGAAATGATAAGATTATACAAGAGCTTGAAAGAGAATTTAGAGGCTCTGGCTGGAATGTTCTAAAAGTCGTATGGGGAAGATTGTGGGATCCTATTCTAGCTAGAGATAGAGAGGGCAAGTTGCAAGATCTTATGAACGCAGTTGTCGACGGTGAACTTCAAAATTTTAAAGCCAAGGGAGGCGCATACACTAGAGAAAAATTCTTTGGTCAAGACCCTGATGTATTAGAAATAGTGGAAGATCTTACTGATGAAGATATTTATAAATTAAACAGAGGAGGTCATGACCCTTATAAGGTTTATGCTGCTTATCATAAAGCGGTCAATTCAACAGGTGCCCCTACTGTAATCCTTGCTTTTACAACTAAAGGCTACGGAACTGGGTCTCGTGAAGCAGACAACACCACTCATCAAGTTAAAAAATTAACCATTGATAACATTAAATCTTTTAGAGATAGGTTTGATATACCAGTTTCTGACAAAGATATTAAAAATTTACCCTACGTAAGACCATCAAAAGATTCTCCAGAAATCCAGTATTTATTGAAAACTCGAGAAAAGTTAGGAGGACCTATTCCAAGAAGACGTCAACACACTAAAAAGCTACCACTGCCGTCTAAATCTATTTTTGATAAATATTCTACCGGTTCAGGCGAAAAGTTAATTTCCACCACCATGTCCTTTGTGCGAATGATGTCAGACGTAATTAAAGATAAAAAAATTGGGAAATACATAGTTCCAATTGTGCCTGATGAAGCAAGAACTTTTGGAATGGAGGGCTTATTTAGACAAATAGGTATTTATTCATCAGAAGGACAAAAATATAAGCCTGAGGATGCTGACCAAGTAATGTGGTACAAAGAATCCAAGGACGGAGTGATGCTGGAAGAGGGAATTAATGAAGCTGGTGCCTTTTCTGCATGGACAGCATTAGCAACTGCATATTCAAATTATGATATACCCATGATTCCAATTTATCTTTTTTATTCTATGTTTGGGTTCCAAAGAATTCATGATTTAGCATGGGCAGCAGGTGATTCTCAAGCTAAAGGTTTTCTTATTGGCGCAACTTCAGGAAGAACTACTTTAAATGGAGAGGGTCTCCAACATCAAGATGGTCATAGTCATATCTTTTCTTCTACCATTCCAAATTGTCTTTCATATGATCCTGCATTTGCATATGAATTATCTGTTATTTTTAAACACGGTATCAAGAAGATGTTTGTAGATTTAGAAAACTACTTTTACTACATAACTGTTACCAATGAAAATTACCTGCAACCACCACAACCTAAAGATTCTGAAAAAGGAATTATTAAAGGCTTGTACAAATTAAAAGCACATAAGAATCCTAAAGTTAGCTTAATTGGTTCTGGATCAATTCTAAATGAATCAATTAAAGCCCAAGGTATTTTAGATTCTTTTGGTATAGAGTCAGATGTTTGGAGTGCAACTAGTTTTAACATGTTAAGAAAAGACGGAATGGAGAAACAAAGATTTAATGAGTTAAATCCGTCTTCTTCACCAAAACTTACTTATGTTGAAGAATGTTTGCCTGACGAAAATATTCCTGTGATTGCTACAACAGATTATATAAGGGCCTATCCTGAGCAAATTAGAAGTTTTGTTAAAGCCCCTTTTTATACGCTTGGGACTGATGGTTACGGTCGAAGTGATTCAAGGAAAAAATTAAGAGAGTTTTTTGAAATTGATGCAAATAATATAGCTAGAATTGCTGTATATTCTTTATATCAGAATGGAGCTTTAACTAAAAAAGAGGTGTCTAAGTTATATAAAAAACTTCAGGTAGATTCAAAGAAGCCCAATCCCTGGGAAGTGTAATGTCTAATAAAACCCTTAATATCCCTGATCTTGGTGAAGTAGAAGACGCAGAGGTAATAGAGGTTTGTGTCAATGTTGGCGAGAGAGTAGATTCAGAAGATTCGATTGTTATTATAGAATCAGATAAAGCAGCGATGGATATTCCAGCTTCCATTTCCGGAAGAATACTTTCAATTAAGCTCTCTGTAGGAGATAAGGTTAATTCAGGTACTCCTTTTTTAGAAATTGAGGCGGATGAAGAAATTGTGATCATGGGAGAAGTTTCTTCTTCCATAGAAACTGAAACGAACAAACAGCATGATAAAACACAACTCGCTCCAGCTCCTCTTGCAGATTCAACAAACAAAAATACTGCAAAGATTAAGACATCTAATGGCTCTTCAGTTTACGCCGGTCCGGCTGTAAGAAAGCTTGCTAGAGAATTTGGAATCCAACTATCTCTTGTCAATCCATCAGGCCCTAGGGGAAGAATACAAAAAGAGGATTACATACGTTTGTTAAAGGCAGACTTTCAGATAACGCAAATTTTCAATTCCAATTTACTCAGCCAGAAATTGATTATTCTAAGTGGGGGTTAACTGAGGAACAGAAATTAACTAAGTTTCAGAAATCTTCTCTAACCAATCTACACACATCGTGGATTAATATTCCTCATGTCACACAGCACGATGAATGTGATTTATCAATTTTAATGGAACTGAGAGCTAAATTAAATAAAAAACATAAAACTAAAATTTCACCATTAGCTTTTATTTCAAAAATTACAGCAACTTTGCTTTATGAATTTCCACTTCTTAATAGCTCTTTAGACCATAATTTAGACAACATAATCGTAAAAAAATATGTGAATTTAGGAATAGCAGTCGATACGCCTGAAGGTTTAATTGTTCCAAATATTAAAAACATAGAGAACAAATCAATTAGTGTAATATCTGAAGAAATTAAACTTCTTGCAGAATCCGCAAAAACTCGTAAATTAAAACTTTCTGATCTTAAGGGTGCATCTTTTACAATTAGTTCGTTGGGAGCAATAGGAGGAAAATTCTTCACACCAATCATCAACCCCCCAGAAGTTGCTATTTTGGGCTTATCCAAGACATTTCAAAAAATTATTCCAGAAAGTAAAAGTTTTAAAACTAGAGATTTTTTACCTCTATCTTTAAGTTATGATCACAGAGTGATCAATGGAGTTTATGCAGTTCAATTTACAACCCAATTAGGAGAAGCTTTGTCGGATGTAAAATTAATCGAAAAGAGTTTTAAGTGATAGATTTTTAAAAGAATGAGTTCTCATTCTTGTGATAAAAAGCAATTACTTTCTTGTTCATTATCAATGGTTAATTACACTTTACAAACTGTTATTATTAAATTTATGAGAGTGAAATATGTATGATGTTGTTATTATAGGAAGTGGCCCTGCTGGTTATGTCGCTGCGATTAGAGCCTCGCAACTTGGTTTAAAAACTGCTTGTATAGAAAAATCATTCGATAAAAATAGAAAATCCCAATTTGGAGGCACTTGCTTGAATGTTGGGTGTATTCCCTCAAAAGCTTTATTAGATTCATCTTATAAATATGACGAAGCTCTTAACCATTTTTCTGATCATGGAATTGAAGTTAATAAACCTAAATTAGATCTTTCTAAGATGATGGATAGAAAGAATAATATTGTTACTCAGCTAACTTCAGGCGTTTCTGGTTTATTTAAAGCAAATAAGGTGACCCCAATATTAGGCGAAGCTAGAGTTCTGAATTCAACCCAAGTTGAGGTATCTTTTGATGGAAAATCTCAAGTTGTAAGCACTAAACATATAATTATAGCGACTGGATCATCTCCAATTGATATTTCAGCAGCACCTATTGATCAAGAGAATATAGTTGATAGCACGGGAGCCTTAACATTTGACTCAGTTCCAAAAAAATTGGTGATAATAGGTGCCGGAGTCATCGGGCTTGAGCTTGGAAGTGTTTGGGCGAGACTTGGGTCAGAAGTTACTGTCCTGGAAGCGATGGATGAATTTTTGCCTTTGGCAGATAAGAGAATTGCGAGAGATGTTTTGAGAGAATTAAAAAAACAAGGATTAAACATAAACCTTGGGTGCAAAGTCACAACAGCCCAATCAAACTCTAAAGGGGTAAAAATAAATTTTGAAAATAATGAAGAAGTTCATAAGTTACAAGTAGATAAATTAATTGTAGCAGTTGGTAGAAAGCCAAATACCTCCAGTCTTATTGATGAGAAGTGCGGTATAACTTTTGACGAAAGAGGCTTTATTCCTGTAAATAATTTTTGTGAGACCTCGATAAAGAATATATGGGCTGTTGGAGATGTTGTAAGAGGCCCCATGTTGGCTCATAAAGCCTCTGAGGAAGGAATAATGGTTGTTGAGCGAATAGCAGGGAAACATGCAGAGATAAAATATGACCTTATCCCGTCTGTCATTTACACCCATCCTGAAGTTGCTTGGGTAGGCAAAAATGAAGAGGAATTATCTGAAGCAGGAGTTGATTTTAAAACGGGAACTTTTCCTTTTGCTGCAAGTGGAAGAGCTTTAGCTTCTGGAGAAACTACAGGCTTTGTAAAAGTAATAGCTGATAAAGAAACAGATACAGTTTTAGGAGTGCATGCGTTTGGTCCATCTGCTGCAGATATTATTCAACAGGGAGTTGTTGCTATGGAGTTTGGTGCAAGCGCTGAAGATTTAGGCTTAACTATTTTCAGTCACCCTACTGTTTCAGAAGCATTACATGAAGCTGCCTTGGCAGTAAATGGTCAAGCTATACATATAGGTAATAAAAGAAATAAAATTACAAAGAGTTAAAAAAAAGTATAAACATTTTTAAAATTAATGATGACGGAAAGTTATATTTTATTATAGCCACCCTTTTTGGATCAAGATAACTTGTTTTATTATTAGGAATAGTAATTATATTTTTGATAAGAAATCCTTTACTATTAAAAAGCCGGAAGGAAAGCTCAAGTTTTTAGTAGGGGGGGGGTTCTTCATTTTTTATGGACAGTGGTTATTGTTTCTGGAAAATAGATTTAATTTTCATGGATAAGATTAATGAAAAAAATTAAAAATGTAGCAACAATGCAAGATGTTGCAAAAGAAGCAAGAGTTTCTCTGAAGACTGTTTCCAGAGTTATTAACAAAGAACCAAACGTATCTAAGAAGACTGTTGAAAAGGTTCAAAATGTCATAGATGCTATAGATTATCAACCCAACTCTTTTGCCCAAACTTTAGCAAGAGGGAGGACTAGAATAATTGGTCTTCTCTACGACACTCCTAGCCCAAATTATATTTCTCATATTATGGAAGGGGTTTTAGCTCAATGTTATAAATCTGACTATGAAGTAATTATTCATCCTTGTAAATTTAATGACGCTACTCTTTTAAGGGATATAGAATTATTAATAAAACGAACTAGACTTTCCGGACTTTTAATAACTCCACCATTATCAGATATGGAAGATTTAATTCAATTATTAAAAGAATTAAATATTCCAAGGGTTTTAATTTCTCCTGGTTCAAAAAAGGTTGATGAACCTTCGGTTAAGACTAATGACAGGGAAGCCTCGGCCCAAATGACAAATTATTTAATTTCAAAAGGTCATAAAAAAATTGCTTTTATTAAAGGTCACCCTAGTCATCTGGCTGTAAATGATAGAGCTAAAGGATTTTATGACTCTTTACAACAAGCTAATATTATTTGCCCCAGAGAATTTATAGAAAATGGTCTTAATTCTTATGAGTCCGGTCTGGATTGTGCAAGAAGACTTTTGTCTCTCAAGGATAGACCGACTGCTATCTTTGCAGCGAATGATGAGATGGCAGCAGGGGTCTTAAAAATAGCTCAACAAAATAATCTTAATATTCCTAATGACCTTTCTGTGGTTGGATTTGATGACACTCCCATGACAAAAATGATTTCTCCACCTCTAAGTACAGTAAAACAACCTCTTGGACTGATGGGCGAAAAGTCCGCAAAGAATCTAATAGATCAACTGGAAGAAAAAGGTGAGGAGAAATACGAGGTAATGGACTCAACCTTAGTGATAAGAGATTCTATATCTGACATAAGCTAATAGTACTTTTCTAGACTCATCATTATTACTATAAGACAGCGTTGTCAATATATAATTAATAGTGTATAAAGACACATTATTTAATTTAATGGGGAGTCTTAAAAATGAAAATATTATCTATATTACCTAGTAGCCTTTTAGTCTTTATTTTATCGCTTTCTATCAACATAACTGCTGCAGAGCCAACGGAAGAAGAATCTACCGTGGATGAAGTTGTAGTTACGGGCATCAAAAAGAGTCTACAAGATGCAATTGATATCAAAAGAAGTTACGTGGGTGTCATGGACGCTATAACTGCAGAAGATTTTGGTAAATTTCCTGATGGTAACTTGGCTGAATCTTTAGCTCGTGTTGCTGGAGTT
>Ga0114996_10006782_pt1 | contig 13106 bp, 22 predicted proteins | sample ArcticOcean_MG_C_4_FD_87039 | JGI IMG/M metagenome (GOLD analysis project Ga0114996, IMG submission 87039) | Marine microbial communities from western Arctic Ocean - ArcticOcean_MG_CB4_134 | ecosystem: Environmental > Aquatic > Marine > Oceanic | place: Arctic Ocean: Canada Basin | collected... | reverse complement strand
GGTTTGCCACTATGTCTGTGTGGTTTTATTTCGTATGGTGATATTGTTCTCGTAACTACCTTTCCATCTTTCTTTCTATATTTTATAACTAATTTCTTATTTAGTCCACCCTGTGCCTTTATTATACGAACGTTGGAAGACCTTTTTATTTCTTTAAAGATATTAGCCACCTGAGTAAATCCTCTTCAGAGTGTTATCAAAACGTTTCAAAATATAACCTACTAAAGGATCACCTGAGTGAGACTGTAGAATCTTATAAGTTTCCAAGCCTTCGTCATCTAAAAGAGCATAAGGATTTGATAGTACTTTCCTTTTCTTACGCGCAGCTTTTGCTGCCTTAGGTAAATTTCTAATAATTATATTCATTTTTCGTAGAGTTTCTGGTAAAGTACGTGCAATATCTTGTGTTACTCTACCGACAGTTGGATGTGTAACTGTAGAATAACCTAGAGGAGCAACGGAACTACTTCTACGTAGACCTCTAGCAGATTCATGAGCAAAAACTTTAGAAACATCTTGTCCTTTCATACTAGATATAAAATCAGACATAGACGAAGATCGTCCTTGTAATTTCCTACTATTTCTCCAAGCAAAATACATAGATCTAAAATATTTTTGATTTACATCTACACTCTTCCTAACCGAGTGTGCTGCTACTTGAGCAGTATGCACCCCTCGGTCTAATACAGCCTGAGTTGCCTCCGCAACTTTCTGACCAGACTTGACTGCTACTTTTGTTGCAGTATCTTTAACAACGGCAGCTGACTGCCATCTTGCATGTTCTAGTGATCTAAAAAATCCACGAGACATCATTCCTGGAGAATCTTTATACACAGCAGTTACAAATCGTCGTGTTCTAGGATGCAAAGCGACGATACCTGATATTCCAAGGGCAACGCCACCTAAGACCTTGAGTCCTCGTCTGTACTTAGAGTCAGCTCGTTGTTTTAAAGCTATTTTGTTTATTTTTGCTTGACGTTTACGATATTGAGAAACCTTATAGCCTTTCTCACGCGAACTAGTATATCTTCTACGAATTTTAGCAGCATAGGCATTTGTTTCTTTTTTATTTCTATAAGTATACGCCATAACAGCCTACAGGTATCTACGCCGAGACGCTGCCTCACCTATCTTACGCAGAGATCCTCGTGTAGCCACATCTTGAACATCTCTAACTGCTCTATGTATTTTTCTCTCGATTTTTGCAACACCCTTAGTCAACGGTTTTTCAAGAATATCAAATGTTTTTCTTCCAGCTTTAGTTGCTACTCTTGCAGACCACTGGTGTCCATGCCTAGCTTTTTTATCTATATAATCTCGTACTACTTCATCAGCATCGACACCTGCACCCATAACATACACTCTGTGTTCAATTTCACTACCAATATTACTTAGTTTACGTGAAAATAACCCAGTTGCTGCATAACCTAGATGAGCAGCTTTATGATCAGCTGCATTTATTAAATATCGTTTATATTGTTGTGAACTAGATGAATAAAGATTATTAAGCTTAGCTTTATACGGATATCTTTTTATATCTGCTGGCTCTATTCCAGTATAAGAAACTATTGTTACATTACGAGAAACAGGGTCACCAAACACACGATACTTTAAACGCTTAAGCTTAGAAGACACGCGTCTTTTAAAACGAGAAAATTTAGAAACTCGTTTCTTTTTTGGAGAAGTATACATAGTTATTAAGTCTAGTTAATAAGTGACATTAAAATTTTAAAGACTTAATCTCCTTCTCATTAAGAGCTCCGGATGCAATCATTTGACTAATCATTATTTGTTTTCTAAGGTGCATTTTAGCAAGATATCTCTCTTTATTTTCAACAAGGGCGTCGGCTTCACGAACAGTTGGTAGATTACGTATGGTTGAACCAATATTAATATTAAACCCTTTGCTGCTGCTTTTGGCTCTAGACATACCTTTTTTTAGAGATTTGTACTCGTCAGCCGCGACCAGATAATCTGCGTCCGTTGTGGCATACATTTGTCGTAATTTAGCTTCACGCAGCTTTTGTTTATACATAGGATACATCAAAGCTTTTTCTTCAAATTGTGTAAGAGCTCTTACACGACGACCTGTTCTAGGATCTAGTTGATAACGATATTTATTTGATCCAAATTGAAGTTTAGTTTCCCAATCAGGATGTTTTTTACTAAGAAACGCTTTACCAGCAGTCTTCTGTAAACCACGGTATCTTCTGGTCATAGAATCTTGAAGTCTATCCTGCATTCTCCAATACAACTTAGAAATATTTGCTTCGTTTCTAGCATTTATGCTTTCTACCGCTCTAGCTGCACCAGCCTCACCTATAGCGCCAACCCATTTAGTCATGTGTGCACCACCAACACGTGGGTCTCCACTAACAAAATTCATGGCCTTCCCACGCGCATAGTCACCAGGTGCGTTAACAACCCATTGACGTTTTTGTCTAATAGTAGCTGCACCTTTATGCCTAGCTCTGTAATACTTAGCTTTTGTAGAAGAAATTTTAGCTTTAGATAGATTTCTACGATTAGACCAAGAACGCCTAACACGTTGTTTATAATTGGACCACTTTCTTTTTGTTGCTTCAAACATCGTATTTACCTATTTATTTACCTTGATTGTTTAGAAAATGGTCCCATTGGGAGTTACTAGCTTGTTCTTTCAGAGGCTTTGGTGCTAACCTACCTTGCAATCTTGCTCTTCGAATTTGGTGCCTATCATATTTTCTGACAGCGCCATGAAGAACGTTACTAGCAACTTCATCGACACCTTCTCCAAAAGCAGTTGTAGCTTTAAAAATAGTGGCAGGTACTTTGTAAGATAAATATGCGCCACCACCAATTTTTATAAGAAGAGTTGTTACGGGATATGCGTCAGATACTGCAGCATAAGCTGCTTGCGGATTAGTAAAAGTGTCTTTAATAACACCCTGCCTATACTCTTTTCTATACCTACGTCTTGATTTAAAATTTTGAAATTTAATTTGAAGTCTACGACGAAGACTTGGTTTTTTAGGAGATCTTCTCATTACTAAACTTATCCTACTCCACGAGCAGAAGACCGAACACCACGAGAACCACTACCGGAAGTAGATGTAGAAAGGGTAGATAAAGCAGATTTATTTGATGATGACCTCATAGAAACAGTAGGTCGTTTAGTAACATCCCCTACAAGCGTAGACCTTTTTTTGTTTTTTTTAGGTTTACGTAATACTGTTTTTTTCTTAGCTATTTTAGAGCTTTCTCTTGTTTTTCTTACCATAACCTCTACTCACTAATTTGGCGTTATCCGCCTTTACCAAAGTAATTCCTCTACTAAAGCCCTTGTCTGACTTTAAATCAATAGACAAATACTGAGGTCCTGTAAACTGAAGAGCGCCACCATATTCACTGTATTTCTTTATTTTATAATTTGTTACTACGCCACGTAATCTTATCTTACCATGTTTAAAAGATACTACATCTCCAACGTTAAAAAACTTATTTTTTGCTAAAACTCTAGTTTTAGCACCACGAGATTTTTCTTTTCTACTAAATCTAGTTCTAATTTTATCACGTATTTTAGAAAAACTTAACAAAATATGTTATATAATCCTCGTGTTTTTTATATGTCTATATTTTGCTAATTGTTTTCGTCTCTTCTTAATATTAGAGGAAATTTTTTTACGTTTATTACGAAGTTTTGACGTCTTCTTTCTAGCTGAAGATAACCTTGGCATTACGAAGATCATAGATATTTTAATAAGTTTTTATTAGATAACAATACATTTGTTAAACCATTAGCCAGAGACTGAACTAGAGGTTCTTCTTTTCCCTCTTTAATTTTATCTCCAGCACCACAATATTCTATTAAAATATGTAGTATTTCATGTATAAGTGTTTCTGCTTTAACAGAATCACCTAACTCCTTATTTATATTTATAAGCATTGCGTCTGGATAACATTCTCCATAATAGACAAAATGATGGCCTATTTTAGATAACGCATTAACTGTAGTTTTAGATGGTGGGTCGAAAGAACTACTGGGTAGTTGATCCACCTTAAATTTGTGGCCAAGGATTTTTAAAGTCTTAGGTACCCGTTTAACTTTACTAGTGCTTGCCATTTGCCCAGTCTCCACCGTGTGATTTAGAGTGTTCAACGCTATTCATTAAAGTCAAATTAGACATACGATTATCCGTATGATTACCATTCTTATGATGTACTACCATACCTGAAGGTATTTTACCATGCGTGGATTCCCACGCAGCCCTATGTGCACCCATTGCACGTCCGTTTCTCCATACTTGCTTATAATGATTACGCCTATATGTTCCCTTTATCACACTATCAGGTAATTTTCTACCACTACGTGCTAGTTTAACGTTACTTAATATATTATTTTTAGATTGTCGAGCAACTGCTTTAGACCCGTCAAGAGGATAACGCCTAGGTATTATAAATTTTCGTTTTCTCATCTTAAAACTTAGGATCGACTTTTATACTTTCACGTATACCCTGCCTTTCAGCATCAATATATTTTCTAGACTGTTTAAAACCAGTACGACGTGTTCTTCTATGTTTAAAAGATGTTCTTGGATTTTGTGTATACTGGTTTTTAACGTCTTTTCTTATATGTTGAACAACTTGCTCAGCCCTACGATTAACAGGATTACGTCTAGCCGATACTGCAGAACGGCGTAACCAACGTCTACCAAGATATAGAGAAAGAGGAAGTCCTACCGCTAAAGAAATAGCTTTGATCTTCTTAAATCTATCTTCACGTGAACTAATGCCTCTGTTATATTTACTTAATGGTTGTGACGCTAAATAAGTATCACCCTCCGAACCAATACCGCGATTTCTAAAAAACTTTATAACAGATTTATCATGTACCTGTAAGTTTGGTATAACAGGCTTTAAAGATAATCCCGTTGTTGTGACCCCTAAAGGTGCACCTGTAAAATCAACGCCCGCATCTAATTTACGTAATAACCCTAAAGGCATGTCAGGTTTAGAAATAGCACCACCAAAGCTATGTGGCTTATATATGATATTACCTTTTCTTCCTAATTTAGAATAAAATTCTTTCATAGCGTTAGTAGGTATTTTACCTTGCGAGTCAAGAAAATTATAAATAGATGGTCTTTTTAAATAAGCTAAATCAGCATTAGTTATTTTCATTTTAGACCTATAACTACGTGAAGTTCTGTGTGTTTTAGGATTTCGATGATAATACATAAGAAATTACAAACCTAAAAACTACTTATTAACAACATATACTTTTTTATGGTCAGGATTTTTCCATTGTCTAAAATCACGGGCTATATCGAAATGTTTTTTAATAATATACACAGGTATTGCTGCAGCTAGTACACCCGGTGTTGCAACCGCAAGTACTGCGGTAGTTTTTAATATCTTTGCACTAGTTTTAGCTATAGAAGAAACACGAGAAGCCACTCGGTATTTTGCTGCACCCGTTAGAAAAACAACGCGTAGAATTGATTCTAAAACAGCTTTTCTATTTGCGGCCAAGGCAATGGCACCGCCACCTGCAGCAGTTGCGCCTAAAAGCTGGCGTTTTCTGGATGGATAACGTTTCGTAGGAGTCTTAACTTTTGTAGTCATAATGATTCAACGGTAAAAACGTATGCACCTCTAATAGTGTAGTATAGTCAGAACTTTTATATTATACAGCATAATTGTCAACAGAACCAACATATCTACACGCGTACAAGTGAGACACGTACTTTGATGCTCAAAAAAACACCAACGAACATATCAAAAAAATACCAATAACCTGTAGAAGGATATTCAGGTAACTGATCTAAGTGCCAAATATATTCTATCCACAGGATAAGAACCAAGGAATAACCAATAAATACACCAATCATTTTTTACTTTTTTCTTTAACTTTTTTCTTTGATTTTCTTTTTTGGGGGGTTTTTGAAAGTTCTAATAACTTTGCAAGAAGGTAGGAAGAAGAGATGCCAAGATGTTGACACACATTTCGGTAGCTGTAGAGACCGCTATCTGACTTAGATGTAAGCCAGAATTTAGCGGTTCTGTGTAGCTGTTTTTGAGAAGAATTTCTCTTAGGAAGGAGGAGATCTCTAACGCTGCTTAATAAAACAGCAGCCATTAATCGCTGAGAAGGTGAGTAGTCCTGTCTTGGAGGAATTAAATAAAAACACAAATCCTCATCAAAATCAGTCTCTGATTCTGATGTGGTCACGTACTTATTAAGTGCTTTAATTGTAGACTTTATCTGGATTGTCTGCGTCATAACGTAAAAGTAGATCCATTTTAGCTAATTCGTATTGACCTTCTGCTTCTAAAACAATTTTATACAAATCTACAGCAGGACCAATCGCTTGTTCTTTTGTTAAACCAGCAGATGTAAACTGTAAAAGGATGGCGTTCACAATTGCACCGTGTCGTGTGCCAATAACCATGCTACTAGTCATTATTTTTGGTAAATATTCTTCAAGTTCAGGAGTAGTAACGTCTTTTAACTTTTCTTTAAGAGTTTTTTCAAGATTTAAAGTATTATCAAGTTTAAACTCTTTCATCAGTTTTATCATCCCGTGTATCATTTAATAAAGACATTGCGCGTTCTGCCTTATCTGCTGGTATAGCGAAGGAACCGACCATACCACCTTCTTGAAGCATTTGCTGCATAAGCATTTCTTGCTGCTGGGCCTTAGCGTCACCAAGACGTCCATCCATCTTCATAACCATCTCAACTGCTTTTAATGCAACTTCGTCACCACCATCAGAAATAGTAGAATGAAGTCTATCTACCGCAGCTTTTAATAGATAACGATACTTTCGTTCAACCGCTTCATAAATATCTTCTTCTCTAGACTGAATCATTTTTTGTGTATCTTCATCGTGTAAATAACGATACACAGTAGAGGAAGATACATCACACGCTTTAGCAATTTTTGACGTTGAGTATCCAATAACATGATACAACGCTATCTTGCGTTTCAGATTTTTATTTGGTTTTGTTAGTGTTCTTGCGTTACTCATTTTTTTGGTTGTAATAGTACATTGCTATCTAAATAGATAGTTTCACCGACTACTTTTGATATTCCACTATGTAAACTATCAGGAAAGGATACAACAGTGACATTGTCTTTACCTAGATCAAGATACGTATCAATTAATTCACCACTTCCACTACCAACAACTATATGATCAAACATATGTCTATTTTCCTGTATGATTTCTTCTATTGTCGGTGGTGCACTTTTAGAGAACATTACTATTTCATATCCAAACTTTCGTAATACTCCTAAAAATGTATCGTCATTGGTTTTAAAATCTGCAACCAAAGCAACTGCTTTAAATAATGACAATGATAAACTCTTAGATGCAATCTCTTTTAGTTTATGAAAATCAACACGAGATTTATCACCATGCAACGCTCTAGCAGAATAATAAATATTCTGTGTATCTAAAATAAATAAAAGAGTTTCTACAGGTTTTACATCTACAGAAACAGGTTCTAGTACTTCCGATTGAATATCCACAAAAAACACTCCTTATTATTATTATATGAACTAACTAAAAACTACTTATCGTAATGTCTAATTATACCGTCTGAACGTGATTGTTGCAAAAAATTAGTTAACAACGTAATACCAACTTCCGAATCATTTATAATAGTATTAACACTTGGACTTATGATAGGTAGTAATATTCCTTTAACTCGTCGTAAAAACATGCAGTAATCTTTTTCATAGTTCTTAGTAAAAATCAACAATGGATATCTATCTGTTGAGGCATCAGATATACATTGATCCCAATACTCAGCTAATTTAGATGTGCTAGGATCTCGTATAAAACCAGACCAAGTCCACTCTAATCTGTGTTTTAATTCAACACTTAATATCCACGGTTTAACAGACACCCATTCACCTACAGGACAAACGTCACCTTTATGTACTTCGAAACCTTTAGTATCTCCCATAGAGCCACTACCGAAAGTAGTGTACAAAGCTTTATCAACTCCTGGGAGATCCTCTCCGTAATACCAACGTGCTAATAATGGCATAATGCGTTTAGGATAGTCATACAACCCTTTACGTCGTGCTGATTTATTAGTTGTCATTTCTTTAAATCATAGATCAGATCTTCAAGATAAAATAACGCTTTTTCTAGATCTTCTAACGGAGTTCCTTTATGATTATATCTAGTTAGATATTTAATAACATTTCCTTCTCTGAATCCAAGCGTATTTGCTTTTATATAAGCTAAAGGCTCTATAGAACCAAATTTATAATGATCTGCATAAGGCGCATCTAGAATTTTCATGCCATCTGCTGTAGTTTTAGACATAGTTTCAGACCTCCTTATTATGGTATGACAGGTAAGTTTGGTACAACTGTCATGTCAACTGGAACCTCAAGGAAAGAATTATCAAAGGCGTACACATCAGACACTTGAAGTGTCTTAGAATGACCATAGCCTTCACAAATAATAACGTCCGCAGGTAAAACAACAGATGGTATGGCTATCATAGCTACACGCGTCTGTGTAGTGTTTAGTTGAAAGCTCGCGGATGTACCAAAAGTACCTGCACCGAAATCACAATTACCCATTATTACGCTTTTATCCGCAGGGTAGGTTAGTAAAAAGTCCAGACCACCTATTGGGGCGTTCCCTGCCACGGTAATAACTGCAGGAAAGGGGCAGTTCATTTCAAAAACATAGCCCACGACGTGACGTAATGTATTTAATGCGTCATTGATGTCTACAACACCCGTGCCATCCACGTCACACGCAGATATATTAGTTACACAAGGGGAAGGGAGTTCTACGGAATGCTGCAAAATCATCAAAGCATCCCGGATGTCCACAAGAGAATTGTCATCCGCGTCGGCACATACATCGTCATAAGCAAATGCAGGTACTGACAAGAACAGTAAGAGACTGAGTATATGTAGTGCGCGTTTCATGCTTTTACCTCTGTTCCATCAGGTAATATGGCACAACCCTTATCAATGCTAACAACATACTCAGTCCAGCTAGTTGCCCCGTGATATACAAGTGCAATACCATGTGTCCAATCAGATGGTGACCCACCAGTCATATATAAGGGTTGCAATTTACATAAGCAACCTGGGCAAAAGGCTTTTAAAATCTTTCCTGAAAATGGATCGCGGCTACTATACATTGACGCTCGGTGTGCGTGTCCATAACAAATGGATGCAGATCGAGCCTTGTCTAAATGAGCTTTACCTGCATTCTGAGATGTAGACCATCCGTGTACCGCCCACAAATCATGACAAACATTATATCTAGCTAAAGACGGATCTTTAGCTATAGAATAATCTATAATAGTTAAATCTTTATCTGTAAAAGGTTTTTTCAATAATACTTTAGGATCCAACGCGTCAAAAGCAGCTCTACCAGCAAAACCTTGCTGAAGAGCCCAACGTTCTACTCTTCCACAATGATTTCCTAAAAGGATTACAACTTCATTAGAATTTTCAAGCCAGTATTTTATTAGCTTCCTAGCAGGTTCAATTTCTGTAGACATATAGCCATCAACCATTTCATCAAAACTAATATGATTATGACTAGAAAAGGCAGAGGCATCCAGAAAGTCACCTAACTGTATAACTTTGCTAGGTTTGAGTTTTTTTATTATTTTGTTTGCTACAGATAAAGCAACTTCATCATGTATAGGTAGATGGATATCTGGTAGCAAGATTGTTAATTTTTGATTACATTCTTTTAGAGTTAAGGACATAAGAATATGGCTCCTAAACAAACACTCAAAGTAGCTGTCTGCTTCCTTTTATTTCATTTTCTAAAATACTTTTACCATCTTTTATACCTACTTTCCAAACATTTTGAAAGCGGCTTCTAAATTCAGAGCTATGACTTGTCACAAATACGGATCCAACTTTTAGATCTTTTAGCAAGGATATAACTCCTGAAATACCAAAATCATCAAGCCCTTCAAAAGGCTCATCAAGCAATAGTACATTTGTTGTTAAACCTGATAAACGCATAAGCGCTAAAGACACACACAGATCTACACGTCGACGTTCGCCTCCACTAGCTCCCGCATACTTAGAACTACCTGAAAAAGTAAGTTTTGATTTTAAATGTCCACCTGAAAAAGTAAAGTTAGTCTTTATAATTCCTTTTTCTGTCGGAAGATATTCTAGAAACGAATTTACTGTGGTGTTAAACAGCGGCACGGCATTCTGTAAAGCAAATAGTTCTAAACCTTTACTGCCAAAACCCTCATCCCAAAACTCATAAAACAAACACTTTTTCTGTTTCTTTTTCAGTATGTTTAATTCTTTAATTGTCGCTCTCTTTCTAGAAAGAACAGACAACTCTTCTTCTTTAAGTAACCCTGTTATTGAAGAAACATCTACTATACCCTTGTTTAAAAGTGTCTCAATCTCAGAAGCTTTAGCTATTATTTTTTCTATATTTTTTCTTATTCCTTGTAAAGAAGAAGACAGAACTACAATATCTTCTGTTTCTTCTATAGAGTCTAATAAGGTTCTATTTTTAGCTATTTTAGAATTTAGAGTAGCAATAATCTTAAGAATTTTTTTATCACTTAAAGAGGTACCACACATAAGACATGAACGATTATTGTTCTTAGACCGTAATATATTTCGTTCGTTATTTAAGTCGTGTATTGTTTCTTTTAAAGATTTTGATTTTTCTTTATTTATATTTTGAACTTTTAAAAGACACTCAATATTTTCTTCTCTTGTTTTACATGACGCTAGTTCATAAGAAAGTCCTTGACGGTCAGATAAAAGTTCAAGCCTTTTATTATCTTCAATAATTTCTGAATTATTTAATACGAGTTTTATTTTCTTAATACGTTTTCTACTGTCCGTATACATGCCTTTTAAATATTTGTACTGCGTGTTTGATTCTGACGCGTCTGTAACCAAATCTCTAAGTAGTGTTCTAGTTTGTATCTGTGACGCTTTAAACAAGTTAAAATTAAACAAGTCACTTAGAATTTTTCGTTGGTCTGCTTCAGTTAGAGAGGTGAAATAACGCGCGTTTCCTTGTGAAAAGAAAATAGTTTGTGTGAACTTGTCATAGTCACACTGCAATAAACTATTTATGACTTCTTGAACACCACTTTGTTGCGCAATAGTAACCCCATTAATTTCTACATGAATTTTATTACCATGTTCTTTGTGTTTACGATAACGCGTAATAGAAACATTTTTATCGTTTATATTTAATTGCAGATGTATTTTGGTTCCTTTATTAGAAAAATTACTTACAACATCGTCTGCTAAAATATTTTTAGTTGTTCTACCAAAACAACACCAGCATAACGCGTCAAATAAACTAGATTTTCCTGCACCATTAAGACCTGTTACAAAAACTACATCTTCTTTTTCAAAATTCACAGAGGTGTCTTCCCAAGACATAAAATTAGTAATATGTAGTTCTTTAAATATCACTGCCAGCACCTCGTAAAATAGACATACCTAATTTGTATAATATTTTTTTGTCTAACTTGGTATCGGATTTATTTATGAATTCCTTCAAGATATATTCTAAATTTTTTGTAGTTCTTTCAGAAGGTACATTTATATTCTCGTCAATAGGTATCACAGAGGGTGAAACACCAAAGATAACGCGTCTAGCCCCAGAAGAAATTAGATGTTCTCGTATAATGTTTTTTTCTTCTGTGGTAGTTGCATCGTGCACTAAAACTTTTACAAAATTGTTAGTTACGTCACCTGTTTTAAAGGAGTCATCTAATAAATCAAAATCCTTAAACTCTAAAAATTTAGGAGTAATATCAAGGTCAAAACGAGATATATCACATACCTTACCTTCCTGAATGTCAACAATTATATATCCTCTATTTGACCCAACGTCTCCCCAATTATGTTGCATAGGTGATCCGATATATGTTAAAACACTATTTGATATTTGATCGTGGTAATGACCCGAAAAATTATGTACCTCTGGCCTTAATAAAGTACTTTTCTTTCCTGCACCTATAGGATTACCACGATACAGTATATCTGAAAAGTCATAATGCATTATAGACATAGCAAGATTCTTACTACCTACTGTCTCTAGATAATGAGTTCTCCAAGACATACGATCATCTTCCCAAGGATGAAAAGAGATAGTGGCATCTTCAAACTGTATAGTTCTATGTGTATCAGCAATAATGCAATTATTTATTGACTTAAAACACTCTAATGCATGAAAATCTGTGTTCAGTGATAAATCATGATTGCCAATTAAAATAACGTCCATAACGTTAGATGATTTATTAGCAAAATGAGTATAGGCATAATTAAGTACTTCGGTTGTTAACTCACCACGTTTGTGAAATAAGTCACCTGCAAATATTCTATATTTAATATCTTCATCTTCACATACAGATAAAAGCTGATTCATAACCGCTACACCATCTATTAAACGGTCATTAACACCAGAATCTGTAATTGATGATAGTTGTGGCCAATCATGTAGATGTAAGTCTGACCATAATAGTACTTTCATATCTATTACTACCTCGTCTTATATTTCCAATAAAAAATTGCATAGCAATTCAGTATTAGATGTAATGCTTCAAGTGAAAAAAGAGACCAAACTTCTTCGTGCAATGCCCAAATTATCCAAGCAATGTTAGATGCTAAATAGACAACCCAACCAATTAAAAGTTTTCGTGCTGTAAACAGCTTTCCGAAAACATCTAAAACAGCGCCTATCCAATCCATTAAATTACTCGTCAGCTAATTCGTAACTGTAGTCTTTCAACAAACCTTTATTGATAGCTAATTTTGTTAAATTTTGTCGTAATTTATCTGGCCCTTTAAATTTAGTATCTACAATTTCTTTCCATTCTTTCTTTCTAAACTTTAAATCATGTTTACCTATCTTGCCTGAATAGTATCCAGCTCCTCCAGGAGTTAATAATTCAAGTTCAACAGATGCGTCAAGCAAATCAATATATTTATCTATGCCACAATCAAAACGTAGAAAATAAGTAGCTTTTTTGAATGGTGGACAAGATTTATTTTTCAAGACTTCAATTACATTCTTAAAGCCGAGGCACACATCATTATCATCGTAGAGTCTATTAGTTTTGGTATTTTTTC